>OCAE01001118.1_pt1 | contig 13176 bp, 9 predicted proteins | sample 1495581 | NCBI WGS metagenome assembly OCAE01 (sample SAMEA2580278, study PRJEB22360) | human gut metagenome | biome: human gut; feature: human-associated habitat; material: faeces | place: Denmark | collected 2008/2010 | reverse complement strand
AAACGTGAGTGGCGCGTTTCCCCCTGTACCAGCTCGGCCGGGAAAGCCGCACCGGCGGCAGTCCGCTCACGGGCCAGATCGGTAATATGCTGCACCGACACCAGCTGCTCTTCCGCCAGCACGATATAGTCCTGGTAACGTTTGATATCGAGATACAACATCGCGGTTTTTTCCGCCACTTCATCGGCATTGACAAAAACACGCAGCAGTGACTGATCACTGCGGGCCGTAAGGGAATCTATCTGTGATGACACCCGGCCGAATGAATAGAGCAGCTGACTGACACTGGCGGTGGTGACATAGCCTTTATCACTGTTATTCAGAGTGCGGGAAACACCAAGTCCCGGTTGCGGGTAATATTCAGTTTCTTTCTGATACACGGCTTCCAGCTGAGCGCGGTACTGGTTTACCAGCCCGGAGAGCCCGGCATCCCAGTCCAGGGATTTGATCACCGCATCCTGTAATGTCAGGCCGCCGGGAGGATTATTTTTCCCTGCCGCCGCCGCTGTTACCGCACCGGCTGTTATTCTGAATAGAACGCTGGCGGATGATTTCTGTTTCAGAAGCCACCGGGTCGCCGGTCAGCGGCACCAGCGGTGCCACAGAGGGTACGGGTGCAGAGGTTATGACCTCTTTTCCGGCCGCCGGTCTGACGTCCTCTCCGCTGTCTCCGGTCAGTTCGGGTTCCTGTTCAGCGTCCATTGCCGCTTTATAACCAAATGCTCCCAGAGAGACCGCCGCAGGAACCTGATGTATATAAATACCGGTCATGATGGCGGCCACAGAAAGATTGCGTATAAACCAATTTACTTTCACTGCTCAGACCTTATGCTGACTGATACCGGTGCTGGGTATTTCCGGCCGGAATTATGATAATTACCACCATCCGGGCTGCATGATAAAACAGCCTTCAGACTGATGAATGGCCCGGAAGCTCAGCGCATCTGCGGCATTGAGCGGAATAAGCAGAGAAAAAAAGAATCTGTTCCGGGATAACTGCTGAACTGCGCTAGCTTATCAAAAAGTTACAGGGATTTTTCGGTGATAGTCATAACATTAAATGTTAACGTCAGGTCAAATAATCTGAATAACAATCGGCAGGCAAAAAAATATATGGCAATAAGTTTATTACCTTTAATACATCAGCGCCCGTAAATAAAAATCATAATATATTATTTTAAATAACAATAATGCAAACAGATTATCACAACGAAAACATCATTATACGATGAATAATATTTATATTTTATTATCCACCATATAATTATCCATCTGAGTGGATCATCATGTCACAATAAACGTATTACCGCCCGCAGTAATGTTTTGCAGCGTTATAAACGTCTGTATTCGGGAACACAGACAGCTTTTCAAGCTCACCGATATTAATATTACGGGTATCCAGTTTCCGGCTGTATATAATGCGATCATTCATCAGATAGACTTTGGAAAGCTGGTGACCGGAGAAGTTCAGACAGTCGAGTGACCAGGTATCCACCACACGGTTGAAAAACATACCGTTAGGTTTTCCGTTATCCGACATCTCAATTTTCTTATCACCCGTAGTCTGAATCATAAATGAAAAGGTGATATTCAGTGCGCTGTCCATTTTCGGATTTTCCCGGGTGAAAAAAAGACTGAATTCATTTTTCTGATCGCGGATACCGGAATCAACCCATTCGGTCTCTGCTGTACTGAGAATATCACCACTTACGCCAGGCTGTGATGACACCGTCTTATTGACAGGCTCCGGTACGGATTTAAGCATTTTTTCTGCTGATGAAAAAAAGCTGACGGCTGACAATGATAATAAAAGCACACCATCCCGTATTATACTGTTTGTTTTGTTCATAAGTATTCACATCCCTGTTTTATTTATTCCGTAAAACGGTGCCTATCCTTACCATAACCGGACAGGATAAATACAACAGATTTCGGCTAATCGGCCTAAAATTCAGAAAATACCGTAAGAGTTGTAATATTAACAGTAGTATAAAATACATATCCGGAGATAATGATTTTCAGTTATATTCACATGATTTTATTCATTGTGTTTCCCGCCGAGAAAAATAATCCTGTCCGCTGACTCAATCGTCGATTCGCGGTGCGCAATAATAATCCGCGTGATCGGCAACTGGCGGATCGCCTGATTGACGTAAGATTCGCTCTCTTTATCCAGTGCGCTGGTGGCCTCGTCCATAAACAGGATGCGCGGTTTGCGGTACAGGGCACGGGCGATAAATATCCGCTGTTTCTGCCCGCCTGACAGCCCCTCGCCCAACTCGCCAATCAGTGTTTCATAACCCATCGGCATCGATATAATCACGTCATGAATATAACTGACCTGCGCACAGGCGATCATCAGCTGTTCGTCGGGATTTTCGGTGAACCCGCAGATATTTTCGCGGATCGAGCCGGAAAACAGTTTATCGTCCTGCATCACGCAGGCGATCATTTTATGGTAGTTATTGACCCCGAGCTGGCGGATATCAATGTTATCAATAAATACCTTGCCGTCTGACGGCTCAAACAGCCCGCACAGCACCTTCATCAGCGTGGTTTTTCCCGAGCCGGACGGCCCTGTTATCGCCACACTTTCACCGGGGGCGACCGACAGATTAATATCGCAGAAGATCGGCGCGGACTGACTGTCATAGCTGTACGCGAGGCCGCGGGTTTCCAGCCCGGCGGCCTGCATCTGCGGCTCGTACGGCACATCCGGCTTTTTATTTTCCTGCTCGTTGAGGGCGATATCGGAAATACGTTCGTTATGCAGGCTCATGATGCGCAGTTGCAGCAGGAACTCAATGATAGAGGCGGCCCGGCCGGAAAACTGCTCGCGGTAGGCGCTGAACGCGACAAACATCCCCAGGGTCATGGCGTTGTCGATGACCATCGTCGCGCCGATCCACAGGATGACAATCTGGTCACAGGCCATGATAAAAGTATTCACCCCGCCGAACATCAGGTTCATCCTGGTCAGGCGGATACCGGTATTGATGGAATCGACTTTCAGATTCAGCCAGTGATTCCCCCGGCGGTCGCTCATGCCCAGGGTTCTCACTGTGGTGATACCGTAAAGGGATTCCATAAAATACGACCCGGCGCGCGCCTCTTTGATCAGCGATTCCTCCGACAGCTGACGGTAATAACGGTAGGTTGCCAGCCGCAGCCCGACATACACGGCGGTAAACCCGAGCACAATCCAGGTGAGATGACCGCCGTAAAGGATCATCATAATAAACACACCGACCAGCATGATACCGTCCATGATCGCCCCGACCACGCTGGTGGTAAAGGTGGTGCGCAGGATATCCAGCGAGCCGAAACGGGACTGAATATCCCCGAATTTACGCCGCTCAAAATAGCTGAGCGGCAGCCGCAGCAGATGAGCAAATAATCCGGATTGCCACTGGACGTTGATCAGCGTTTCCATCACCAGACTCGCCCAGGCGCGGCACATACTGACCGCCGCTTTCAGCAGAATAAAGAACAGCAGCCCGACACAAATCAGGGACAACAGCCCCTGATCTCCCGCGGGGATGGCATGATCCATCACCAGTTGTGTGCCGACCGGCATAATCAGGCCGATGGCCTCAATCACCACGGAGAAGGCGAAGATTTTCAGCAGTGCTTTTTTCAGCCCGTGAATATTACCGATAAGCTTACGCAGACTGAGTTTTTTCACCACCTCCTGCTTTGTGAAGGTGCTGCCGGGCCAGATTTCCAGCGCTACACCGGTAAAATTGCGCGACATCTCCTCAATACCGACCACCCGGCGACCATACGCCGGGTCGTGCAGGATAAATTTGTTGCCGCTGATTTTCACCAGCACCAGAAAGTGATTGAAATCCCAGTGTAAAACACACGGCAACCGCAGATTCGGCAGGTCATCCATATCCAGAGACAAGGCGCGGGTGGTCATACCCAGTTCGGACGCCATGCCGGTCAGCCCGGCCAGGGTCGCGCCCCGCGCGGAGAGATTGAACTGCTGGCGCAGGGAAATCAGATCGATACTTTTGCCGTAATGGGCGGAAATCATCGCCAGGCTGGCGAGGCTGCACTCAGAAGACTCGGTCTGGTGGATCACCGGAATGCGCTGACGCAGACGGAGATCGAGTTTTTCCAGCAGGTTTTTCAGGGATAAACGGCGCATGCAGCCTCCCGGTCAGATAACAGCGTCCGTTCTGTCATGGTGTGTCTGCTCCTGTTGGCCCGGAGGCACTCTGTTTCATGTCATAGAACGGCGATACCATCCACTGATAGATTTTGCGTTTTTCCAGAAACAGGGTGGTATTGGCTTTCATGCCGTTTTGCAAACTGAGCTCGCGGCCATCATAGGCGATCATCTGTTTTTCCGGGCGTACAATCACTTTGTAATAGGGGATGGATTGCGGCATCTGACTGACTTTCGGCGCACCGGCATAGGTCATCATTTCCTGTGCCGAGGCGGGGGTTTTGGAAATCACCTGAATGGTGGCGGCAAACTGGCCGAATTTTTCTGCCGGGAAGGCCTCATAACGGATATTCACCGCATCCCCGACATTCAGATAAGGCAGCGCATCATTGGGTACCCAGAGTACCAGCCAGTACTGGCTGACATTTTCCGGCAGGATCTGCAGCAGGGTATCGCCGGGGTTGACCATCTGACCGACGGTCACGCCGAGGGAATCCACACGGCCGTCTGTCAGGGCGCGGACAATAATCTCGCCGCCCGCATCGTTATTTACCTGCTCTTTCATCAGCTCTGACTGCTGTAATTCCAGCTGATAAATCCGGTTATCAAATTCCGCCGCCTGGGTCAGAATCTGACTTTCCAGAGACGTAACCTGCAGAATATTCTGTTCATTCTGCCCGCTTAAACCCAGCAGGCTGCTTTGCTGGGAATAATAAAGCGCCGCCTGATTCAGCCACTGATCCTGATTTATCAGCCCTCTTTCCCGGTAGTGATGATAATTGTCCATATTCCGTTTCATTATGCGGATCCCTTCCTGCGCCCGTTCAATAATCCCGGCAGACCGCAACTGCGCCTGTGCATAAAGGGCTTTTTGTTTTTCGAGCGAAGCCAGTGTCGTATGTTTGTTCTCTCTGAGGCGGTCGGTCATATCACGGATATGCTGTAACTGATTTTCAATTTCACGGTGCTGATTTTCACTGACCACACCACTGGCTGTGGCCCTGCTGGTATCAATACGGTAAACCGGGTCTCCTTTGCGGATAATCTGCCCCTCATTCACATATTGCCGGATAATAAATCCCTGTACCCCGGCAGATACAGTGACAGCCCGGGGATTAGTGGTAATTTCCCCGGTTACACTGACCCGCCGCGTATAACTGCCGCATAAAATAAAGGTCAGAAAAACCACTAAAAACAGAAAACTGCATATTACTATCAGCCACAGCGGGATACCGGGTAATAATAAAACCTTACCCCGCCACTTCATTTTTCGGTTATCGAGTGCGGCTTTGCGGAACACAATAGACCCTGCCTGCGGTTATCCGGTGAATAAAAGGCCGTCAGTATCAGGGAAAAGATAAAAAAAAGGGAATTCATAAAATAATGAATTCCCTCAAAATATGATATTGACTGCGGGTTACCGTATTCATTAACCCGGCAGTTTTTTTAATAATTCTGCATTTTTACCGGAGAGAATACCGGAATCTGTGGCATTACCCGGATAACCGGCAGATAAATGAACAACCATAAATAATAACAGATTTAAATTATCTGATATTAAATTGACAGTCCCGCTCTGAGATCAGCAGAGTAAAATACAGACGCCACTGTGATAATTATTTACAAATACCGCCGAGATCCACAATACCGCCTAATTTATCTTCAATGAAACCACCAACAACTGAACCCACTTTTTCGCCAACTTCTCTGCCCAGCCCCGGGTATGCATCTTTGAGGCTGACTTTACCGATCACTGGTAAATCCACTGTCAGATATGGGCCGAGCAGCTCAAAACCCCAATCGCCGAGTTTTTTTCCGAGATCGGTGATAGTGTCCTGAACACATCCGGCACCGGAAACCTGTTCCATTTCAGCAAAATTTAATTCTTTCATTACCCGTCCTTTTAATAATCAGTTATTTTATCTGAATAATAAAATGAACTTAAAAATAACAAATAAAGTGATTATTTTAAATATCATCTATTATTCATACGAGATCCTACTGATTATTTTAATGATAAGATAAATCAATATTTAACACTCAGTAATTTGAAATAAGATGTCATAAAAAAAGCAGGGCGATATTATAAATAATATCGCCCTGCTGATTGTCCGCCTGTCATACATAAGAGTGCAGCATGCTGTCATAACGAACAGATTTAACTTTCCGTCCCTTTTTACTGCTGAGGACGCATATCCATGATCATTTTTCCGTCATAATCGGCACCAACAACAATGTTAGGTACTTCACCTTTGTATTTTCCTGCCTTGATTTGTTCTATTTCAAGCTGTTTCCAGTTAATCATCTCACGGGTGATTGTCTTCTGTAATGCGGCGTTAGCTTCAGATTCTTTCTGAGCAGCATATAAACGGGCATCGGCTTCCTGACGCATGGCATAAGAGCTGGCCTGAGCATTACGTTCACGGGCAAGCGCCTGCTGTTCTGCTGATTCACGTTCGGCCTGTGCGATAACCACTTTTTTCTGTGCCAGCTCACGCTCTTTCTCAGCTTCCGCTTTTGCCTGGTTTATCTGCTCCTGACGCATCTTGGTATTCACCACCTGCTCCTGGACCACTTCCGGCAGCGTAATATCCTGGATCATAATCTCTTTGATCGTATAACCGTAAGGTGAGGCGTAACCCTGAATAGCATCACGGATAGAGTCCTGTAATTTCCGCTGAGTGTCAGCGGTATACAGATCCTGTGCGTTGGCAACATCTTTTCCGAACTCCAGAATCGTGGAAATCAGTTTCTGGCGGACATATTTATCCAGTGCTTCACTTTCTGTACCGCCGTTAATACGAAGAATGGGCGCTTTGGCACCATCAAACTGGAGCATCACGGTAATATCCACAATGGATTTCAGTTTATCCTGTGACGGTACACGTAACTCTTTCAGTGATACCCGGATATCTTTTGTTGAATAGGTATCAAATGTCATAAACGGATTAATCGGGAAATGCAGCCCGGCATCATAGGCGACCGGGTCAACCTTACCTAAAAAGGTCCCGACCTTTACCGAACCATCCTGAACAATGGTATATGAATTAAAGGTAGCCACCCCTGCAACCAGAAGAATAGCGGCAGCGATCATCAATTTGATCACTGACTTTAGTTTGACCGGATTTGCGGCCTTCATCATTTGCATGTCTCTTCCCTATAAGATAGTTCTTAGTTAATGTCGTTTTTATAAATACTGTTTTGTGTATCAGTCATACTTTTTTGCCCCGCTATTATTCATAAAATACAGAAATGAGCAAATGCAGCTCCGACCGGAAAAACACCGTCGGTACAAAATAGCCCGTACGACCAGATAACTGTAAATTTCATCTTTAAAGAAAAATCACAATCAATTGAAATATATAAAAATATAATAAACAACAGCCGGTACAATAATCATGCCTTGTAACATAATTTTGTACAACCCTGTAATAAACACACCGATTTAATGTCATTTTATTTTCAAATATGAATATGATTATTATTTATTATATAATACCGTATCATAAAAATGACGAGCCATGTTGCAGCATAAAATATCGCCACCATCTGCAGATCAAATTTTTACACTTCTCTATATTTAAATCAACCTGTTGATTTTTATCATTTTAATAAAAAATAAAAAAAGGACACACTCCTGAGGCCCGCCAACTACTCGGATTTTGTACTCTTGTTAGTTGTATAATTACTTACTATACTACAGCGGTATTTTCAACAGGTAATAACCTATCAGAAATGACGCCATTTCTGATTATAAAGGCGGAATTATTTATAAATAATATTCCGGTAAAACTTATTGCTTTTATATCCGCTTTCATCTGACCATTATTTTATTTAATAATAAATACATGCCACTTTCCCGGGCGGATATTTTATTATCTTAAAATAAGATCTCTGTTTTTATGAAAACGACCAGATAAACAAACAGGAATTAATCATGAAAAAAACACTTACTGCATTTATTGTTGCCTCATGTGCTGTCACTGCGTTTACCGCACACAGTGCGGCGAATAATACCGTTCGTTTTATCGGTGAAGTCGCGAATCAGACATGCTCACTCGATATTAACGGTACAGATAAAAGTCCGGTTGTATTATTACCGACAGTCCCCGTAAAAGATTTTAAAAATACCGTCGGCACGACTACCGGCGACACTGAATTTACGATCAATATCAGCGGATGTAGTGCCACCACTGAACAGAATATGGAAAAAGCACTGAGTATCGCATTTGTCGGTAACTCCGTAACCACCGCCAAAAACCTGGGTAATACCGGTGATGCTGATGGGGTTTCCATTCAGTTAGTGGACAATAACGCTGTGAATCTTGAATTCACGCCGGGTGACTTAATTAAATCATCACAAAAAATTAATATTGCTACTGATGGTTCTGTTGCGCCTGTTAATTTTGTTGCCCGTTACTATGCTGAAAAAAGCGCAGTAACCGCAGGCAGCGTTATCGCCAGCGCACAATACGCCATTACCTATAAATAATGAATTCCTGTCGGTATAAATAAAATAATAAACGGCACGTTATCCGCCGACAGATACGTGCCGTTATAAGGTTATACAATGAAAAAATATTCATTATTTATTATATTAAGCCTTCTCACTGCTTTTCATGCTACTGCCAGTGTCACGATGCTGGGAAACCGGATTATTTACAATGAAAACAGCCGGGATAAAACGCTGGTATTTTCAAATGACAATGATACACCGTCACTGGTTCAGATCTGGACAGATATTAATAATCCAAAATCATCACCGGATAATGCCGATGGCCCGTTTGTCGCCGTACCGGCTATTTTTAATATTGCTGACAACAGTAAGCAGAATGTCAAACTGACCTATACCGGCGGTAAATTGCCTGATGATCGTGAGAGTGTGTTTTACTTTAATTATCTGAGTATTCCTTCCGTTAAAAAAGAAGATGCCGATAAAAATAAATTGATGATCGTCGTCACTAACCGTATGAAATTATTTTACCGCCCGGCAAAAATCGGGAATGACGCCGGTGACGTGATCAACAAACTTGAATTCCGCCGTCAGGGCAGCACGCTTGATGTCCGCAACCCGACACCTTTTTACGCCAGTGTTTCCTCTGCCGCGTTATCTGCCGGAAATAAACAGGGGCAGATTGATAATACCTCAATGATAGCACCCTTTTCCTCGGCACAATGGGCCTTACCTGCCGGTTATCAGAGCGGGAACGTCACCCTGATTCTGGGTGTTATTAATGACTATGGTGCTGAAAAAACACGCTCAGTTACCCTGAACTGATAATGACAGGCACGATAATAATATGAAAAACATTATCCCCTTTTTTGCCCGTAACAGAATAACGCTGATACTTCTGAGCTGTTGCCTCAGTGGTATAAGTACCGCGCGGGCAGAAGATAATGACGATTATTATTTTGACCCGTCACTGATACGCGGGAACACCCTGACTAACAGTGCCCTGCAGGCATTTAATACCCGTAATGCCGTTCCGCCCGGTGTGTATAAAGTTGATCTTCTGATCAATGACCAGTTTATTGCACAGATACCCGTCACGTTTAAAGACGATCAGGACGGGAAAATCTCGGCTTGTCTGACACCGGAACAAATCCGCTTAACCGGACTGAAAGAGGAACCCGCACTTTCCGGGGATACCGAATGTTATTTCCCGGCAGCGATCGGGAAAAATATCACCAGCCGCTTTAATAATGCAGAACTGAAACTGAACCTGACGATCCCTCAGGCCATGCTTTCCGGTAACCGGCAGAAACGGATCCCGCAGGAAAGTCTGGAGAGCGGCGAAACCATGTTATTCGCCAACTATAACGCCAACCAGTATCACGTCAGTTATACCGACAGCCGCACCCGTGACATGAATTCCACCTACCTGAGCCTGAACGGCGGATTTAATCTGGGATTATGGAGTTTCCGTCAGGAAAGTCAGTATAACTGGTCTGACAGCACCGGCGGAAAATGGAACACCAGCCGCCGTTATATCCAGCGCGCGCTTTATGAGATCGGCAGTAAATTATTAATCGGCGAAGGCTTCACCTCCGGCAATTTTTTATCCGGTATGGGATTTAAAGGTGTCAGTCTGAGTACCGATGAGCGGATGCTGCCGAATAATGAACGCGGATATGCCCCCCGTATTCAGGGGATCGCCAACAGTAATGCCAAAGTCACTGTCTGGCAGGGAAATCAGCAGATTTATTCTGTCACCGTTGCTCCCGGCCCGTTTGAAATAAACGATCTGTATTCCACAAACTACGCTGGTGACCTGCGGGTGGAAGTGACAGAGGCGGATGGCAGCGTAAACCGTTTTATTGTGCCCTTTTCCGCGGTACCGGAGTCCGTCCGGCCCGGCAGCACAAAATACTCGGTAACTGCGGGGAAAACCCGGTTTACCGGCAGCAATGATAATTTCAGCGAAGTGGTGATTCAGCACGGCCTGACAAACCAGGTCACCCTGAATGCGGCCGGTCAGGTGGCGAAAGGCTATCAGGCCATACTGCTGGGTGGCGTGCATACCAACCGTTTCGGGGCGTTCAGCATTAACGCCACACTGTCCAATGCAAAATTACCCGGCACCACCGAAACCGGCTGGCGTTTTCATGCCTCCTACAGCAAGACATTTCAGCCGACAGATACCTCGGTCACCCTGTCCAGCTATCATTATTCCACCAATGGTTTCCGGACTCTGAATGACAAACTGAGCGCGGATTATTTCGCCGGGGACACGGTATCAGAGACAGACTTCCGTATTCTGCGCCAGCGTTCCCGTTTTGATATCACCCTGAGCCAGAATCTTAACCAATACGGAAATCTGGGATTGTCCGCATCACGGGAAAATTACCATAATTCCGGCGAAAAAAATGACCAGCTGCAACTCTCCTGGAGCAAAATTTTTGATAACCGGGTGGCGGTCAATCTTTCCGTTGCCAGGATGACCAACGCCTCAGCGGCTGACGGTTTGCAGCCGGACAGCAGTGTGCGCAGCGGGAAAAGTCAGAATTTCGTCTCCCTCGGGATCAGTATGCCGCTGGGAGATCAGCGCTATTCGCCGAATATTTCATTCTCGGCCAATCACACTCAGGGACGGAATGATTATCAGACTAACCTTTCCGGCCTGACCGGAACGGAATCTCAGCCGATCAGTTACGGCCTGAGCTATATTTCAGATGACCGGCTGAGTCAGGGAACAATCTCCGGCTCTCTGCAGACTCAACTGCCGGTGACCAATCTGCGCATCAGTGCCGCCAAAGCGCCGGACTACCGGCAGGCTTCCGCCGGCGCTCAGGGATCGCTGGTCTTACACCGCGGCGGGCTTACCGCCGGGCCTTATCTCAGTGATACCTTTGCCATTGTCGAGGCAAAAGGCGCTCAGGGGGCGAAGGGGGTCAGTGGCGGACCCGTCAGCAGCAGCGGCTATGCGCTGGTGCCGTCTCTGATCCCGTATCAGTACAACGCCGTGATGCTGAGCAGCGAAGGGATTGATACACAAGCTGAAATCAGCCGTCCGGAACAGAAAGTGGCACCCTACAGTGGTGCGATGCTGCGGATAAAATATGATACTAATGCCGGTCAGCCGGTGTTAATCACCCTGCTGTATGCCGGCGGAAAAGCCATTCCGATGGGCAGCCAGGTACTGAATGAAAATGATCAGGTACTCGGGATGACCGGCCAGGCCAATCAGCTCTATTTCCGGGCCGATAAACCGGAAGGAAAACTGCGGATTGTATGGGGTGATGGTCCCGGCAATACCTGCAGTACCACTTACCGGCTGCCGGATGATAAACCGGTGCCTCTGGTTTCAATGGCACTGCCGTGTCAGTAACTGCGGAAACTCTTTTATGACCAGAATAATCAAAACGTTACTTATTTCCTTCATCACATTAACGGCATTTTACAGTATCAGTGCGGATGCCAGATGTGTGCGGATCACTAAAAAACAGACCGGCGCGGATGTCTCCGGGCTGGGCACCGGGCTGGGTAATATCAATATGACCAGCGCGTACCTCCAGCCGGTCGGAACGGTTCTCGCTTCTTCGGTCACCAGCTGGACACAATCCCCGTTATTTCCCGATCCGGATGAAGTACTGTACGAGTGTGACGCCGCAGATAAAGGCAGTATCTTTGAATTATTCGCCACCAATGGTGATGATCGTCACGGCGGATTTTTTGATATCGGCAAAACCGATGGTTATGAAAACTATTACGCCACCTGGTTTCCGTATACTGCCATCCGTTTTACCCATATGAATTCCGGTCAGGTATTTACCCGCTACTGGCAGAGAACCCCGATCACCACCTATGCAACCACCGCAAACGGAAAAATTCAGATCCGCGTGCGGGATATCAGTGCCCTGAAAGTGGATTTAATCAAAGTCAGCACACTTCCGCCCCGCTCCGGCGCGGCCAGTGCATTCTGCGGCAGCGGTATGGCACCAACAACCGGTACCTCCACTTACCGCTGCACCCAGCCGAATGCCTATGTGATTTTCGAGGGACCGACCGGCTATGTCTATCCGAAAGAAGGCACTGATTCCGCCTATCATTATGAGGGATTCAATTATGTCTGGTGGATGTCAATCGGGATGAACGGCTCACCGGTTTCCTCGTATTCCCATAATGCCACCTGTGCCGCCCGCAATGTCACGCCGCTGGTGCAGCTGCCGCGCATTGCCGCCGGGCAGCTTAATGCCGGGCAGACCGTCAGCAGCGCCTTTGATATCACCGTGGAGTGCGATAATGCCGTGGTGTCCGGCGTGGGTACAGCCCAGACATCCGTCGGATTACAGACATCACAGGAAGCTTACAGCAAAGCACAACAGCTCGGGCTGGTGAACAGCGCCGGTGGTGTGGAATATTTACTGTCCGATGGTTATGGTACAGTACCGTCCGTGGCAACCGGTACCGGGATCCGGCTCAGTAATGCCGTCACCGGACAACAGATGCCGTTTGTCGGCTGGAACGGATGCAACGGCTCCCCCCCCCGGTGCAGCAGTGC
>OCAE01001116.1_pt1 | contig 13202 bp, 12 predicted proteins | sample 1495581 | NCBI WGS metagenome assembly OCAE01 (sample SAMEA2580278, study PRJEB22360) | human gut metagenome | biome: human gut; feature: human-associated habitat; material: faeces | place: Denmark | collected 2008/2010 | reverse complement strand
CCAGTTTATACCCGCTGCACCCCCCCCATCGAGCAGGAGCTGCCGCATATTTTCTATCTCGCCGACGAGAAAAAAGAAACTTACAGATGTCAGTACTGTGAAGAAAAATATTCAAAATAATTCAGACTTTGCTCCTGTTATCCGAAACGGCTGTCCGGAGAAATATTATTTGTAAATATAGCCGGGCGGATGCTGTCTGAGAATAACTGGACAAATATAAGAAAATATGATAAACTTGTAACGTTTTGAGTAAGACAAATGGCCGCGGCTGCAGGACCGAAAGGCTGCAGGTGAGGAAAGTCCGGGCTTCACAGGGCAGGATGCCAGATAACGTCTGGTGGAGGCGACTCCAAGGACAGTGCAACAGAAATATACCGCCGGACAGGCACTTTGTGCCTGTCGGTAAGGGTGGAAGGGCAGTGTAAGAGACTACCGCCTGGCTGGTAACAGACAGGGCACATGTAAACCCCATCCGAAGCAAGACCGAACAGGAGGCATAAGGCGGCCCGTCTGCCTCCGGGTAGGTCGCTTGATTTTGCCGGCGACGGCAAAGCTAGATAGATGGCCATTCAACGACATAACCCGGCTTATCGTCTTGCTCAAAACATTTAACGTTCAAAGCAATGCTCTGCATTGTCGTATCTTAGATCCGTTAGTCTGCGGTCTTTCCCGTATATTTTTCCGCTCCCCTAAACTCCTTCGTTAAAATAAAAGGCACGAATAATACCAGATTGAGGATGAGAAGCAGCAGGACATCCGCCCAGCTGATAAGCTGATTATTAATTGCGCCTGCATTTCCACTGTTCAAAATAACCACCAGGTTATTATTCAGAAAATGCAGAATCACCGGAACCCAGATATTATTGGTTTTTAAGTAGGTATACGTAAAGAAAATTCCCATACCGATGCAGGTGATCTGCTGGGAAACAATACTTTGCAGCCAGGTATGCGGGCTGTAATAAAACACATTGACAGGCAGGTGCCAAAGTCCCCACAAAATTCCAAGCAGGAGGATGCCCTTTACCTTGCCGAAATGTTGCTGCAGAAGCGGTGTAAAGTAATATCTCCATCCATATTCTTCACCGAAAAATGCTGTGAATACAAGGAAAAAATTGATTGGCAATACAAATAGTATTCTATAAGTCACCGGACTTTAAAATACATCTATGAATTCATCCAATTGTCCGCCTGCAATATACATCAGGAATATACGCCCGAAATACAGCAGTAAGAACAATATAACCATAAGCACAGAAATTTTTCCATTATGTGCTCTTAATCCATATGCTTCCCGATTTTCCTTCTTCTCTGCAAGAAGAAAAATCCACGAGACCAGAGAGCCAAAGGTGATAATCATATTGAGGCCTGCAAACAGCATCCCCGTCGCGGGCAGAAACACGCTACCAACCGTAAGCAGCAGCAACAGCACGGTAATCGTGATGAAGCAGAGATAGAATTTCTTCGGAACCAGCTTGTCCTCTTTCTTTACCAGCAGCGCAGCCAGCATGACACCTGCTGCCGGATAATACATTTGGGCATTGGGGAAACAGCTCACGTCTATTCCTCTGTAATAAGCATACCCCATTAAAATCCCCATCATATAGGGAAGTGCAAATGCAACGGACAAAAATATAATCAACTGCCTTTTTTCAGCGGCATCTGTTTTAGTTATCTTCAATATCGTTTCCTCCTGTTCCCCTACCGGATTCACGTCAGGGAAAGTCTGTTTAAAAGCGCCTAAACATAAAATTCCTTCTCCGGCACATAATAAGATATGAAATTCAACCTATTAAAAAACATCTTAGTAAAGGAGCTGCCGTGAGACTGAATAAGAAAGTAATCCTTGTCACCGCTTCCACCCGCGGAATCGGTCTTGCCGCTGTCGCTGCCTGCGCAAAAGAAGGCGCCATCGTATACATGGCCGCCAGAAACAGGGAACGGGCAGAGACGCGGATCAAAGAGCTGAAAAACGAAACCGGAAACCAGCATATCCACTATGTCCATTATGATGCCGGACAGTTGGAAACCTGCCGTTCTATGGCAGATGAGGTCGCAAAAGCCGAAGGCCGGATCGACGTCCTCGTTAATAACTTCGGTTCTTCCGATCCGGCCATGGATCTGGATATCGCAAAAACCTCCGTTGAAACCTTCCTGAATACCGTAACCATAAATCTTGGCAACACTTATGCCGCCTCGAAGGCCGTCATTCCCTGCATGAGGCAAAACGGAGGCGGCAGTATTATCAACATCTCTTCCATCAGCGGCTTAATCCCTGATATTTCCCAGGTTGCCTACGGCACGGCTAAAAGTGCGATTAACCATCTGACCGAACTGATCGCAGTCCAGGAAGCCAGAAACGGCATTCGCTGTAATGCCATCCTGCCTGGGATGACTCAGACCGATGCCGTCCGGGATGCATTATCCGGCTTCTTTTGCGATTCATTTTTAAAGCAGTCCCCCATCCAGAGGATGGCAAAACCAGAAGAAATCGCCGCAGCCGTTGTCTATTTTGCCGCCGATGAATCATCCTTCACAACAGGACAGCTTCTCACCATCAGCGGCGGTTTCGGCCTGGCAACCCCTCTGTTCGGAGCTCTTGCCGATCTCGCCGACAGGCGCTGATAACTGTGCTTGGTGTCTTGTCACGTTCATGTTTAGCCAAACCGTGTTTAATATGAGCGGAACACGCTCTAGACCCGGAAACAGCTTCCTCCGACAAACTCCCGAAGAATGGAGTTCTGCGGGATTCTCTCGCTGCTTACGCCCAGGAAATAATCGAGGAATTTCAACAGGCGCTTTGCCTCCGGATATTCCTCGGAGTCCCTGGGAACACTGTAGAGAATCGGTTCCGCATACTGCTTGAGTATCGCCAGTTCATACAGCAGTGCCGAATTAAACATCACATCGGCTTCTTCCTGGAACGGGAAGATATTCCGCTCTTCCCCTCTTCTGACTGAATCCCACATCCTGATCGTATCCTGCGCAGAGGAGCCTCTCGTCCTTGAGTCTCTTATCATCCTCCTGATCAGCCTTCCGTCTGTTGTAGGAATCCGGTTATGCTCATCAATATTCAGCTGGGTCAGGGCGCTGATGTAGATTTTGAATTTGCTCTCCTTCGGCAGCGAATAGGAAAGCTTATCGTTGAGACAGTGGATTCCTTCAATGACAAGGATATCCTCCTCTCCCAGCTGCAGGTAATCTCCCTTATATTCTCTCTCACCGCTTACAAAATTGTATCTTGGAAGCTGTACCCTCTTCCCGGCAAGCAGAGCCGTCATATCCTCATTAAACTGCTTTGTGTCAATACATTCCAACGCCTCATAATCGTAATTCCCCTCCTCATCCCTCGGGCTGTTCACCCGGTTGACAAAGTAGTCATCCACTGCAATCGGATGCGGTTTTAACCCAAGCGCACTCAATTGAATGGAGAGACGGTGGGAAAATGTAGTCTTTCCCGAAGAAGACGGTCCGGCTATCATAACAAATTTACTCTTATCGGAGCCGGCAATCTTTTCCGCTATATCACCGATTTTTTTCTCCTGCAGCGCTTCCTGCATCAGAATCAGTTCATTCATTCTGCCCTGGGAAATGGCCTCATTGAGTGTTCCCACATTAAAAACACCCAGTTTTTTGCCCCACTGTTCCGATTCCTTCTGAACCTCAAACAGTTTCCTTCTCGGATTCAATGCAGACAGCTCCTTCGGATTCTTTCTCGAAGGTAAGAGCAGGACAAACCCGTCATCATAAAGCTGCAGGTCAAAATACTTGATATAGCCCGTACTTTTCACCATATATCCGTAAAAATAATCTTCGAAATTTTCAATGCTGTAAATGTTGACCCTGGAAGCGCGCCGGTAGTAGAACAGCTTCTCCTTATCGTACATCCCGTGCAGATGGAACAGTTCCACCGCTTCATCTGTGTTTTCACTGCGCTTTAAAATCGGCAGGTCGAGAGACACGAGGCGAATCATCTCCGTTTTCACCCTGTCAAGCAGTTCCCGGGTCAGCGCAAGCGCTCCCTCCGGTTCAATATACAGACCGTTTCCCATGGAAAAACACACCGTCAGTTTGCTGACGTTATCTTTGCCTGCAATATCATAAAATGCCTTCAGCATCAGGAAAAGCGCGCTTCTCTGGTAGCTTAAAAAGCCGGCCCTGTCGGCCGCGGTAATCAGCCTCAGTTCACAGTCTTCCTTCAAAGTCTTATGAAGCTCCTTCAGTTTTCCGTCGGCCGAGACGAGCAGTATATCATTCTCTATGCCTTCCTGATAATCTTTTACAATCTCCTGAAACGGCGTTCCAAATGCGTACTCCCTTTTCTCAGCCCCAATTGTTACAATCGGCATATTAGCCCTCCTTCTTTTTAATCAGACAAGCCTGTTACTCAAACGACACAGTTTGGAAATGTATCGCGTTCCTTCATAACCTTAAGCCGCTCTCCCAGTCTCTCCCCCAGAAATTTTTCCATAAAATCAGTGAAAATATGCTCGATACCGTAATGTCCGGCATCTATCACCGCCATATCGTTGGCCACGGCATCGATCCCCTCATGATGGCCGATATCTCCGGTGATATACACATCCGCGCCGCATTTCAGTGCCTCCTTCAGCGTGCTGCCGCCTGCTCCCGGACAGATAGCCGCCGTCCTTATGCTCCCCTCCATATTTCCGAACACCGTTACAAACGGAATGCCGTAGGCCTTCTTGACGGCTTCTGCCGTCTCCCTGAGCGTCATGCTGCGGCCAAAACACCCGTAAATTCCAATGCCGTAATCTTTATCCTCCGCCGTCTTCCCCATAAGTTCTAACACCCTGGTATCCTTAAGCCCCAGCCGCTCGCCGGCCAGGTCCGCCATACATCCGGGCGCCGCGTCAAAATTTGTATGCATTGCATAATAAGATATGTCGTTCTGAATCATTTTAAGAATACGCCGGCTGATGAAATCTTCATCATTGACCTTTTTTAACGGTTTAAAGATAAGGGGATGGTGAGTGATAATCATATCCGCCCGGCATTCCACCGCATTGTCAATCACATCATCGGTGGCATCCAGAGCCAGATACACGGTTCTCACCTCTTTGTCACTCCTGCCGGCCAGAAGGCCCGGGTTATCCCAGTCACAGGCAAGAGAAACCGGCGCCAGTTCTTCCAGGATTTCAATCAGTTCCCTGCATTTCATCTTGTGCCTCCTTTATAATTTTCTGCCTCTCCTTCAGTTCCATAAGACGCCTACGGGCGCTCTCTGAATGATTCTGCGACAGCTTTTCAATCAGCTCTTCCACTGTTTTTTTCTCTTTTTCCAGATACCCGGCAAACACGCCGTTCTTCTCTTCAATCAGGCAGCGTCCGTACTCATAAAAGCAGTCTCTGCCGTACTTCATCATCCCATGGCCTGCCTCTATCACTGTGTAGTATTTCCCTTCGTCCCTGACCATTGTTTCCCTCAGGATGCAAAAGCCGTTTGTTTCGAGAAAACGCCTCACATTCCCAGGCTCCGACTGAGGGGAAAGGATTAGGCGTTCTGTACTTTCAAAAACATGCCTCCCTTCCTCCAGAATACGCACCATCAGTTCTCCGCCCATTCCGGCTATTACAATCGTGTCTGCCTCTCCTGCCTCAAGCTTATGCAGGCCGTCGCTCTGCCTCAGGCATATCCTGTCTTCCAGACCGTATTCATGGACATGCCGCTTTGCGCGCTCCAAAGGCCCTTTCCGCACATCCATGGCCAGCGCGCGGGGGGAAATTCCTTCCTTCACAAGATAAATCGGTATGTATCCATGATCGGTTCCTATATCAGCAATTATGCTTCCCCTGCGAACAAAGGAAGCAATTGTCTCTAAACGGTGTGATAATTTCATCTAAATTTCCTCAGTTAAATTCTTATTTCTTGTATGGCGGTTCATCCAAAAGCCGGACTGTAATCATGGCCGAACTGTTGCCTCATTAATCCAGGTAATCCTTCAGCTTCTTGCTTCTGCTTGGGTGACGCAGCTTTCTGAGCGCTTTTGCCTCTATCTGGCGGATACGCTCCCTTGTCACGTTAAATTCCTTTCCCACCTCTTCCAGAGTCCTCGGCCTTCCGTCATCCAGGCCGAATCTCAGCCGGAGTACCTTCTGTTCCCTGTCCGTCAGCGTGTCAAGCACTTCCATAAGCTGCTCATGCAGCAGAGTAAACGTGGCCGCATCCAGGGGCACCTGCACATGGTCATCCTGGATAAAATCTCCGAGGTGGCTGTCCTCTTCCTCCCCAATCGGAGTCTCAAGAGAAACAGGATCCTGCGAGATTTTCATTATCTCCCTGACGCGCTCCACCGGCATATCCATCCGCTCCGCCACTTCCTCCGGATGCGGCTCGCGCCCCAGCTCCTGGAGAAGCTGCCTGGAGGTGCGGATCAGGCGGTTAATCGTCTCAACCATATGCACCGGAATCCGGATCGTCCGGGCCTGATCGGCAATGGATCGCGTAATAGCCTGGCGGATCCACCAGGTTGCATACGTACTGAACTTAAAGCCCTTGGAATAGTCGTATTTCTCAACGGCTTTAATAAGCCCCAGATTTCCTTCCTGAATCAGATCCAGAAACTGCATTCCGCGGCCCACATATCTCTTGGCAATGCTTACAACCAGGCGCAGATTCGCCTCAGCCAGACGCTTTTTGGCATATTCATTGCCCATCTCCATCTGTTTTGCCAATTCTATCTCCTCCTCCGGTGAGAGAAGGGGTACCTTTCCAATTTCCTTCAGGTACATTCTCACAGGGTCATCTATATTGACGCCGTCCGGAATAGTCAAATCGATGCTTTCAACGTCTATCTCTTCTTCATCATTCAGCTCTTCCTCAATAAAAAGATCCGGATCGATCTCAAGCTCCTCTTCGAACTGCAATACATCCACCTTATTACTATCGAGAAAATCATATATCTGATCCAACTGATCCGGGTTCAGTATTTCGCCATGGAAAAAGTCAAGAATTTCTTTATTTTCCAACACATTCTTCTTACTTTTCGCCAGTTCCAAAAGCTGTGTGAGCTTCTCTTCAAATGTCACTGTCTTTTCATCCATAATTCTTACATCCCTCCATAGCTTTTTAATATTTTCTCCTTAATCGAGTGAAATATGCAGATTAGCAAGTTCCGCCTGATCCCTGATCAGTTTTTGCAGCTCGTCCAGCCCTTCGGCGTGGCGGATCTGATGATCCAGACTGTTCTTTTTAATGCGCAGCACTGTCTCCGAAAAGGCTTTTTTCTGTTCTTCATTACTCAGGGACTCTTCCAGACTGGCGTTAAACAGAGCCGCCACCTCCCGGTAGTTCCCCTCGTCGTCAATAAAATGATTCAGGATGGATGCCGGATTAACATCTCCTTTTTCATGACCGTCAAAAACCATCTGCGCCGCCTCCCGGTACAGCGGTTTTACAAAATCAGCCGGACCGATAATTCCATGAATCTTATCAAAAAGCTCCGGTTCTTCAATCAGCCATGTGAGCAGAAGACGCTCCGACTTCCTGATGCCTTCTTCCTTCTCCTTCTTCTTTGCAGGCGCGCCCGGACGGTTCGCGGGGCTCTCTTCCCCGCCTGGCTCCCTGGTTCTTCCGGCCCCCATTCCCAGACGGTTTCCCAACTGGTTGACGAGGGTTTTCAAATTCTCATAATTGATAAAAAATTCTCTGGATACGGCCTGTATATAGTTGTCCCTCTCCAGAGCTTCCGGAAAATCCAGTAATTTTCTGGCTGCCTTATTATAAAAATCCGTTTTCTGCTCCGGATCCTGCATATCGCATCCTTCTTTTAATACATCTATCTCAAATAAAAAGCTGTTACGGGCATTTTCAATCCGTTTTTTGAACTCCTCCGGACCCAGGTTCTTCATAAACTCATCCGGATCCTTGTATGGCCTCATATTCAGCACCTTTGCCGATATCCCCGCGTTCTTAAGTATCGGGATTGCCCGAAGAGCCGCTTTTACGCCTGCGTTATCGCTGTCATAGGTCAGAATCACCTGTTCCGTATAGCGTTTCAAAAGAGCCGCATGCTGTTCCGTCATCGCCGTCCCCAGCGATGCCACCGCATTGGTAAAGCCGGCCTGATGCATCGATATTACATCCATGTATCCCTCGCAGAGCAGGATAAACTTCTGTCTGGAGGTTCTGGCATAATTAAGCCCGTAAAGGTTCCTGCTCTTGTCAAACAGCTTCGTCTCCGGAGAATTCAGGTATTTGGGTTCTCCGTCTCCCATGACGCGGCCGCCAAAACCGATCACCCGGTTATTGACATCCATAATCGGAAACATGACGCGGTTCCAGAACTTGTCCCGTGAGCCGCGCTCTTCAATTGTGACAAGGCCTGTCTCCTTTAATATGGTATCGTCATACCCTTTGCCTCTCAGATAGCGGTACAAATCATCGCTTGTTTTATTCGAATACCCCAGTCCGAACCGGCGGATTGTCTCATCCGTCAGCTGGCGCCTCTGCAGATAATCATAGCCTGCCCGGCCCTGCGGCTGTTTCAACTGATAATAAAAGTAATTGGCCGCCTGCTTATTGATCTCAAGCAGCGCCGCTTTCAGATCCGCCTGCGCCTTTGCCTCTTTGGAATATTCCATCTTCGGCAGCTTGACGCCGCAGCGTCCGGCAAGCATTTCCACTGCCTCACGGAAGGAATAATTCTCATATTCCATAACAAAGGTAATCACATTGCCGCTCACGCCGCATCCAAAGCAATGATACATCTGCTTCTGGGGCGCCACGGAAAATGACGGTGATTTTTCGTGATGGAAGGGACAAAGGCCAAAATAATTGGCCCCTTTCTTCTGAAGCTTCACATACCCGGAAATAACATCCACGATGTCGCTTCTCATTCTGACTTCTTCTATTACTTCTTCCGGATAATACATGAAAACCTCCTTAAACTTTCCAGGATTTTGGTACAAAGAGCTCGTTAAAACGGTCTATGGCGTAGATGTCGGTCATTCCGGCAATATAATCGCAGACCACCCGTTCTTCTTTTTCACCGCGCTCTCTCATCATATCCAGATACTCTTCCGGTAATTCATCAATATGTTTCATATAATGCTCATAGAGCATGACAATCATGTGCTGCGCCTTGCCCTCCTCCGCTTTGGCGATTCCGTTCCGGTATACATTCTCGAACATCCATCTGCGCAGGCCGTGCATCGCCGTCTCCATACCGGGAGACATGGCGATCTCAGGCTTGTCAAAGCTCTGGTAAATAATATCATGTATCATTGTATTGAGACGCTCCCTGACACTGTTCCCGAGAATATCCGTATATTCCGGCGGCAGATCTTCTTCCTCGAAAATCTTTCCCCGGATCGCGTCGTCAATATCATGGTTAATATAGGCTATCTTATCGGAAAGACGGACGATATGTCCCTCCAATGTAGATGGACGGCCGCTGGTACGGTGATTCAATATCCCGTCCCTCACCTCCCAGGTCAGGTTGATTCCCCTGCCCTTTTTCTCCAGCACCTCCACAACGCGGACGCTCTGCTTGTAGTGGGCAAAGCCGCCGCTGCAAAGTTTATCGAGAATCGCTTCCCCCGAATGGCCAAACGGCGTATGCCCAAGATCATGGCCAAGCGCAATCGCCTCGGTAAGGGATTCATTCAGCCGCAGAGCTTTTGCAATGGTCCTGGCTATCTGGGAAACCTCCAGCGTATGGGTAAGCCGGGTTCTGTAATGATCACCCTCAGGCGCGAGGAATACCTGTGTCTTGTGCTTCAGCCTTCTGAATGACTTGCTATGTAAAATCCGGTCCCTGTCCCGCTGGTACTCCGGACGGATATCACAGAGAGGTTCTTCCCTGTCCCTGCCCCTGGTGTTTTCGCTTAAAGATGCGTAAGGGCTAAGATATTCACGTTCCCATTTTTCCGTAGTTTCTCTGATATTCATATCGCTCCCACCCTTATTCAGAACAATTTGTGCAATAATCTCGAAAGTTCACCCATTATCTATCTATGATATCATATTTTTCTACTTTTTAACACCCTTAATATGTTAATATTTTCTAAAAAGTTACGAAAAAAAGGACAAAAGACGCAAGATTCCTTTCTATATATCATGCTTTACACAGGGAAGGAATCTGCCAGACACAGGGTTCCCCACCCGATTCTCGGGTTCGGATAGACGCTCTCTCCCGGCAGGTGCCTCGCCCCCCGGATCAAAAAAGCCTTCAGTTTTTCGCCATAGAGGAAGGGATCATTGCCCCTTACAACTCCCCACTGCATCATCAGAGCCGCGCTGCCCGTCACAAAGGGGGCGGCAAAGGATGTTCCCGTAACCGTCTCATAGCCTCCCCCCGCCCTGGCAGTCATAACATTTACACCCGGAGCTGCAAGATCCGGTTTGACCAGGTTGTCGAGCCTGGTAAACCCCCGCCCTGAAAAGTCAGCGTAGGCCTGATAAGAATCGTTATAGGCTCCGACTGAGATTGCCCGAAGGGATGTCGACGGTATTGTGAGGGTCGTATCCGGCGTGGAGCGCAGGAAATGGGTGGCACGGTTCAGGGCGCTTGCCGACGGCAGCCAGAAATCATACTGCCCCGAGATAATTCGGCGGGGAATCAGCCTGAATTTCCAGATTCCGCTCTCCACATAATCGTACCTGGGTATGAAATCAAAATAAATTTCCTGAGCCTTGCTGTATGGGCTGGGTTTTCCATAGTATAAAAGAACCGTTGTCCTTGCAAACTGGATCCGCTGGGAGCCGAGCTGGCTGCTTATTGGACCTACCGTAGTGCCTCCGGGTCCCACCAGTACGACATCAAAAATATCCGCATAAATCTTCCACAGCTGTACGCCGAAGCCGGTTTCGTAGCCATCCACCGACAGTTCAATCTCCACCTCGCTTCCCTCCGTCAGAACACCGGAGGTATGCCCCATCGCGCTGCCTTCGTTGCCGGTTCCGGCAACCACTGTGGTTTTCCCCTGGGCAGCCATGGTATTTAAATAAGTTTCCAGCAGGCTGGTTCCATCGTGAGAGCCATATGTATTACCGAAGCTGAGATTGACAGCCAGCGGTTTCTGGTAAAAAACCGCCCGGTTCACAACATAATCCAGGGCACGCATCATCTCCGTAGTCCGGGGAAAAGAATCCGTGGCCGGAACGCCCAGTTTCACAATAAGCAAATCACTTTCCCAGGCCACGCCTTTGTATCTGCCGTCACCTTCCAGTCCGCTACCGGCCGCAATCCCGGCCACCGCCGTCCCATGACCGCTCACATCCCTCGTCGGCACAATCTGGTAAGCCGCCTCACGGCTTCCCGCTGCAAGCGCTTCATTGATCTGTTCACGGTCATATATGGTATCTTTATCCTGATCCCATAATTCCAGGATGCGGCTTTTTCCGGCAGCATCACGAAAATCCCGGTGATAGTAGTCAATCCCGGAATCAATAATGGCGGTGATGACGCCTCGGCCGGTCAGGCCGCTTCCGTCCTCCTGAACCTGATTAATGCAGGAATTGCTTCTACCTCTGTAAACGGAAAAATAGAGCCTTTTCGGTTTTTCTATATATTCGATCTGCGAAAAACCTGTCAAAGACTCTATTAGTGATTGCGGTACCGTTAAGATCGCATAGCCTCCAGATAATGTGGCTGCTTCGATTTCCGGTAATGCTTCAAGGACAACATTCAGATCTCCGTTGTATTTTACGATCAGCTCCCACCGTTTTTCTTCCCTGTTAAACCCCACGCTCAGCGCAGGTGATTTTTCAAGTTCTTCCGCCGTGGCATCGAGAGCCAGGTTCAAAAGATTTTCTGCTTTTTGATCGGCCATACGCACATCCGTTTTCTCATATTACACCTAAATATATGCGGACAGCGGTGAGAATATGCCTGCTATTTCAGGAAACCGTTTATAATCTGTTCCTCTGCCTCAGCTTCCGTAAGCCCCAGCGTCATCAGCTTTATAATCTGTTCTCCCGCAATTTTGCCGATTGCCGCTTCGTGAATCAGGGCTGCATCCGGATCATTGGCGGTCAGTTCCGGAACTGCCTGGATTTTTGCGTTGCCTATAATAATCGCGTCGCACTCCGTATGGCCTGCGCAGCGGCTGTTTCCATTAATGACAGAAATAAACTTCTGGCGGGAATCTTCCTTGGCAACAGAACGCGACATTACATTGGCGCTGGCATCCTCACCGTTCAGATTGACAATAATGCTGCTCTCGGCATCCTGGTTCCCATGGGTCAGAAGGCGTTCTTTGATGACAATGCCGGCTCCTGCTGCCAAATCCGCCACTGTTTTCCTGATCGTGGAATCCACTCCCTTAATCTGGACCGTCTCCATCTCCAGGCTGCTTCCTTCCTCCATCGTAACTTCCGTCGTCGGATTTAAAATCCGCTTTCCTTTTCCGTCCCCTTCGCCGTAATGCTTCTCAACATAACGGACCCTGGCATTCCTTCCGATAAAAAAGCGGTGGATTCCGTCATGCTCAGATGCGGCGTCTCCGCCGTTATGAATGCCGCAGCCTGCAATAATCGTCACATCTGCATTATCTCCGATATAAAAATCATTGTATACCATCTCCGTCATGCCGCTCTGGCTTAAGACAACCGGGATATGGACACTCTCATTCTTCGTGCCTTCCTTAATTCTGATATCTATGCCCGACTTGTCCTCTTTCGTTATAATGTCAATATTGGCCGTCGTATTTCTGCCGGCCATCTGTCCGTTGGCGCGGATATTATATGCTCCTGCCGGTACTCCATGCAGATCGGCCACCTCTTCCAGTAATGTTCTCTGAATCTGATCCATTAATTATCCCTCCTGTAAAAATCGCAAGCCTCCACTGCAGATGACGTCCCCAGAATCTCCGGAAGAATCTCGTCCTTTCTGCCTTCCTTAATCACGCGCCCGTCAGCAATTACGACAATACGGTCCGCAATATTGAGAATCCGTTCCTGATGGGAGATAATCATGATAGATCCGTTCGTCTTTGCCCTCATTCGCTCAAAAACCTGAATCAGGTTCTGGAAGCTCCAGAGATCAATCCCCGCCTCCGGCTCATCAAATACCGACAGCCTGGACGCCCTGGCCAAAACCGTGGCGATTTCGATTCGTTTCAGCTCGCCGCCGGAAAGACTTGCATTTACTTCACGGTTAATATAATCCTTTGCACATAAGCCAACCTCCGACAGATAGCGGCAGGGAACCCCCGCCGACCAGGTTTTTTTGTCGATTTAA
>OCAE01001115.1_pt1 | contig 13205 bp, 10 predicted proteins | sample 1495581 | NCBI WGS metagenome assembly OCAE01 (sample SAMEA2580278, study PRJEB22360) | human gut metagenome | biome: human gut; feature: human-associated habitat; material: faeces | place: Denmark | collected 2008/2010 | reverse complement strand
ACATCAACGGTGTTATGGCAGCTAACCAGTGGGTAGCTATCGACAACGAGGATGCTGGACAGGATGATGAGCCAGATCATTACTGGTACTATTTCCAGGCTAATGGTAAGGCTTTAAAGAATGGCGATAATTCAAAGGTGGCTTTAAAGACCGTTAATGGTAAGAAATATGCTTTTGATGATGAAGGCCGTATGTTATTTGGTTGGGTATCTGCTGATAATGCAGAGCGTATTGATAACACTGATGGTGATGGCTTCAAAGAGGGTGATTACTACTTCGGCGGCGAAGATGATGGTGCTATGACCGTTGGTTGGTTACAGATGGATATCACATATGATGAAGCCACTTCTGATTATGAGATTGCACCTGTATTCAACGATGATGAGGATCAGACCCGTTGGTTCTATTTCAAGTCCAATGGTAAGAAAGTCAAAGCTGAGAATGGTGATACACAGAAGAGCAAAACCATTAATGGTAAAAAGTATGAATTTGATCAGTATGGTGCAATGACAGCAGAGTGGTCTCTGGATGTTGATACTGCATCTACGAGCGGGCTTAGAGGCGACAATGCTACTGCTACTCATAGCGTATCTGCTCAGTATGCTAAGCAGTGGAGATATTTCCAGGATGTCGAGAATGGTGCTCGTGTAAGCAAGGGCTGGTTCAAGGTAGTATCTGCTGAATATCTGAACTATGATAAATACAATGATGATGAGGATGCATGGTACTATGCAGATGGTAGCGGTAATCTGTATGCAGGCCAGTTCAAGACTATCAAGGGTAAGAAATATGCTTTCAGAAATGATGGTCGTATGATTGATGGTTTGAAGTTCATTCAGATGGATAGTGCAAATAACATTACTGGTGTGATTGCAGATGATCATGATACTAATCCATTTGATACAGAAGATGACTTCAATAAGAACTCTATTTATTGGAGCGATTTAGGCTATAGATGTTACTACTTCGGTGGCGGCGATGACGGTGCTATGAGAACCAATAAGACCACTATTGATATTGATGGTGACAGGTTCAGCTTCTACTTTGAGAAGTCTGGCGGACACAAGGGCGCTGGACTTACTGGAGAGAAGGATGATAAGTTCTATCAGTCTGGTAAACTTATTACAGCTGGCAAAGACGAAAAATATCAGGTTGTCAAGAGAACTGATAAATCCACCAATACTACTGCTGCTAGCAAATATACCTACAGCAAGTTAGATGATGTTAAGGAGTTCCTTGATACTATTACTAGTGCTAAGTATGCATCTGGTGTAAACGATGCAAATCTTGCTAAGTTAAAGGATCTTGGCGTAAATAAGAAAGCAGATGATTTAAATGAGCTTTATATCATCGATGATTCCATAAGCTCTAATGACTACTTCCTTGTAAATACGTCTGGCAAAGTAATTGATACCAAGTCAAAGAACAAAGAAGGCAATGACTACATTTATGTAGTTAAGAAGGGTGGCAAGATTGCTGCTATCTATGCGGAGAATTAATTGCAGAGTAATTAGATTTTAAATATTAAGGGGGAAAGCGTTGCGGCTGATTGATAACAAGATTAGTCTCAACGCTTTTTTCATATATAAAAATTGTACTAATAATAAATGCGGAGGTATTCTATGATTAAAAAGAAATGGATGGCGTTATGGATGGCGCTTGCATTAATATCAGTGACTCCTGTTATATCCTTTGCTGATACGGGGAACGAGTCTTCGACTACTGTAATGGAAAGTTGTGGGGCCTATTTATTTGAATGGCGCCCAGTAGACTGTGGTAATGGTCACTATTTTGCTATATTGGTAGGAGGAAACACCATTGCCGAAAGGAATGTCATTCTTAATCGAGGATATGACTTTGCGTATACTTTTGATCCGATGACTTATCCAAGGTCTTGGGGTGAAGCGCCTGCTTTGGTCAATGTTGATGGAGTTTGGGCAATCCCGGAAAATTGGTCTTCCTTACCGGAGGGAACTCAACCAACACTACAAATTGTGCTAGTAACAAATAATAAAAAACTTCCTGATAGAGAACGTTATATTGATGTTGTTTATCTCCCTAGCAATGTAGATAAATCTACATTACCTCCAGAAGTAAAGAAATATCTTATTAATGTAGATGGTACAGACGCTGGAGCATATGAGGGGACAGAGACCTCCGGCTGGGTCTTAAGGGAAGACGGAAGATATCAATACAGAAAGCCTGACGGTAGTTATGTTAGTAATAGTTGGCTTAATGTAGAAGATGAATTATATTATATGGATAGTGAAGGCTATATGTTATTTGATACAATAACTCCAGATGGCTCATATGTTAATGCCAGCGGCGCAAAGCAGAAATATATGCCGGGCTGGTTTCAAAATGAAAGAGGTTGGAAATATGTTTTGAAGAATGGTTATTTTGCTGCCTCTACATGGATTCAGGATACAGACGGAAAATGGTATTATTTTGATATGGGTGGATATATGAAAACAGATTATGATACGCCTGATGGATATCATGTAGGACCTGATGGTGTATGGGATGGAAATGCCACTACCCAAGTTGTTGATACTATGAAGCTTGGTCCTGGCGCACAGGTAAAAGATGAAGAAAATGATTCTAATGTTAACAATAACGCATCTAATGAGACTTAAAACACAGAAGCATTATTAATGCTTAACATAGAATATCCTCATTTTAAAGGTCATATGCTAAATGTCGAAAGAAGTGTCGTACAATGACATGAAAACATTTTAAGGAAAAGCAGTAGTGTAAAATAGTTTGTGTTTTTGGAAGAAAATGGCTCCTTTTTGGTAAGAACTCAGATATGATAATTCTTATCGAAAAGGAGCATTTTTTGTAAACAATCCATAGGTATTTACCGTTTTTATGAAAGTGGCAAAGAAACAAATTCGACAGATTATTTCAGGAACTAATATTTCCAATGTAAGCGCCAAGTGTTAGGATATCCCAACACGACCACCCTGACATCACGTAATGATGCCAGGGTAGCGAGCGTTTTACTCTAATTTTTTGTTACATTCTATCCTCGCCTTCTCATTCCACGGCACAAGATCTTTGAGTTCTGCATCGGTGGTGTCCGTTCCTGGGCGGCTGTCGAGCAGGTATTTTAGGTAGTTGTATGGGTGAAGGCCGTAGGCTTTTGCCATCTCTACCATGGTATAAACTACCATACTCGCGTTGGCATCTTCCGGGCTGTCACTGAACAGCCAGTTCTTTCGGCCCAATGTCACCAGGCGGAGGGAATTCTCCGATGGGTTGTTACTCAAGCTGCAGCGTCCGTCTTCGAGGTAAGTCATCAAAGTGTCCTTTCGATTTCGGATATATGTTACTGCCCGATCCATGCGGCTCCCCTTTTCTGGATACTGGCCATCGAGCCAGCGCATGAAGCCTTCCACAACCGGCTTTGCATCCTTCTGGCGGCGTTTGTATACTTGGGCATAGGACAGCCCTTTTTCCTTATAGCTTCGTTCGTATTCAAACAGCTTGTTGCAGTAAAGGACTCCCTGTACTGCCGGATGGCTGTAGTCTTTCTCATGGCCCTTCGGGATGGCTTCCATCAGGTATCTCCGTATGTGGGCGTAACAGCAGCAGCGGCGTATCTTCTTCAACCGGTTATAACCACTGTAAGCATCCACCATAACATAGGAACCTTCATCGATCCCATCCAGAAAGTCCGCTGCATTTCTCCCGGCTCTGGTTTCTGTATAATGATATAAGATGATGGGAGGGAGCCGGTCCTCTCCGGTACGCATCAGCCAGACATAAGACTTGCTCTGTGGCCGCCGGTCAGGTTCTTTCAGGACCTGGATCGGTGTTTCGTCAGCCATCAGGAAGTGTCTTTTTAACAGTTCCCGATGAAAGTAATCATATACGGGCTTCAGATGGTTCTGGGCGCAGGTGATGATCCAATTCGCCATGGTCGTTCTGCTGATACTGACTCCAAGAAGTTCAAATCCCTTCTCCTGCCGGTACAGAGGAAGCGCGTCTGCATATTTTTCATACATGATATGTGATACGAGGGAGGCAGAAGCGTATCCGCCAGGGATAAGTGCTGGGCTCCCTTCGTCTTTTATGAACTGCGGGTCCTCCGTGTCTTTACATGCCGGACACCCATAGGTGGTGGCAATGTACACAATACGCTCCAGCTTTGCTCTGGTATAACGGAGTTCTGTCCGTATCTCTTCATGACCGTTCGGGACCATGCCGGCCCCACACTCAGGGCACTGCTTTCCTTCTTCGGATAACGTATTTACTTCTTCATAGTGGATTGAAAGATTTGCAAACATCTCATCATAGTTCGCTTTCGGCTTACGTTCCCGTTGGCTGGTCTTTATTTCAATGAGCTCCGGCAATGGTTCCTCCTCGAAACCGGATTGGGAGAAAAGGCTTAGCTGGCCCGGCAGCTCACTGCGCCGTTCACTGGAACTGCCAAATAACTTCTGCTTGAAGTATTCAAGCTGCGCCTGCAGGTTTGAAATAATCCGGTCCTTTTCATCGTCCTTTGCATTGCGGTCTTCGAGCAGCTTCTGCAAAGATGTAATCCGGTCATTCTGGGTACGGATCGTTATATTTAATTGTGAGATCGTATCCTTCAGCTCCCTGAACTGGATATCCTTTGTACCAGATGCCATGAGTGTCCGCTCCTTTGTTTTATTACTGGTATTTTACCAGAAAACGGAGAAAAAAGCGAATCAGTCCTGGCTGCGCTTTCGTCATAATGACGGTGGATAAACGATCCGGATATTAGGTAAAAGCAGGATAAACCACGATATTTACTGCCACAGACACCTCAAAATACCATGAGATTCGATGAAACAGTTATCACGCCGAAGTTATCCCTCTCTGTTGAAAAAGCAAAGCGGTTATCCACACGTTCAGCCGAAATGCCGACGGAAAATTCCGGCAATTTCACGATGGATTTTTTAATTGGTCTGGATTGCTTTGGGCTGTTCAATATCCAGTCCACTGAGCAGCCAATCCAGCTGACGCCGGGTAATTGCCTGGGCTTCGGAACTTTTCCGTGGCCAGCGGTACCGGCCCTGTGTAACGCTCAGCCTTTTATAAAGGAGAACACATCCATCTGTTTCATGGAGCAGGACCTTGATCCGGTCACATCGTTTCCCACAGAACAGGAACAGGGATGACTGGTCTGGATTCATGGGAAGCTTGTCCCGGATCATGCTGCAGAGACCATCGATGGATTTACGCATATCGGTTGTGCCGCACACGATATAAATGTTGTCCGCCACGGAGATATCACCTAGCATACCTAGCCTCCCATAAGGCTGAGGATATGTTCCAGTATGGCAGGATCCGCACCATTGGCAATACGGAATGTCGCACCGCCAAGCGATATTTCTATCCTTGCAGATAGTTCTGAGATTCTGGATGGATTGCCTAACGCTGGCTGAACTGGAAACATGGATTCCGGCCTTTCTGCCTTTGGATTGAAATTGAAACGAACCACATTCTGCGCCGGAGATGGTGCTGGTTCTACTTTGGAAATGGATTCAGGAATCTCACAGCAGGCTTCCTTTCTGAGTCTGCTGACCCAGTTGTAAAAGGTTCCAGGATGAATCCCATGTTCCTTACACCACTGAAAATCGGTGAGACCGCTGCTCCTGCATTCCATGATCAGCTGGTATTGCATGTCAGCTGGTACTCTGACATTGTAACTGGACATTTTTCAACGCCTCCATAAATATGTAGTGAAGTGCTCGCATCTGACAATGGGATATATTGTATTCCAGAGTAAAATGCTTGCATCTGGCTGTCTACTATTATGGAGCATTTGGTAGCAAAGCGCCAGCCACCCTAATACTTGGCGATTACTTTCCAATGTTGCAGATGTCTATTTCCTTCTCAAAGGTAGTTATAGGCATCCGTCAGAAACCCATAGAAGCAGAACTGAATGTTTTCTTGGATATGCAAGGAATCAGAAAGAGAATCTCATTATAGATAATAAACGCAACAGATATTCCCCAAAGAATCTCAAGAGCTAGTATGGGGAGTTTAAGACAAAACTGATTCCCCAATATTAGAGTGACATTTTCAGAATTGAGATATCGGCAGAGATGGTCAGCAAAATTACAGATAAGATTCTTCCACGGGAGGAGGAGTTGCAGTCCCGCCTGCTGATTCCGATTTATCCTCTCTCGGTGGTAGCTACACCTATGTAGACTTTTACCACTGAGCACATGCATACCCGTCATACTAGAATCAGGGCGAGATTTGTAACAGTTCAGCCTATCGGCTGAACAGATGGGTTTAGCACCGGCTAAAAAATAGCTGGTGTGCCCATGAATAGATATTTTATATTTTCCAGCATCGCCATCTCTCTTCTTTTCAACGTTTCTATGATACTTAGAATCGAGCAGTACATTTCATTCCCACTGGATTTGCGGAATCCTCCTTCCATCTTTTGGCGGTTCTTCGCTTTGCGCAGATCCCGTTCGCTCGTATTGTTGTCAAACGGTACCCCAAAATCATTTAGAAACATCAGATGGTTTTGACGATACTTTTCCATTCGGTTCAGAAGCGTCTGTTCCTCCTTTTTGGCGTAACTGTGCTTCGTCTCCACGTTTTGCTTTCTCCCCTTGCGGATTAACTCCTGATACCTCTCCTCGAATCCGGCTCTCTCTTTAGCCGAAAATGCTTCCAGTCCCTGAGCAATCTGATGGTTCCGTTCCCGGTTCGCACTGCATAGCAGGCTTACCATCTCCCCGGACCATGAATGGTTGGTGTCCTCCGTGTTCTTCTTTAGATAGCGGAGGAGGTGGACATTACACTCCGTATGCCCCGTCCCGAAATGGTAGAGGGCCGTTTCGGTCATGGACCAGGACTCCCGTGAATTCTCTGAGAAATGGCAGGTTTTTCATCGACTGTATTGTTCTTTCATTGCATGATAGACGATCGTGTTCCCCACACTGAAATTCTGGATGTAGTTCTGCTTCCCGTTTACGCTTACAACCGTCGCATCGGTTAATACAACCTTCTGGTTCAGCAGCCTTTCTTCCAGATGGACAAGGCTCTCCTGCGCCCGTTTCGAAAAGCCATTACAGAAGCGGTAGACGCTTCCGTCAGAAAGGCCAAGCTGCCCATGACCGGCCGCATTCAGGAAGGCAGCGATCTGGTCATTGGGCATCACCCCTTCACTGTACAGTTCTACCGACAGCGCTTTTACGTTCGGGCCATAGGTGACATCACTGCGGTATTCAGGCGGAACGTGGAATCACCTGGCTTCATTTGCGTAGATATGGAGTTCCGTGATGAGCGGAGCCACATCCAGATCGATAACATATTTAGTAAGAAAACCTTCGGCGAGGGAATTCTGATTTCTTTTATCACATGACGGCAGTTTCCTGACTTTATCTTTTCTTCCGCCTCCGCCTTGGTGAGTGTGGTTCCTTTATGACCCTTTTATCCGCCGGATTTACGCCCGGTTTTCTCACGCCCGTTATAGGTGTTGACGGGGCGGCTTCCCTTCGGAACGCTGGAAGGTGGCAGGGAGGTAATGGAACTGTCGTGATTCAGAATACTTTTAAGGCGTGCGTTATCATCACGCAGCAACTGGTTTTCCTGTGTAAGGCCATCGATTTTTTGATTCAGGTGTTCTACATCTTCTCTATGCTCGTCTTTTTCGGTGTGGAGGTCGCGTTCTACCACATCCAGCCGTGCCATCACTTCCATGAGTTGGTTATACATGCCTTTTTCATAATTACCACCCATACCAGCGCCTCCTTCTCTTGCTTCCTATGATAGAAAGTATAACAGAAAACAAGGGAAAAAGCGAATTCCGGGATGAGTGGTGTTCGTCAAAATGACGGTGGATAACTTTGAGCGATTGGGCGTATCCGGGGAATGAATGAGCGGAAAAATCTGAGAAGCAGACGCCGGGGCAGTGGTTATCCCCGGCCGCTGTCTGGAAGGAAATTCTATCTCCCGAACGTTCATGGCTTGCCTGTGGTGGTGGATAAGTAATTAGCAAGAATCTAAAAAATTCATCATATTTGCACTGACTTTTTTTGTTCTAAGTGTTTAATGGAATAACATTTAGAGTGTTTCGTTCAGCTGGTAGGCTGAACTGTTACTGAGATTTTTATAAATCTCACGCCAACCATTGACTAAGAGTCATTTTTTTGATAACACAAATTAGATTACTCTACAAAATGTAGTTGGTACGTATGTAATTATATTTTATTCAGTTTCAGTCCATACACCATCTTCACCAACATAGTATCCATCTGATGTAGTTTGATTTCTAACCATCAGAGAAGATTCGTCAAAATAATACCATTTTCCATCAGTATCCTGGACCCAGGCGTTAGTGATATAACTCCCGTCCTTTTGACGATATCTCCAAGTATCCCCAGAAGCTTCCCATCCTTCCGCAGGTGTATCTAATATTTCTCCTGGTCCCGGGTTTGCCTGATTTTCAATGCTTGAGGCATTTCCATCCCATACACCATTTGCATCCACATAAAAACCATCTGGTGTAACAGAATCTGTATCCATATATGCAGCAATATCAAAATAATACCATTTTCCATCAGTGTCTTGGACCCAAGTAGATGCCGCATAATATCCGTTCTTCATTACATAACGCCATTTACTACCATCTTGAACCCAGCCAGGGTAATAACTGACTTTCTCCCCGTGCGGATTCACATAAATTCCATCGGGTGTAATTGTGTCAGCAAGCATAATACCGTCACTATTCATATAATATGATTTCTCGTCCACTCTTATCCAGCTATTTGTTACAAATGCTCCATTGGGTGTCTGATATTTCCACTTGTCTCCTTCCTGGACCCAGCCAGCCACGTTGGTGCCATCGTAAGCACCCGCATCTGATCCATCTACGTTGATAAGATATTTACGCACGTCATCAGGCAGAGCGGATTTGTCTACTCCCTCAGGAAGATGAACTACATCAATATAACGTTCATTAGTAGGCATATTTTTATTGTTTGTCACAAGGGTTATTCGTGTGGCTGGCTGAATCCCCTCTGGTAGAATTGACTCATTTTCCGGAATTCCCCATATACCGTTAATATTTACTAAGTCCGGCACTGTACCCCAAGGCCTTGGATAGGTTAAAGAGTTGAATGTATATGCATAGTCATAGCCTCGATTCAATATCACATTGTGTTCTGCAATGGTATTCCCCCCTACCAATATTGCAAAGGCTCTTCCGTTTCCACAGTCAACCGGACGCCACTCAAAAAGATAGGCACCGCAATTTTCCATAGTGATTGTATTCTCAGTGGTATCTGCCAATGCAGATAAAGGGGAAGAAATTACAAGGGATGCTGCCAGACTCAATATAACAAAGATTGATTTTTTACTCATAAGACTGGATTCCTTTCTTTAATATATAATAATCTTATGCCATTGTGAAGGATGACAAAAAGAGAAGCATTGTGGCTAACTGTAATTCAATCAGTCACAACGCTTCCCCCTTAAATCATATTAACAATTTATAACTTTACAAAGTTATTAGTCCTCAACATATACAGCTACGATGCAATTTGTGCCATTAGACTTCTTTTCGGTAACGTAGTAGTAATCATTACCATCCTTACTCTTGCTCTTTCCATCAATTACTTTACCAGAAGTATTTACAAGAAGGTATTCATAAGTAACACCATTCACAGCACCCTTATAGTTGATTGAGTAGGCCTCAGATAAATCCTCTGCCTTCTTGGTATTGTTGTTACCAATAGATACAGGATCCTTATCAGCCTTGCCAGCTAATTCATCATTAAATGTAATACCATCAGCAGACAGGAAGTCTTTAGCGTCATCCAGCTTAGTATAAGTTGTATAAGTCTTACCAGAAGTATTTGTCTGAGTAACTTTTTCAACAACAATGTACTTATCATCGGAATCAGCTTTCAGCAACATACCGGACTGATACAGCTTGTCATCCTTCTCTCCGGTTACACCTGCACCCTTTTTGCCACCAGATTTTTCGAAGTAGAAGTTATGGTTATCACCATCAATCTCGACGGTTGTCTTATTGGTTCTCATAGCACCATCATCACCACCACCAAAGTAGTAACACTTATAACCGTTTGGCTCATAGTAAGTAGCTGCACTCTGAAGGAAATCATCCTCATTATCGAATGGATAGGTTCCGTCATCATCAGCCTTTACAGTGAGATGCCCATTTCCATCATCTAAGATGAACTTCAAGCCATCAATCATACGGCCATCATCACGGAAAGCATACTTTTTACCCTTGATGGTCTTGAATTCACCTGCATACAGGTTACCACTGCCATCTGCATAATACCAAGCATCCTCATCATCATTGTATTTCTCTTCATTCAAGTATTCAGCAGAAACTACCTTGAACCAACCCTTGCTTACACGGGAACCATCCTCAACATTATTGAAGTATTTCCATGCCTGGCTGTACTTGGAGTCAGCTGCTTTACCAACAATGACATCGCTAGAAGTAGCAATTGCAGAACTAAAAGATGCAACACTTCCGCCTGGAAGATCGTCTTCATCAATAGACCACTCAGCTACCATTGCACCATACTCATCAAATGCATACTTCTTTCCATTAATGGTCTTATCTTTTGTGCGGTCGCCATTCTCAGCATAAATTTTCTTACCATTAGATTTGAAATAAAACCAACGCGTCTGATCCTCGTCGTCATTGAAAGCAGCTGCAGTATACTTATAGTCATCGTTTGTTGCTTCGTCATAAGTGATATCAAGCTGTAACCATCCGACGGTCATAGCACCATCATCTTCGCCACCAAAGTAATACATGCCTTCTTTGAAGCCGTCTCCATCAGCATCATCAACACGCTCAGCGCTGTCATCATCTACCCATCCAAATAGCATCTTGCCCTCGTCATCGAAAGCATACTTTTTGCCATTGATGGTCTTTAAAGAGACCTTATCATTGTCGCCATTGGTTAAAGCTTTACCATTAGCCTGGAAATAGTACCAGTAATGGTCTGGTTCACCATCTTCTCCTGAATCCTCATTGTCAATAGCTACCCACTGGTTAGCTGCCATAACACCATTGATGTCTACATAATAATAGTTGTCGCCGTCTTCAATCAGCTGATCAATAGCCATTTCGCCGTCGCTGTCTAACCAGTACCAGTTGTTACCGGATTTCTTCCACTGATCGGTTGCTCTCTCGCCGTCTCTGTTGTAATATACCCAAGTACCGTCTTCCTCAGCCCATCCTGTAGCTGCGAAAGAAGTCATGGATGCACCAATAGCGAGCAGTGCTGCTGTTGATAATACAGCAACTAATTTTGTCTGCTTTCTCATAATTAATGCACTCTCCTTTTTCTTTTTGAAATACTTTTTGAAATTCCTTTTTTGCATTACGAGTTGATTATACTTCGGATAAGGAAAAGTATAGACGGTCTTTGGCCATGGACCTATACGGCAAAAAAGAACCGGCATCCGCAAATACGGTGCCGGTTCTTTTTCTGCTTTTTTCTGCATGGCTTATCGCCTGCGTGGGAATGGTAGGTATATAAAAAAAGAAAATGTTATAGGGGGGCCGGACGGATTACTCCGTCCGGTATGAGTATGAAAAAGCTTTGTGATTTCAAGTAATCACTTGAAACAAAGGCCTCGTCCACCTCTCGGTGAACTTGTTATTATAATAAGCAATAATTGTGACGAAAATATGTCCTTGGCATGAAAAAAACATAAAGAAAATAAAAAAGAAAAAAACCCTTTGAAAACTTTACAATATTGTATATAATAGAAGCAATGCATAGAAGTAATGCAATGCAACCATTTATATTTTAAGCGATTGATGCGGTCTGTTCCGGCGTTTGGTCCCCACAGGGGACAAGCATGGAGGCCACCAGTGTGTGCTTCCGGTCCGGCTCAGTTAGCGAGGAGGAACTATCTATATGTTTTCGATGATGTCCAATGATATTGGAATTGACTTAGGAACTGCCAGCATCCTTGTATATATCAAGGGTAAAGGCGTTGTGTTAAAAGAACCGTCCGTTGTGGCCATTGACCGCGATACCAACAAAATCATGGCCATCGGTGAGGAAGCACGTCTTATGATTGGACGTACCCCGGGCAATATTGTTGCTGTCCGTCCTCTGCGCCAGGGCGTTATTTCAGATTATACCATTACAGAGAAGATGCTTAAATACTTCATCAGCAAGGCAGTGGGCAAGAAAACACTGCGCAAGCCCAGAATCAGCGTATGTATCCCCAGCGGAGCCACAGAGGTTGAGAAAAAGGCAGTGGAGGACGCCACCTACCAGGCAGGCGCCAGAGAAGTGGCTATTATCGAGGAGCCGGTTGCTGCGGCCATCGGCGCCGGTATTGATATCGGAAAGGCCTGCGGTAATATGATTGTGGATATCGGAGGCGGTACAGCCGACATTGCGGTCATTTCCCTGGGGGGCCCGGTTGTCAGCACATCCATCAAGATTGCAGGCGATGACTTTGACGAGGCACTGGTGCGCTATATGAGGAAGAAGCACAACCTTCTGATTGGCGAGCGCACGGCTGAGGAGATAAAGATTAACATCGGAGCAGCATACCGCAGGCCGGAAGTCCTGACCATGGAAGTCAGAGGACGCAACCTGGTGACCGGTCTTCCAAAGACCATCGTGGTTACCTCAGACGAGACGCTGGAGGCACTCAGGGAGCCTGCTCTGCAGATTGTGGATGCTGTCCACAATGTATTGGAGCGCACCCCGCCGGAGCTGGCAGCCGATATTTTTGACAGAGGCATCGTGATGACAGGAGGAGGTTCCCTGCTCAGCGGCCTGGATGCCCTGATTGAGGAAAAGACGGGCATTACGACCATGATTGCAGAGGACCCGCTGACTGCAGTGGCCATCGGTACCGGCAAGTTTATAGAGTTTGCCCATGGCATGAACATGGCTATGGAGGCATCCATGGGAGTAGGCGGCGGAAGAGAAGATTACTAAAAATCAGAACCCGGCACAGCGTGATGGACTGGAGTATTCCGGACATGCCCTGGCACCGGGTTCTTTTAACCTTTTGATGAAACGATGGCGACAATAACAGGATTTATAGAGCGGATTAAGTTCCGCAACGAAGAAAACGGCTATACAGTAATGAGCGTCACGGATCAGAGCGACGGGGAAGAAGTCATCATGGTAGGCAATCTGGCTTATGCGGCAGAAGGCGACATGATAGAAGCCAGCGGCCACCTGCTCAGC
>OCAE01001114.1_pt1 | contig 13208 bp, 9 predicted proteins | sample 1495581 | NCBI WGS metagenome assembly OCAE01 (sample SAMEA2580278, study PRJEB22360) | human gut metagenome | biome: human gut; feature: human-associated habitat; material: faeces | place: Denmark | collected 2008/2010 | reverse complement strand
CTTTCATTTAGGGTCCCGCGCTGCCGTGGCCCCCCCTTCCGTCGTCTTTTTACCGCCGCATCCGCTGAGCACGGTCGAAGCAGCAAGAACAGCACAGAGCAGTGCCGCAGTCAATCTTCTTTTCTTCATAAGTTTTCCTCCATGTTCCTAATATTCTAACCCTTGCGGAATTAGTTTCCATACGATTACGCCAGTTACGGCTCAAATGCGGGAACTCCTGTAATTCCGATCCCGTCATTGTCATTCATCCGGATGACCGCGCCCTCATAAACCGGTCCCCCTGTATACGGATCGATGGAACAGAGGGATGGGCCGTCCAAATCCGCACGGGTAATAATCCCCTTACCCGCCGCCAGATGCGCCGCCGCGCTGACCGCGATCTTGCTCTCCAGCATACACCCGATCATACACTCCACTCCGTAGCTTTCCGCAATGGCACAGATCTTCAGCGCCTCATAAATCCCGCCGGTCTTCATCAGCTTGATGTTAATGAGATCCGCCGCCCGGTTCTGGATAATCCGAACCGCATCCTCTGGAGAAAACACGCTTTCATCCGCCAGGACAGGCGTGGCCACATTGGCTGTCACAAACTTCATCCCGTCAAAATCATGAGCATTTACCGGCTGTTCCACTAAATCCATCTCAATTCCCGAATCCTCCATGGCCCTGATGATGCGAACGGCCTCCTTGGCCGTCCATCCCTGGTTGGCGTCGATGCGCAGCCGGATCTCCGGCCCAACAGCCGCCCGGATCTCCCGGATTCTCCGGATATCTTTTACGCCTTCTTTTCCCACCTTGATTTTCAGAATTCGAAAGCCCTGTTTAACCGCCTTTAAGCTGTCCTCCACCATCTCGTCCACACCGTTGACGCTGATGGTCAGATCCGTCTCCACTTCTGTCCTGCTGCCTCCCAGAACCCGGTACAAAGGCTTCCTGCAGGACTGTGCATACAGATCATAGAGCGCCATATCCACCGCCGCCTTGGCCGATGTGTTCTTCACCATACAGCCGTGAAGCTTCTTCATCATGCCGTCCAGGTTATCGATCTCCATTCCGATCAGATTGGGAGCGATAAATTCCTCGATGGCACACCGGATGGAGCCTTTCGTATCCCCGGTGATCACAGCCGTGGGAGGGGCCTCTCCAAAGCCCGTCCTGCCGTCATCCGCGGTAACCCTGACCACAATATCATTCACGCTGTTCACGGTCCGCAAAGCCGTCTTAAACGGCGTTACAAGAGGAATATCCACTTCTGCGGTCTCTATCTTCGCAATTCTCATACTCTAACCTCCGAATTTCTATGGTACAGCCACAGGGAAGTCTCCGCCATCACACGCTCATATGCCGGCGTATCGGTATCGTTTCCACAGTAGCACACGATAAATGGCTGTTTTGCATATACAATTCCAACATCATGTGTAATTCCGCAGTCTTCCCCTGTCTTGTGGGCGATTTCCGGTTCCTCCGGCAGCGCCTGCAGATAAAACGGAATCTTGCTGCACAGCTGCTGGTTCTTTAAAATAGAAATCATCTTTTCACTGGCCTGCCGGCTCACCAGTCTGCCCTGATACATCTCACGAAGCAGACGGCCCGTCTCCGCTGCCGTTATGTAATTCTGGATTCCCCGCTTTGATTTCTCCGTATCGTACATCTTCCGCTGAAGCACCGTATCGCGGTATCCCATCCGCCTGATCGTACGGTTAATCTCCTCGATTCCAAGAAGATCGATAAGCACATTCGTCGCCGTATTATCGCTAAAAATAATCATCAGCGTCACGAGATCGAGAACCGTCACTTCGATTCCGTCATGGAGATACGTAAGTGCCCCGCAGGACGGCACACAGTCCTCCCGCTTCATGCGGATGATTCTGTCGGGATTCAGAGTCCCCTCCTCGAACCTCACAAACGCTTCTGTCATCACAAACAGCTTGATAACGCTGGCGGCCATCATCCGTTCGTCCTCGTGATACGCCGCCCGCTCACCGGTTACGAGATTTTCATAATAAAATCCCGTTTTTCCCGGAAGTCTCCTGATCTTCTCTGTCACTTCCTCTTCCAGACTGCCTGTCAACCGCATAAGTCCCCTCTCCACGCCTGTCGAATTTTCATTATAGAAAAAAAGAGGCACTGCACCTACCACCTACAGCTACCTCATTGCACCTGATTTTGCGACTGATTCGTATTCTTTATGAAATATAATCTTATGTATAAGTATAATAAATTTCACAAAAAAAGCAAGCGCTATTTCCCTCTAATTCGGTAATTTTCAGTCATTTTATTACGGTTTGCAGCCCCTCCGGCCCCGCTGCCTGCCACGTTTTTTGACTACCGCAGCTCCGCTTTCAGCAGCTGAAACTGATTTTTATGGAAGGATATCTGTCCTTCTTCCTTCAGCCGTCCCAGCTCCTTTGACATGGCGCTCCTGTCCACAGCCAGATAATCGGCCATCTCCTGCCGGTTTAACGGAATGGTAAAGGACTCCCCTCCCGCCTTCTTTGCCTGCTCCGACAAATAGGAAAGAATCTTCTCCCTGGTTGTACGTTTTCCCATGTGACCGATCTTCTGTGTCAGCGTCATATTCTTTTCCGCCAGGATTTTAAGCATATTGCGGACCAGACGGTTATGAAATTCACATGCAGACGGACATACGGTTATGATTCTCTCACAGTTGATGAAGAGCACCTCCGTCTTCTCCGCGGCGGTCACACTAACCGGCAGACTCTCCACGCGCGCAAAGGAAAATGCTTCGCCGAACAGACCTCCCCGCTCCACATGAGCCAAAATGGTCCGGTTGCCCCAGAAGTCGTCAGAAAACACCAGCACGCTGCCATCCAGGACCATACCTACCTGATCCGCCCGGCCGCCCGCCATTAAGATGTACTCTCCCTCATCAAAGAAAACTCTTCTTCCGCCAAGACACGGAAGCAGCTGTTCCAGTTCCCCATTTTCAATCCCGTCAAATAATGAAACCATCTCGCTCCGCCATTTCGATTTATTTTTAATTTCGTTGCAAAAACAACATACTTTTCGATTTTAGTATAGTATGATACAGCTATCGAGTCAAGGAGGAAAAAAACATGATAAGAAAAATCATTCACATTGATACAGACGCCTGTACCGGCTGCGGACTGTGTGCCGAAGCCTGCCACGAGGGAGCCATTCAGATGATAGACGGAAAAGCAATTTTAACGAGAGAGGATTACTGTGACGGTTTGGGAGACTGCCTGCCCGCCTGTCCCGCAGGGGCCATCTCCTTTGTAGAGCGCGAAGCGCCCGCCTACGATCACGCCGCTGTACAGAAGGCCAAAGAGGCCCTGGAATACGCCGGCTCTGGAGACAGCCACTGTGCCTGTCCCTCGGCTGCCTCCCGTTCCTTATCCGGCAGCGCCGCCCAGAACCAGGCCGGACCGGAAGACGTTCCAGGCTGCCTGTCCCAGTGGCCGGTGCAGATCAAACTTGCGCCCATCCACGCCCCCTATTTTGCCAATGCCGACCTGTTGATCGCAGCGGACTGCACCGCTTTTTCCTATGGTAATTTCCACCACGATTTTATCCGGGACCACATCACTCTGATCGGATGTCCGAAATTAGACAGCACGGATTACTCCGAGAAGCTGACGGAAATCCTGCGTGAAAATGACATCCGCTCCATAACGGTAACCCGTATGGAAGTTCCCTGCTGCGGCGGAATCCAGTTCGCGGTGGAACAGGCAGTAGAAAACAGCGGGAAGAAGATTCCGTGTAAGGTCTTTACTATCGGAATTGATGGGAATTTGCTTTGAGGATGGGTTAAAAAGATGAGAGATACTTCACGCCTGCCGATCTATAATACCGTGAAGTATCTCTATTTTTTTTGCCCCCTGCGATTGTCCGCACTTATAATCCAATGACTAAAAAACCACCAGATATCAGCAATAAAAAAGACACCCTCACTCGGATGTCTTTTTTATTAAACCTTTGCTTTTAATGCGCCGAACATGATTCGAACACGCGGCCTTCTGGTCCGTAGCCAGACGCTCTATCCAGCTGAGCTATCGGCGCATATTGCTTTCGCAACGGTATTAAGTATATCCGATACCACACATTTTGTCAACCTGTTTTTTCATTTTTTTGCTATTATTTTCACTTATTTTCACTATTTACACTTTTTTGGTTTTCTCTATGCCCACACCTCCAGATTCTCATACTCTCCAATCATAGGCGCCAGCTGGCGGAAACCGATCTTTCCTCCCTCCAAAAGCTTTCCATAAGTCACACCATCGTCTTTGAACCGGAACAGCTCCAGTGCGTTGATATAAAAACGCACTTCGTTTCCCCTCTTCAGGACCGCTATTTCATATGGACCTTCCGCCTCGTCCGCGTCCGGAATCGGGTCGCCTCCCTGGGCCGTTAAGTAAAAGCCATGGCTCTTTCTTAAATTGCAGGTATGGAAAGCCCTCTCATCCGGCTCCTTCCTGCGGAAATAGGAGATGTGGAAGGCGTCTATATCACCGTGATGATACTGCACATACTCTCCGGCTCTGGGCATCAGGGAAGGAGAGAATAAGTCATCCCCATCCCGTCCCTTTGCAGCCAGGAATATCATGCACAGACCCGGCTCCTGAATCGGGTAAAACTGCCACCGCACGAATAGATCAGCCGGAAATTCCTCCGGGCACCACAACACATAATTGGCCTTCTGCCCGCTGTCCGCACCCAACTGGTTTTCCATGCGAAGCCTTGCATTCGGGAAAGAAAACACGGCCTTCCCTTCCAGCACGAAATCCCTTATATCCTCCGGCCTTTGCAGCGGGTTTTTATAAATGCACGCAGCATTTTTTAAAGTCTCTGTTCCATAAGCGGATAAATCAATCATTCTAATTCCTCCATAGCCGAAACCGGCTGCTCTACAGTTTTATGCTTTCTCCACCCGGCACTAAAAACAAGTCCCCGTCCACACGGATCCAGACAGACTGTGCGGATGGATTATAGACCAGGTCACCGTCAATCGTAAACTTCAGATTCCCTGCAGCCCGCATATAATCCACAATCTGAATATTGGTAGCGTACCAGATGTCCTCCCTGCCTCCTGCCATGCGGCAGAACTCCTCCATCAGATCCCAGTTTTGATCTCTGTCAAATTCATAGCTGTGGCCCCAGACAAGCATCAGATAAAGATACTGAGTCTTATTCAGCCGTATAAATGCTTCTCCATCCTCTAAAAGCCCGTGATTGTGATGGCAGGTGGCCTTCCAGGTCAGGAAGTTTTCCGGCATGGCGAACTGATGGGTATCCCCAACCACCCGGCCGTATTCAATCCCAAGCCCCGGCAGCAGAGAAAGTATTTCCTTGCTGTAAGATCCGTTGGGATAGGACAGTCCCCGCACAGGGTAGCCCGCCGACCGTTCCAGATTCCGTCTGTCCTCCAATACCTGAAGGGCCGCCTGCTCCACAGGGCAGCGCTCTATGGTAGGGTGAAGCACCGTATGGCAGGAAATCTCATGCCCCTGATACAGGGCCGCCCACTCGCTCTGAGGTACTCGTTCCCCGTCCGTCAGACCGGAATTCAGGTGGAAGGTCCCTTTTATCTTGTATGAATTGAAGAGTTCCACCAGCTTTCGGTCCCAGGTTCTCCCATCATCGTAACTCATCGTCAGAACCTTATGCTTCCCTCCCGGAAAGCAGGTATAGATATTTTTCAGCCTTGTCGTTATCATGAGCCGTCTCCCTCCTGTCACGCCTGCTTTACTGCGTTTTCGTGTGCTCTCAGTTTTTTCAGTTCCTCTGCCGCCAGACCGGCAAATCGCCTTGCGCCTTCTGCTGTCAAATGAACCTTATCTTCTCTATAGCAGCCGGCCGCTTCCGTCTCACTTACCCCTTTAAGCCAGTTTCCCGTCACCATTCCGAGGTCGATGTACGGGATATGCTCTCTTTCTGCCAGCTTCCTCATCTCTTCGGCATACCGGGGAAGTGATGCGGCAATCGCTCCTTTCTCCCCTTCTTCATTTTCACTGCATGGATACAGGCAGATGGAGGACAACAGAACAGGCACCGCTTTGCATTCCTTTGCCGCGCGGACATAAGCTTCAAGCACACCGGCAAACTGTTCTGCGGGCACAAAGCGTTCTGCCTTCGAAGCAGCAGCATCATTATGTCCGAACTGGATCAGAAGAGTATCCCCTTCCTTTAAATGTTTTTTTATATCCTCCAGACGCCCTTCCTCCAGAAATGTCTTCGAAGACCGCCCTGCCGCAGCGCAGTTGTCCACGATCAGATGTCTCGTTTCATACTGCATCTCCTGTTCAAACGGACAGTCCTCCCTGTGCCCTGTTTTAACCGCAGTATCCGGATCCAAACAGGAGAGAAGCATCTCCCCCCAGCCGGCCTGCGGCCTGTCGCCGCTGCCGTAGGACTGGGCGGTGGAATCCCCGGCCAGATACAGAACCGGCTTGTGTTTCATATAGGGCAGCACCCGTCCAAACTCCATGTCAGAGCCATAATAGAACGAAGGATATCCCGGCTGGTTATAGCAGTTATTCTGCCATGCCACGCTGCACCGGTACTGGGTATCCTGCATAAGGGTAAACAGCCTGTGGTCTGTCACCTCCGTATTGGTGTAAATGCGGATGGACGAGCTGTCCGCAGTCCGAAGCAAAAGCTCCTCTCTGAAATCTCCAAATATATCAGCTGTCAGGCAGGGATTTCCCTTCGTTCCGTTATTCGTCAGCGTATTCTCGGGAGTCAGCATAACACCGTGGATCAAATCCTGAATCACACCGGTGGGTTTTTGTTTTAAATAATCGCTGCCGTCGGTAATCTGGGTCGTCAGATCCCCGGACCAGCGGATGGACATATTGGTTCCCGGCGTATTGGTGTCCAACAGACGGCCCCTGCAGTCATAGATTCCTGCACCGTTTACCCAGCACTGGTATCCACGCACACCCGGCACCATATCGCCAATCATGCACCGCCCCAAATCTTCCTCCGCATACGTCCCAAAGATGGCCTCTCCAGTAGCCGCATCCCGCAGCGCATAGCCATAGGGCACATACCCGGCTCCCTCAAACACATTAAATATCTCCAGCCCCGGACGGTCCGGATCCACGTCTGCCACATGCATGGCATCGCCGTGTCCCATTTTGGCCAGGACTCCATCCGGCCTGCGGTCATAAGAGCTGTATAAAAGACTTCCGTCATGGTCAATGCAGGCTGCCCCGTAGATAATCTCCATGCAGCCGTCCCCATCCACGTCAGCCGTGGAGATCGAGTGATTCCCCTGCCCCGCCAGTTTCCCATAGACAGGGTCACTGCCTGCAAGGGCATGGGGAACGTCGTTAAACGGATTTCTCATAGGAACATATCCGCTGTCCACCTTCCATTTTTCCCGGAATTTCCCCTCGAAAAAGTCGTATGCGGCAAGACAGGACCTGGTGTAATAGCCGCGGCATACGATCAGATACGGCCTTATCCCGTCCAAATAGGCTGCTCCGGATAAAAAACGGTCCACCCGGTTGCATGGTTCGATGCGGTTCATGGCGTAATCGCCCCATCGAAGGCCGTCGTCCTCTCTGGGGAACGGGAACGGAACCGTCTCCAGCTCCTCCCCGTCTCCGCCAAACATAGTTAAATATTCCGGTCCCTCGTAGATAAATCCCTCAAACCGCCGCAGATCATTCTTCGGGTTTCTCTCTGGCGCGTAGACGTCAAGGAAGTAATCTGCCAGCGCCCTGGCATCCTCCTTCTGTAAGGGATATTCACAGCGTTTTTGAATTCCGAAACACGCTTCCAGCGTATCCGGCCACTGACCATTCACGACCTCAGGCAGTTCTCTCCAGCCCAGAAACAGTTCTGTCAAATGCTCATAGTAATCGTCAGCACTGCATACATAGGAATCCTCATGGCCGTATCCCCGCCTGATATCCTCCTCCGGCATGGTAATATAGAATTCCCGTGCCGGTGTTCCGTCTCTTCCATAGACTGTCATCTTCGTTCCCGGCGCAGTTTTCACGGCCATTTCGCCTCTGCCGTCCCCGTTAAAATCATAGCAGATAAACTGGGTATAATGGGCGCCAGCCCGTATATTCACCCCCATATCAAGCCGCCACAGAAGCCTTCCGTCCAATTTGTAACAGTCGATATAGCACCGGCCCGTATAGCCCTTAATGGAAACATCATGAGAATTGGAGGGATCCCATTTTACAAGATACTCATACTCTCCGTCTCCATCCACATCCGAGACTGACATATCATTGGCTGAATACGTATACCTCTCTCCCTGCGGCGTCACGCCGTCCTCCGGCTTCTGAACAGGAATATCCAGGTACTCCCGTTCCCATACGGCGACCGGCTCACAGGCTGCCCCCTCTTCCCCGTCCTGTACAGGCGCGACCGCATAGACATCTCCGCACGTTCCGTGGACATCTGCATAATTCGTACTGTTTGTCACCAGTGAAATGGCCCTGCCGTTCCGGTATATCCGGTAATTCACGCCAGTCATGCCTCCAGCCTCTTCACTGAAGCCGCACACCTCACTGACAAACATGCGCCAGCTTAAAAATACGCCCCGATCCGTCTTTACCGCCACCAGTCCGCGCCCCAGACTTTCCGTCTGCTCATTCCTGATATAGTGAACAGGGGTCCTTAACGTGGTATATGGCCCTGCCGTTCTTCCTGCCATTACCGGACGCACCGCCAGATAGTGGGGCACATGGGTGGATTTTTCCAATGTATAAGTGGTGCATTCCGCAGGCACAGTCCCCAGCAGCCGGTACTGCTCCGGTTCAAGTTCCCTGTCGGACCAGTATATTTCATAGTGGTCTGCATCAGGATTTATCTCCCAGGAGATTGTCACCTGGTTATTTGTTATCTTCGTTATCCGTATCATAGAGGCCTCCCGTTCTGTTTTCTGCCTGGTACTGCGTTATGTAATTAACGGTGAATTGAGTGCCTGCTCTCAGGCCTTGCGGAAGCTCCCTTCGGGCATCCCGGCCACCAGTAAATCCGCCTCGTGCAGTGTCTTCGGCAAAGTATCCCGGATAAAATCCAGAGCCATAATCACATTCAAACACCATTGGGCGGCAAAATTAGTCGATATCCAGGGAATCTCCGTCAGATATTCCCTGTTCCCCTCATGCTTTCGCGTAACGCATTCCAGTCCCTGATGATTTCCTTCACAGAGAATTGCATGAAGCAGATGCCCCCAGGTGGTCTCCGCCAGTGCCGTATCCTGAAAATACTCCGCGCCATAAGCCCCCATGGCAGCAGCCATAAACGGAAGAGAGAATTCCCGATCCCCGATAATTCCCCCGGACTCTTCCATCTGCTTCTCCCTGGGCAGATAATAAAACCGTCCATAGTCGGCCATCATCCGTTTCCACTCCTCATCCTCCAGAAGTTCCGCCATCTCCATCCATACCTGCGGCGCTCCCATACAGATCTGAAGATGCGTTCCGCCAGCCGCCCGTTCCCCGATATAACGCAGATGAACGGTCTCCGGATCGAATTCAAAGTCCGGTCCCGATACCAGCTGTAACGGCGCCTTCTTGATATCCTCCATGCCGTTCATGATCTTATCCCGGTATAACGGATCATTTTTGCGTTCCCACTGAGTCAGCCAGTTGGCGCACAGGGACGACCAGTCCGGACCGGTTCTGGCATGGCTCTTACAGACCATATCCGCCTTCTCATAAAAATCTCCCAGGGGATCCCTGTTTAAAAAGGTCATTTCATTGTCCTTCAGTTCCTCAAAGATATCCTCCAGCCTGTGATCCCCGGTCATATAATAGTAAAACCGGTGGTGTGCCGCCATGGCAATCCTGGCTTCCTTACAGGGACAGCCCCAATGCCGCACGTTGTGCCGCGACCCTAAGCCCCTGTACTTCCCCATATGGTATACGTCCACCTCCGAGGCGTGTCTTGAAAGCTTTTCCGCCAGTGAAAATACATCCGGCCTTCCGGTCCTCATGAACATAAGCCACAGCCACAGTGTCGGTACCAGCTCCGTATTATCCCAGGCATAGCCGCCCATATCGTAGCGCCACACATGGCGTTCCCGGTCATAGGTGTGCATGAAGTCGCCGTAATTAAACAGCCCGTACCAGTTTCTCTGCTCCACCTCTCCTTCATAAAAAGCAGCGGCCCGGTCAAGCTGCTCCTCCAGCCACATTTCCGTCTCACAGCTCTTTTCCGGAAGTGACCAATAGCCAAATGCCCTCATCTCATGGTAAAATCCGGGATCCCCCACATACTGTGCCGGGTGATCCACCATTTCGGATAAGGCTTCCAGCTTCTCTCCTTCTGGAATCACTGCATCATAAAATGCTATGGAATACTCGCTGGTAGAGGCGATTCCATAAGGCGTCGCACCCTTGTAATCATAGCCCTCATAATAAACCTGATTGTATCCCCGTTCCGCATAATGCCTGAAATCCATAGCCTCGGCCGACGGACTGTACAGCCATACAAATGCCTCCGCCCTCTCCTTTGTCAGTCCTTTAAAGGTATATCCGGATGGATACGTCTGCCAGAAATCCCGGATCGAAAAGGCCACCGATTTGTTTCCGCTTCCAAAAGCCGCGGCTCCTTCCGTTCTCATACCATGAAGGCAGTCCAGATAACAGCAGGTCTCCCCTTCCGTCTTCTTTCTGATTCTATAATGCGTCGGGCTGTCCTGGCATACGTCATACGTATCCCAGAAGGGCATATCCTTAAGAACGCTTTCTACAAGCTCCTTCTCATTTCCCCCCAAGACAAGCCTCTTTCCCGCCATCTGCTCCCGGTAGATCTGCTCCGGCAGCCGCGGTCTCCAGGTAAGAAGCTCTGCCGCTGTCTCATGGAATACGCCGTAATCCCCCTGCACTTCCACGTGCCGGTTATACATTTCATCCTCCATAGGCACTTCCAGGCGGAGCCCGATCCCCTTTAAGAAATCCCGTTCCTCATCGCCGTCATAGAGAAACGTATGGACAAAATCCACCTTTTCCGATTCCAGGCCGATCATCATCCGGATCACAAACGGCAGCTTTCTCTCCCCCTCCTCCGACACATGAGTTCCTTCAAATTTTACGACAGCCCGGACCGATCCTTCTTCCTCCAGTGTCACCCGCTCAATCAGACCTTCGTATTCCTTTTCCGTCCTGACGGTTCGCCCATGGATATTGGCCGGCTCTTCCAGAATCAGCACCGCTCCCGCGTGCCCGGCCCGGAGTTCTCCATTAACCTCCAGCCTCTCAAACAGCCATTTTCCTTCGTCCGGAATCACCACAGCCACGCTCCCTGCCGTAATAATCCGCTGTCCCTCCAGCCTCTTAACCTCAACTTCCGGCTCTCCTTTTCTCTGACACTCACCGCCAGCAGGTACCACCTCGATCACCTCAGACAGCTTCCCCGCGTCCGCCGTATGCGCGGTCCATTTCACCGACCCATCCGGCCAAAATGCCGTAACCCTGGACTGCATGCGCTGCGCGCTCCCGTCCTCATTTCTCAGAACATACTCTGTATCCACACTGCACCTTCCCTGATTCCACATGCAGCCCCATGAAGTAAGTCCTGACTTTACTCTGTCCCCCAAATTATGAAGTCTCATCTAATCCACCATCACATCACCGTGTGTCCCGTCACAAATTTAAGAATGCTCAACACTGCCGCCCATTTCCTACTTCGCAGTATCCTGCTGATATAACTGATTTATTTCCTCGATAAGCCTGTCTCCGCCTCTGTTCAACCACTGCGCGGCCGCGGCCTCCAGCCCTTTATCATCGATCTGACCGCAGATATACTGGGTTCTCGCATCATCGATAATCTGCTCGATATCCGTCCCGACCTCTGCGTTCACCGTAGAATTGGCCAGGTAGCCCAGCGCCGGATTAAAGACCGCTACCTTTTCATTTCTCTCATAAGCCGCATCCTGCGCTTTGGTCGGTTCATCCTTCTTCAGTGCAGGAGAAACCGATGCCAGGTGAGGAATGTAGCTGATGCACTGGTTTAATCCCACCTGAGGAGTCTGAGATACCTCCAGTTTGTTCTTTAACACGACCTCCCCGTTCTCGTCCAGATCATAAGTAATGCCTTCCAGACCGTAATCCGCCATTACTAACATCTCATCATCACACATCTTATCTAAGAAATGCAGACAATTCTTCACATCCTCCTCCGTCTTTGCCCCGGCCTTCGTGATCACGTAATATCCGTTCATTCCGCTGGTTGCCAGAGTGACATTGTTGACCGGACCAACCAGATTCATGGATGCCGTCCTGGAATCGTCAACAACAGACTTTACATCGTTCTGGATATAATAATTCCAGACTCTCTTGGCGCCGTCCATAACGTCGATAAATGCGCCGGCCTCACCCTTCTTGCAGGCATCTCCGAATGTACCGGAATCCACGGTAGCCCAGTCCTTACGGATCAGCCCCTCCTCATAGATCTTCCTCATCCATTTCAATGCTTCCTGATACTCTGCCGTCTGATGAACCGGAACCAGCTTTCCATCCGCTTCCACCCACTCGTTCCCCACACCGAACCATGTCTGCATAATATCCAGCGGACCTACATACTTGGTCATCTCCAGACCGTAGGTATCGTCCTTACCGTTACCGTCCGGATCATCGTATGTAAACTTATAAAGCATGTTATAGACGTCTTCCACACTCTTCGGGGCCTCCGTGATTCCCACAGCCTCCGCCCAGTCGGTCCGGTAGGAGAAACCGTAGCGGCCGATGGGACGCGCACGGTACACACCGATGACCTTTCCATCCACGGTCAGGCTCTTTAAGATATTCTCATTGGCCTGGGATAAGTTGGGATAGCTTTCTGAATCCTTTAAAAATTCTCTCAAATCCCAGAATGCGCCTTTCTTCGCCGCATCCACGATGTTGGCCGTCAGCTCGCCGCTTCCGGTTAAGATCATAGGCATGTTATCCTTATCCATGAGCACCAGCCCCAGCTTCTCCTTATACGTATCATTGGCCTCCCATTTCCATTCCACATGAGTGTTGGTGTAGTCCTCATACTTAGCGATAACCTCATCGGAATGGTCATTCTTTAACTCTGTGCCCTGAAACTGAGTCACCATAAAGGAGATCACAGCCTTGCCGTCTGCGGCCGCTTCCGGTTCACCGCGTCCATTCTGGCTGTTTGCTTTGTCTGCGCATGCGGCCATGGATAATACCATACTTCCAGCCAGTGTAATGGCTGCTGCTTTTTTCAAAATATTTTTTTTCATAACGATA
>OCAE01001111.1_pt1 | contig 13269 bp, 15 predicted proteins | sample 1495581 | NCBI WGS metagenome assembly OCAE01 (sample SAMEA2580278, study PRJEB22360) | human gut metagenome | biome: human gut; feature: human-associated habitat; material: faeces | place: Denmark | collected 2008/2010 | reverse complement strand
GTTTCGCGGAGTCATTTTCGGGGGTGCCTGCCGCCGGCGTGTCCGCCGGTGGTGATCACCCAGCATATGCCGGCCGGGTTTACCCGTTCGTTTGCCGAGCGCCTGAACAAGCTCTGTGCGCTGACGGTAAAAGAGGCGGAACACGGTGATGTGCTGCTCAAAGGGCATGCCTACATTGCGCCGGGTGATGCCCATATGCTGATCGCGGATAAAGGCCAGGGTTACCAGGTGGTGCTTCAGCAGACACCGCCGGTCAACCGCCACCGTCCGTCTGTGGATGTGCTGTTTGACTCCGTGGCTGAGTGCGCCGCCCGCAAATGTATCGCGGTTCTGCTGACCGGAATGGGGATGGACGGTGCACGCGGCATGCTGAATCTGCGGCAGAAAGGCGCGGTCACTTATGCCCAGGATGAGCGCAGTTGTGTGGTTTTCGGTATGCCGAGAGCGGCGATTGAACTGAATGCGGTCGATGAAATTCAGGATCTCGTCAAAATTGCCCCCAGTGTGCTGGGCAGACTTGCTGCCGTTTCCGCCTGACGGAACCGGCAATTATTCATTGTATTGTTGCAGGAGTGGTTATGGCCGCTAAAGATTTGAATTTTCTGGTAGTTGATGATTTTTCCACCATGCGCCGTATTGTGCGTAACCTCTTAAAAGAGTTGGGCTACAACAAAATTGAAGAGGCAGAAGACGGTGTGGATGCGCTGGAGAAAATCCGTGCGGGTCAGATTGATTTTGTGGTGGCGGACTGGAACATGCCGAACATGGACGGGCTGGAGCTGCTGAAAACCATCCGTGCGGATGACGCGCTCAAACACATCCCGGTCATGATGGTGACTGCCGAAGCGAAAAAAGAAAATATTATTGCCGCCGCTCAGGCCGGTGCCAGCGGTTATGTTGTCAAACCGTTCACCGCCGCGATCCTCGAGGAAAAACTGAATAAAGTCTTCGAAAAGATGGGTCTGAACTGAGGGGCTTCAGCAGAAGGAAAGCAGGATGACGGAAAATAAATCAACGGACAGAAACAAAAACAGTGATGATGACTTAAAACAGATCATTACCCGGGTTGGTTTTTTAACGAGGATGTTAAGAGAAAGCATGCGTGAACTGGGATTAGAAAAGGGCGTGCAGCAGGCGGTCGCGACAATTCCGGACGGAAAAGACAGACTGCGTTACATCGCTCAGATGACCGCACAGGCGGCGGAAAAGACGCTCAACGGTATCGATACTATCAAGCCGTTACAGGTAAAAATGCATGAGGACGCGCTGGATTTACAGGCGCGCTGGCAATCCTGTCCGTCAGCGGAGGTCGATCCGGCCCTGCAGGAATCCACCCTGGCCTTTATCCGCCGGGTGATTGACGGCAGCGCGGTGACCAAAAGTGAGCTGCTGGAAATTATGATGGCACAGGATTTCCAGGATCTGACCGGTCAGGTTGTGAAAAAAATGATGGAAGTGGTGGAAGAAACAGAGAAACAGCTGCTGTTTCTGCTGATGGAAAACACCCCGGCAGACATCCGTGCAAAACATCCGGCCGACAGTCTGAAAAACGGACCGCAGATTGATCCGAAAGGGACAAACGTGATGGCATCACAGTCACAGGTTGATGACCTGCTTGACGAGCTCGGTTTCTGACATAAAAAACCGCAGCAGGGACGCCGCGGTTCAGATCTGTCAGTCCGTCACAACGGAAATCAGAGACCCATTGCCTGCTTAACCTGAGCCATTGCGTCGCTGCCGGCTTTACATGCGGCATCCTGCTGGTCAGCAGGCATTGCGGCGATTTGTTTTTTCGCATCTTCATACTGCTTAATCATCGGTTCTAACTGCGCTTTAATCGATTCGTTATTACCGGCTTTTTCGGTTGCTTTCTTCATTAAATCATCGACTTCAGCAAAGTATTTGTTACAGGTTTCAGTTGCACCCGGAACAGATGATGCTGATTTTTCTTCGCCGGAACAGGCTGTCAGAGCCAGAGCCATTAAACCCAGAGAGCAGGCTAAAATAGTTTTTTTCATCAGTGAGTACCTTGTGATTATCGTGGAATAAAACAGTGGCAAATTATAAAGTACCGGTAATACCTGCCTATCGGAATTGTTCCTAATTTAACACACCGTGCGAAATACGGGCTTTCATCAGGTTCAGCGGCGTTATTTGACGATATTGCGTTGCGGACCACTGCCCGCAGGTGTCACTGAGTGATTTTCTGCTGATAAATCCGCCACTCCTGCTTTAATCAGGGAATTACACCGTTAAGACCGGTCATTTTCCACCATTGAATTTTCCGCACTCTGTCATGCTATAGCCATAAGCAAAATCCCGGCAGACGGCGGAGGCGTGTGTGTCTGATGAAAGTGATGTAGAAAAAACAGAAGAACCCACCCCCCATAAAAAACAGAAAGCCAAAGAAGACGGACAGATTGTCCGCTCCAAAGAACTCAGTTCACTGATGATGATGCTGGCGGGTGTCAGCCTGCTGTGGTTAAGCGGCGGTCATCTGGCGGAACAGTTACGCGGTATTTTTCGTCAGGGATTTATCTTCGATAACTTTTATCTGCAGAACCCGGGGCTGATGCTGAGTTTTCTCGGCAAAGTGCTTGGTGAATCTTTGTTTGCCCTGCTGCCGGTTGTCGGCGGACTGGCGCTGGTGGGTATTTCCGCCTCGGCGCTGGTCGGCGGGCTGGCGTTTAACACCAAATCCATCAAGTTTGACCTGACAAAACTGAGCCCGCTGAAGGGCTTTAAACGCATTTTTTCCATGAATGTGCTGGCCGAACTCTTCAAGGCGATTCTTAAATCACTGCTGATTGGTCTGGGTGCATGGATTTTTTTATGGCAGGCGTGGCCGTCATTGCTGCATCTGGCGATGGAATCGCCGGCAACGGCAATGACCAATGCCATGCAGAAAGTGATTTTTGCCGGTTATCTGATCATCTTTATGCTGATCCCGATGGTGGCGTTTGATGTGTTCTGGCAGCTCCGTTCGCACCTGAAAAAGCTGCGGATGAGCCGTCAGGAAATCAAGGATGAATTTAAACAGCAGGAGGGTGACCCGCAGATAAAAGCCAAAATCCGTCAGCAGCAGCGCGCCATGGCACGTAACCGCATGATGGCGGATGTGCCGCAGGCGGATGTGATTGTGACCAACCCGACTCACTACGCCGTTGCCCTGAAGTATGACGAGAAAAAAATGACCGCGCCGAGAGTGCTGGCCAAAGGTGCCGGGGTGCTGGCACAGCGGATCAAAGAGATAGGTGCGGAAAACCGCATTCTGCTGCTGGAGGCTCCGCCGCTGGCACGGGCACTTTACCGCCATGCCGAAGTGGGGCAGTCAATTCCGGCTGCACTCTATGCTGCGGTGGCGGAAGTGCTGGCATGGGTGTTTCAGCTGCGCCGCTGGCGGCGTGAAGGCGGCCTGAAACCGAAAAAACCGAAGAATTTACCGGTGCCGAAGGCACTTGATTTTGTTGGAGAAAATACCCGAAATGGCTAATCTGGCTGCACTTCTGAGATTACCGAAAACGATGCAGGGAGCACAATGGCAGTTACTTGCCGGGCCGGTCCTCATCCTGATGATCCTGTCAATGATGGTACTGCCGCTGCCGGCGTTTGTGCTGGATTTGCTGTTTACCTTTAATATTGCGCTGTCCATTATGGTGCTGCTGGTGGCAATGTTCACCCGGCGTACCCTCGATTTTGCCGCCTTCCCGACTATCCTGCTGTTCTCCACCTTACTGCGCCTGTCACTGAACGTGGCCTCCACCCGTATCATCCTGATGGACGGCCACACCGGTCCCGCCGCAGCGGGCCGGGTCGTGGAAGCGTTCGGGCACTTCCTCGTCGGCGGTAACTTTGCCATCGGGATTGTGGTCTTTATCATCCTGGTATTAATCAACTTCATGGTTATCACCAAGGGGGCGGGACGTATTGCTGAAGTTGGTGCGCGCTTTGTACTCGACGGAATGCCGGGTAAACAGATGGCGATTGATGCGGATTTAAACGCCGGGATCATCAATGATGAAGAAGCCAAACGCCGCCGTGCGGAAGTGACTCAGGAATCCGATTTCTACGGCTCAATGGACGGGGCCAGTAAGTTTGTCCGCGGTGATGCTATCGCCGGGATTATGATCATGGTGATTAACGTGATCGGCGGCCTGATTGTCGGTGTGGCTCAGCACCATATGCCGCTGGGCGATGCGGCCAGCACGTATACCCTGCTGACCATTGGTGATGGTCTGGTGGCGCAGATCCCGGCACTGATTATCTCAACCGCAGCCGGTGTGATTGTCACCCGCGTGGCAACCGATGAAGATGCCGGTGAGCAGATGGTCACCCAACTGTTCAATAACCCGCGCGTGATGTGGCTGAGTGCCGGGGTTCTCGGTCTGCTGGGTCTTATCCCGGGTATGCCGAACTTTGTGTTCCTGTTATTCACGGTGGCGCTGGCCTCACTCGGCTGGTATCTGGTGAAAAAAAGTAAGGAGCCGGTCAAAGAAACCGACACGAATATCCAGGCGCAGCAGTTCCGTGAGGCCAATAAAGTCACGGAAGCGACCTGGGATGATGTGGTGGCGGAAGATCTGCTGGCGATGGAAGTCGGTTACCGGCTGATCCCGCTGGTGGATAACGACCAGCAGGGCGAATTACTCGGGCGTATCCGCGGACTGCGCAAAAAATTTGCCGGGGAAGTCGGCTATCTGCCGCCGGTGGTGCATATCTGTGACAACCTTGAGCTGGCACCGACCGCCTACCGTATCCTGATCAAAGGGGCGGAAGTCGGACGCGGCGAAGCTCAGCCCGGTCGCTGGCTGGCGATTGATCCGGGTAATGCGGCGGGCTCTCTGGAAGGGGATGCCACACAGGAACCGGCATTTGGTTTACCGGCGGTATGGATTGATGATGATCTGCGTGAACAGGCTCAGATCCAGGGTTACACGGTGGTCTCAGCCAGTACCGCGGTGGCGACGCACTTTAACCAGATCCTGCTGGAATACGCCAGTGATCTGTTTGGTCGTCAGGAAGCGCAGATGCTGTATGACCGCGTGAAAAAAGAGATGCCGAAGCTGGCGGATGACCTGATCCCGGATACGTTATCACTGACTGTTTTCCACCGCGTGCTGCAAAACCTGCTGACTGAAAATGTCATGATCCGTGATATCCGGACTATTATTGAAACCCTGGCAGAGCAGGTTGGTGAAAATGGCGAGCAGAAAGATACCGATGTTCTGACCTCGCAGGTGCGGATAGCACTGGGCCGCGCCATCACCCAGCAGTGGTTCGGTTCGTCCGGTGAGATTCAGGTTATCGGGCTTGATGCGGGTCTGGAACAGATTCTGTTACAGGCCGCGAAAAGCGGCGGTGGTCTGGAGCCGAACCTGGCGCAGAATATCGAAATGCAGGCAATGAATGCTGTTCAGCACCAGGAGGCCATGGGAGCACCAACGGTATTACTGGTCAATCATTCACTGCGTCTGATTTTATCCCGCTTCCTGCGCCGCAGTCTGCCGCAGCTGGCGGTGATGTCCAACCTTGAACTGAACGACCGTCGTCAGATACGGATGACCTCCATGATTGGCGGCTGAGGCCGGACAATATAATCACGATAAGAGGAATCGGCGTCAGCCGGTTCCTTTTTTTTACATTCAGCTATCCGTTTTTGTGCCTGAGTGTGAATCTCCGTTAAAAGACCGTTACACCCCGTGATGTCCGCAGTCTCTGTCAATCGGCTGAATGACCATCATCAGTAAAATGTTACCACATTGTGCCCCGGAGATTCGTGTTTCCCCCGGATAGCGCTGAGTTACCGGAAAATAAAGACATGATGTGAACAAATTCCTGTCTGAGTGATGTCAGCAGGATACCGTGCAGTAACGCAGGATGATAATACAGGAGAATGCTATGCAGAGGAGATTAACTGCCGGGAAAGGGCAGTTAATGATCAGACTGAGATTTTTTTACCGAGTACCGGTGTGCGGGATTCCTGGCCATCAGCGCCGTAAGTCGCCTGGTTATTATGTTTTTTCATAAAATCCAGCTGTTCCTGATTAAACTGCATATGCAGCTTCAGCATCTGATGATTGCGGTAATTCATCTCTTTCAGCGTGAGGATAAGGTCTTTGATCGCAGTCCAGACAGTGTGCATGGTTTCATTATTGTCATAGGGCGCACACAGACCGCTTTCCTGCTCAAGTGCCAGACGGCGGGTTTCATTATGGCCGATAGCGGCGACCAGAAACCGTTTTTGTTCTGTGGCTTCCTGAAACGGAGACTGCGGGACACGCGGGTAGCCGAGTAACAACTCTTCATTTTTCATCACCTGATGCAGTGACTGTAAATGAGAGAGTTGTTGATCCAGCAGCGGCAGAAGTTGATCAGTCATTTTTATCGGTGCTGTCCATGGATAACATACATTCATGTGCATCACGCAGCAGGCCGTCAGCGACTTTACCGGCATCCATCCGTAATGTGCCGTCTTTCAGTGCCTGTTTGATTTCTGCCACTCTTGCCGCATTCATGTCGTTTTTACCCGGTGCAAGCAGCTGCTTCTGAAGCTCGCTCGGCGAAAATGCGCTTTCACGGACAGTCTCTTCGGCCTGAACTTTTTTATCACGCACCGGCGCGGTCAGCTCTTTCGGATCGCGGTTAGTCACTTTGGTCAGTGCTGAAATCGCGGATGTTTGCTCAATTGCCATATCTGTTTTCCTTTTCCCGATCTGTATGAGATGGAGGGGTGCCTCCCTTATGCTCATTGTTTATCGGCAATCTTATCTGAAACTTTATAACTAAATTTATCACTCAGCATATTACTACAGTGACACTTTCACACTGCCGTTTTCAAGGGCTTCACCGCTGATAACCTGACCATTGACCAGCCGGACGCGGATTGGCGTTCCGGCGGCGGCATTATTAATGGCACGGCCTTCATATTTTACCGAGAAATTATCACCGCCCGCCATAACAAACACACTTTGTCCGGCTTTTATAGCCCAGGCTTTGCGGGTCATGGCGGCGGCATAGGTCTGTCCGGCCTCAATATTGCGCAGGGCAATGGCACCACGGAGTGCCATTTTATCGGTAACGGCGCCCGCAGGCAATTTGTGGAGTAAACCGCGCTTTGTGCCGATATCCACAAACTGAATCGTCTCACCGCGCTGAATCCGGCGGGTTGCCACGTAATACTGACCGGTGACATTCACGGTCAGTTGCATGAATGTGCGCTTTTTATCGCATAACACCGGCAGCGAAACATTGCCGGTGTTGCGTCCGCCAGCCGGCAGTTGCAGAACCGGGTCAGTACAGGCGGGCCAGCGGTCGATCGGGGTTTTTATCTCAACAGACACCTGCATGGGATCCGGATGCAGCTGGCGGAAATAACGGTTGATATCTTCCGGTAATCCGGCCTGTGCTGAGGCGGAAAACACCAGTAACACGCTGATAAATAAGGTGCGGTAACGGGATGTCATGCTTTTCTCCTTCACAGGCGGTTTATTTCTGATGGCCGCAGTTTACGCAATTTCCGCGTTGTTGAATCCGGTAAATAGGTCGGTTATTTCGCGTTTATCCCGCCATTAGATTTTCACGGGGCGGATAATATACCGTTCACTAAAACAGGCGTAACACACCACAGGCGTAACACATCAACAGAGGGCAGACATGCTTGATAAGTTAAATGCCACGTTTGCATTTCAGCAGCAGGCGCTTTCGCTGCGGGAAACGCGTCAGACAATCCTGGCATCCAATATTGCCAATGCGGATACGCCCGGGTATCAGGCGCGGGATATCGATTTCAGCCGTCAGCTGAAACAGGCGATGAATAACGGCACGGTGAAAAACAGCGGCCTGGCAATGGCGGTGACCGCGAAAGGTCATATCAGCGGACACGGTGCCGCAACACCGTCAGCGGTTGATCTCAAATACCGGGTTCCGTATCAGACATCAATGGACGGTAATACCGTGGATATGGATGTTGAACGCAGTCAGTTTGCTGATAACACCCTGAAATATCAGGCTGACCTGACCTTTATTAACAGCCGCGTGAAAAGCATGCTGGCTGTCTTACAGCAAGGGTAATTTTCCATGGCATTACTGAGTATTTTTGACATTTCCGCCTCCGCACTGACCGCGCAGTCCCAGCGGCTGAACGTCAGCGCCAGTAACATGGCGAACGCCGAAAGTGTCGCGGGGCCGGACGGCGAGCCGTACCGTGCGAAGCAGGTGGTATTTCAGACCGCACCGCAGGGGCGTTATGACATCGGCGGCGTGAAAGTCAGCCAGCTGATTGAAGACCCTGCACCACCGCGTCTGGAATACAAACCCGGACACCCGCTGGCGGATGAAAAGGGCTATGTGCGCATGCCGAACGTGGACACCGTGGGTGAAATGATCAACACCATTTCAGCGTCCCGCAGCTACCAGGCAAACCTGGAAGTGATGAACACAGCCAAAGTGCTGCTGCAGAAGACCTTAACCCTCGGACAGTAACGGAGTGAGTCATGGGGATTAATGCAGCCACCAATGATCCGGTCAATAACGACATTGATGCGCAGAAAAAGCCGCAGAAAAGTCAGAGTGACGATATGCGGGACACCTTTCTGCAAATGATTGTCACGCAGATGCAGAACCAGGATCCGACCAAACCGATGGATAACACGGATTTGACCAGTCAGCTGGCGCAAATCGCCACCCTGGAAAGTATGAACAGCCTGAATGACAGTGTCAGCGGTATATCAAAGCAGATTAACTCCGGCCAGTCATTACAGGCGACACAGCTGGTCGGCAAAAATGTTCTGATCCCGGGCAGTGACCTGATTCTGGTACCAACCGGTGACGGTACGACCCGCGTGAAAGCAGATAACCCGCCGCCGGGTGATGATACATCCATTACCCCGTTTGCGGATGATAACGGCGGTGATGACAGCAGCGGCAGCGGATTTGAATCCTCGCCGTTCGGTTTCTTCCTCGCCAAACCGGCGGACAAAATTGAGATAACCATCCGCGATAAAAACAAAGGAATTGTCAGGACTATCACGATTGACGGTGAAACCAAACCGGATATCTACGACAAGACCTGGGACGGCCGCAATGACAATGGTGAGCTGGTTGCCGATACCAAAGGAAAATACACCTTTGAGGTGAAAGCCACCATGAAGGGCGAAGAGATCCCGCAAAGCAGCGTTGTCAGACTGAAATACGCAAAAGTGAATGGCGTGACACCGGGAGCGGATGCTCCACTCCTGGATGTGGGCATCGGCAACAGCGTACTGCTGTCTGAAATCTTTAAAGTGTATCCGTCAAATTAAAAAGAAAACCCAATTGTCATGGAGGTGACATGTCTTTTTCACAAGCAGTCAGCGGTCTGAATGCCGCTTCATCCGGTCTGGATTCGATCGGTAACAACATTGCCAACTCCGCAACCAACGGCTTTAAAGGGGCACATGCTTCTTTTGCTGATATGTTTGCCGGTTCCGGTGTCGGTCTCGGGGTTAACGTTGCGGCGGTTTCCCAGAACTTCAAAGACGGTGCTATCACCCGTACTGACCGCGCTACTGATGTGGCGATTTCCGGTAACGGTTTTTTCCGTCTGCTGGATGGTAACGGTGATGTGGTTTACAGCCGTGACGGTGAATTCCACCGTGACAAGAGCGGTAACCTGGTCAACAACCAGGGCATGATGGTCACCGGCTTCCCGGCGGGTCAGGATGCTGACGGTAACACCACTATCCAGACCGGTGGAGTACCGCAACCTCTGAATATCCCGACCGACATGATGGACGCCAGAGCATCCGCCAAAGGTGAATTAACCATGAACCTGAACTCGGATGACAAAGTACCATCAGTGACTGCGTTTGATCCGGATAACCCGGACAGCTACAACTTCAGCACCACCATGACGACCTATGACAGCCAGGGGAATACCCATGAGGTCGCGGTTTACTTTATCAAAACCGCTGACAACAAATGGACGGTCAAAGCCAAAGACAGCAGCGATAAAACAGCGGCTGTTCAGGATCTGGGCAACATGGAATTTGACGGTAACGGTAAATTAAAAGGTACCGCCGACTTTAAATTCAACTATACCGGCTTAAACGGTGCAAATAACGGCACGATTGACCTGAGTTTCAACAAAACCCGTCAGCAGAAAGTCACTGAATCATCTGTCAGCAAAATTGATATCGACGGCTATCAGTCCGGTGAATACACCAGTTTCAAAATTGAGAATGACGGCACCATCACCGCCAGCTATTCCAACCAGCAGAAGCGGACTGTCGGTAAAATCGCACTCTCTTCCTTTGCCAACAATAACGGCCTGGCATCCCAGGGCGGTAACGTCTGGAAAGCCACCAATGCCTCCGGTAACCCGATGGACGGCGTTCCGGGCACCGGGCAGTTCGGTAACCTGACCGGCGGTGCGGTGGAAGCCTCCAACGTGGATATGAGCCAGGAGCTGATCAACATGATTGTGATGCAGCGTAACTATCAGTCCAACTCGCAGACCATCAAAACGCAGGATCAAATGCTGCAGACGCTGGTTAACTTACGTTAAGCATAAAGACAGAAGGTGGCCATGGATCACGTTATTTATACGGCAATGGGCGGCGCTAAACACGCGCTGGAAAATCAGGCCATTGTCTCGAACAACATTGCCAACGTCTCGACATCCGGGTTTAAGGCTCAGTTATCCGCCATGCGGGCCGTGCCGGTAAACGGTGATACAGAGCAGACCCGGACACTGGTGGTCTCTTCGACCCCCGGGGCGGACATGACTCAGGGGCCGCTGAACTACACCGGTCGTCAGATGGATGTGGCGCTGAATGAAGGTCATTTCCTGGCGGTGGCACTGCCGGGCGGGGAAGAAGCCTATACCCGTAACGGCAGCATTCAGATTTCAGCGGACGGTCAGCTGATGCTGGGTGAACACCTTCTGCAGGGTGACGGTGGCGCAATTGATGTGCCGCCGCACGCGGAACTGACCATCGGCGGTGACGGTACGATTACGGCGCTGATCCCGACCGATCCGCCGACCATGCTCGGCCAGATCGGACGCCTGAAAGTGGTGGAAGCGAAACCGCAGGATGTGCTGCGCGGGGAAGACGGGCTGTTTCATCTCACGGCGGCGGCGCGTAACGCCAACGGCAATGAACTGCCGGTGAGTGAACGCGGCAAAGTATCGTCCGGTGTACTGGAAGGCAGTAACGTCAACCCGGCACAGGCGATGGTGGAAATGATTGCCAACGCGCGTCATTTCGAGATGCAGATGAAAGTGGTTCACAGCGCAGACGAGAATGCCCAGCGGGCCAATCAGCTGCTTTCTGTGAGTTAATATTCAGTAAGGAATTATCATGATCCGTTCATTATGGATTGCCAAAACCGGGCTTGAAGCCCAGCAGACGAACCTGGATGTTATTTCCAACAACCTGGCCAACGTCAGCACCAACGGTTTTAAACGCCAGCGTGCGGTGTTTGAAGATCTGCTGTATCAGAACATCCGCCAGCCGGGTGCGATGAGTTCCGAACAAACCTCTCTGCCGACCGGCCTGCAACTGGGTACCGGTGTGCGTCCGGTGGCGACTACCCGTATTCATGCTCAGGGTGCGCTGAACAAAACCGGTACTTCAACCGATATCGCCATCAGCGGACAGGGTTTTATCCATGTCCAGATGCCGGACGGCTCTGATGCCTATACCCGTGACGGCTCACTGCATCCGGATCAGAACGGTCAGCTGGTGACCTCATCCGGTTATCAGATTGTCCCGGCTATTATGATCCCGGAAGGGGCGCAGAAGATGGAAATCGGCCGTGACGGTACTGTGTCTGTCACCATGTACGGTGAGAGTCAGCCACAGCAGATCGGGCAAATCACCCTGACTACCTTCATTAACGATGCGGGTCTGGAAAGCATCGGCGAAAACCTCTACATGGAAACCGCCAGCTCCGGCGCACCGACAGAAAGTGCCCCTGAAACCAACGGCGCAGGCCGTCTGTATCAGGGCATGGTGGAAACCTCAAACGTTAACGTGGCGGAAGAACTGGTGAATATGATCCAGACGCAGCGTGCGTACGAAATCAACAGTAAGGCCGTTTCCGCCTCTGATCAGATGTTACAGCGTCTGACACAACTGTAATCCCCGTCCCGGCGCTGAGGTTATCGCCGCCGGGGCTTTTTACTGAGACACGCACAGAACAGCAAGAGTATTAAGATGACTGAAAGCGGCATTGTTCCACGGCAGCAGGATTGCGCAAGTTCTCCTGCCACTTCTGTTTGCGGGCGCGGACTGGTGACAGCGGCAGTGCTTGCCGTATCACTCAGCGGCTGTGCTTACATCAAACCCAAACCGCTGGTGGATACCCATACCACCGCGCTGCCGGTCGCACCGACTGCCCCGGCCGCGAACGGTGCTATTTTTCAGAGTGCGCAGCCTGCCTACTACGGCTACCAGCCGCTGTTTGAGGACAGACGTCCGCGTAATGTCGGCGATATCCTCACCATCAATCTGCAGGAAAACGTCAGCGCCAGCAAAAACTCCTCCGCCAATGCCAACCGTGCCGGGAAAACCGGTTTTCTCGCCGCGATTCTGCCCGGCTTTATGCAGGGCTGGCTCGGCGGCGGTAACACAGAACTGGACGTAAAAGGTAACAGTGAGTTTACCGGCAAAGGCGGCGCTAACGCCCAAAACACCTTTAAAGGCACGATTACGGTCACGGTCGATCAGCTGCTGGCAAACGGTAACCTGCACGTGGTGGGTGAAAAACGGATCGCCATCAACCAGGGAACGGAATCTATCCGCTTCTCCGGGGTGGTCAATCCGCGCACCATCGGCGCAGATAACAGTGTCAGCTCCACTCAGGTGGCAGATGCCCGTATTGAGTATGTCGGCGACGGCTATATCAATGAATCGCAGAATATGGGCTGGTTACAGCGTTTCTTCCTGAATGTGTCACCGTACTGAGCAGAGGTAAAGTGAGAATGAAAAAAGTACTGACCGGCCTGCTGATTGCGGTTTTGGGTGTGGCGAGTATTCCCGCGCACAGCGAGCGGATTAAAGATCTGACTACCGTGCAGGGCGTACGTGAGAATGCACTGATTGGTTACGGGCTGATTGTCGGCCTCGACGGTACCGGTGACCAGACCATGCAGACGCCGTTTACCACGCAGAGTCTGAATAACATGCTGTCGCAGATGGGGATCACCGTCCCGCCGGGCACCAATATGCAGCTGAAAAACGTGGCGGCGGTGATGGTTACCCCCAAAAAGCCGACGGGCGCCCGGCA
>OCAE01001105.1_pt1 | contig 13310 bp, 12 predicted proteins | sample 1495581 | NCBI WGS metagenome assembly OCAE01 (sample SAMEA2580278, study PRJEB22360) | human gut metagenome | biome: human gut; feature: human-associated habitat; material: faeces | place: Denmark | collected 2008/2010 | reverse complement strand
TAACGGCCACTATAAAGCGTATATTTTAGGTGAAGGGCCGGACGGCGTGGCGAAAACGCCGGAATGGGCCGCTAAAATCACCGGTATTCCGGCGGCGCGGATTGTGAAACTGGCGCGGGAAATCGGTACTGCTAAACCGGCGTATATCACCCAGGGCTGGGGCCCGCAACGCCGTTCAAACGGCGAAACCGCATCCCGCGCCATTGCCATGCTCTCTATTCTGACCGGCAACGTGGGGATTAACGGCGGTAACCCCGGTGCGCGTGAAGGCTCTTATGCCATCCCGTTTGTCCGCATGCCGACCCTGACCAACCCGGTGCAAACCAGTATCTCCATGTTTATGTGGACCGATGCGATTCTGCGCGGCGAAGAGATGACCGCCACCCGTGATGGTGTGCGCGGTAAAGATAAGCTGGATGTGCCGATCAAAATGGTCTGGAACTATGCCGGTAACTGCCTGGTAAACCAGCACTCCGAAATCAACCGCACTCATGACATCCTTCAGGATGAGAGCAAGTGCGAGATGATTGTGGTGATCGATAACCACCTGACCTCCTCCGCCAAATATGCGGATATCCTGCTGCCGGACTGCACCGCTTCCGAACAGATGGATTTCTGCATGGATGCCTCCGCCGGTAACATGGGGTATGTGATTTTTGCCGATCAGGCAATCGAACCGCGCTTTGAAAGCCGCAATATCTATGACATGACCAGCGAAATCGCCAAACGGATGGGGGTCGGTGATCAGTTTACCGAAGGCCGTACCCAGGAAGAGTGGCTGCGTCACCTGTATGAGCAGTCCCGCGCCGCGCTGCCGGAACTGCCGGCGTTTGATGAATTCCGCAAACAGGGTATTTTCAAAAAACGTGACCCGCAGGGACACCATGTGGCGTACCGCGATTTCCGCAACGACCCGCAGGCAAACCCGCTGACCACGCCGTCAGGTAAAATCGAGATCTATTCCGCGCAGCTGGCGGAACTCCGTGACACCTGGGAACTGAATGAAGGGGATGAAATCCATCCGCTACCGGTGTATTCCGCAGGCTTTGAGCATGCCGGTGACCCGCTTCAGGAAAAATACCCGTTACAGATGACCGGTTTCCACTACAAATCCCGGACTCACTCCACTTACGGCAACGTTGATGTGCTGAAAGCCGCCTGTCCGCAGGAGCTGTGGATTAACCCTGTTGATGCCGCGAAACGCGGGATTGCGCACGGCGATAATGTGAAGGTCTTCAACGATCGCGGGGAAGTGCGCGTCAATGTGAAAGTCACACCGCGTATTCTGCCGGGCGTTGTTGGTCTGGGTGAGGGTGCATGGTACAGCCCGGACGGCGATCGCATCGATCACGCGGGCAGTATTAACGTGTTAACCACTCAGCGCCCGTCGCCGCTGGCGAAAGGGAATCCGTCCCATTCCAACCTGGTTGAAGTCGTTAAGGCCTGAGGAAGCGATTTATGTCAACGCAATATGGTTTCTACATTGATTCAAGTCGCTGCACCGGCTGCAAAACCTGCGAGCTGGCCTGTAAAGACTTTAAAAACTTATCTCCGGACGTGAATTTCCGCCGTATCTATGAATATGCGGGCGGCGACTGGACAGAGCAGGATGGTGTGTATCAGCAGAATGTGTTTGCTTACTACCTCTCCATCTCCTGTAACCACTGTGATGACCCGGCCTGTGCCAAAGTCTGCCCGAGCGGTGCAATGCACAAGCGGGAAGACGGTTTTGTGGTGGTGAATGAGGAAGTGTGTATCGGCTGGCGCCCTTGTCATATTGCGGCTCCCCACTGTGGGATCCTGCCGCTATTGTCATATGGCGTGCCCGTACGGCGCACCACAGTTTGATGAGGTCAAAGGCCACATGACCAAATGCGACGGCTGTTATGAGCGCGTCGCGGAAGGCAAAAAGCCGATCTGTGTTGAATCTTGTCCGCTGCGGGCACTGGATATGGGGCCGATTGAGGAGCTGCGTGCCAAATACGGCACACTGGCGGAGATCGCGCCGCTGCCGTCTGCGGAATACACACACCCGAATATCGTTTTAAAACTGAATGCCAACAGCCGTCCTGTCGGGGATACCACAGGCCATCTGGCGAACCCGGAGGAGGTATAACATGGGATCGGGAATTCATGAATGGCCGCTGATGTTTTTTACCACCATCGGGCAGAGTGTGGCAGGGGCATTTATTGTCATGGCGGCAGTCCTGCTGTCCGGAAAACTGTCACCGGAAATGAACCGTAAAGTGCATTACAGCATGTTCGGCCTGTGGGTACTGATGGGGGTGGGTTTCCTGCTCTCTATGATGCACATGGGTACACCGCTGCGTGCGTTTAACGCGTTTAACCGTCTCGGCAGTTCGTCGCTCAGTAATGAAATTGCGGCCGGTTCGGTCTTCTTCGCTGCCGGTGGTTTTTACTGGCTGCTGGCGGTGCTGAACAAAATGCCGGCGGCTCTTGGTAAGCTCTGGCTGCTGGTGGTCATGGTGCTGGCGGTGGTCTTTATTTACGCCATTCCGCAGGTTTACCAGATTGCCACGGTGCCGACCTGGTATACCCCGTACACGACAGTTCACTTTGTGCTGACGGCTCTGCTGGGCGGGCCGGTGCTGGCTGCTCTGCTGCTGCGGATTGCCGGGTTTGACCTGCGCTGCATCAGCTGGCTGCCGCTGGTGAGTATTGTTGCGCTGGTGGCGAGTGCGGTCGCAGTGACGTCTCAGGCGTTTGATCTGGCCTTTATCCGCAGTTCCGTACAGAACGCTTCCTCACTGGTACCGGAGTTCGGTCTGTATATGGGCTGGCGTCTGGTTCTGCTGGTGCTGGGTCTGACCTGCTGGATCCTGCCGCTGGTGAAACGGGCGAATCCGCCGGTGATTATGATGCTGATCGGTTTTGTCCTGGTGCTGTCCGGGGAGATCATCGGCCGCGGTATTTTCTACGGGCTGCATATGACAGTGGGTATGGCCTATCTGTCCTGATACGCGGGTATTTTATGGCGGGGATCCTGAGTGATGAGTGAGCAAGCTGTCAGTGATGTTGCTTTAACGGCCCGTATTCTCGGGGCGGCATTTTACTATCCGCCGTCAGAGATCGCGCAGATAACAGAACTGCTCTCTTCCGGGGAGTGGGTGGCGGAATGGCCGTACGGCGATGATGCACAAAAGCAGACTGCCGCGCAGAAACTGAATCTGATGGTCGCCGGTGAGGAAACCTTAGCGCAGGCTTATCAGCGGCTGTTTATCGGCCCGCAGGCACTGCCCGCGTCACCGTGGGGTTCTGTCTGGCTGGATAAGGAACAGGTGCTGTTCGGGGATTCCACGGTTGCCCTGCGCGAGTGGATGCGTGTGTATCAGGTGGATATTGCGCTGTCGCAGAATGAGCCGGAAGATCACATCGGTCTGTTGCTGATGATGGCGGCCTGGACGGCGGAAAATCGTCCGGATGCTCTGAATTCCCTGCTGGCGGAACACCTTCTGCCGTGGGCCCGCTTCTATCTGGCACGGATGCAGGAAAAATGCGGCAGTCCGTTCTATGAAGGGTTATCTGCCCTGACGGCTCTGACACTCAGGGGCTGGCAGGATGCACTGCCGGTGATCCCGGCAGAGAAAACGATTTTCGCCTGAGGCATCATACTATCAGATCAAAAAGCCCTTCCGGTGCAGACCGGAAGGGCTTTTTTTACGGCGGATGTTACTGACCGAGGTCAAATTCATTAATTTTTGCGAGCATGTCCGGGTCATTGCGGTACTTTTCGCGCAAGACTTTTTGCTGCTCTTTGGCCGGAGGACAGGTTTCATCCAGTGCTTTTTTGATATCTTTTTTCTGATCTGCCGGCAGGGACACATCCCATTCACCGGCAAAATGGATACAGTTTTCGGCATTATCCGTAAAGGTTTCCAACTCATCCGCACTGTTCTGATCTGCTGCAGCGGCAGGCAGTGAAAGCGCTGCCAGGCTCAGCAGCATTATCAGGTATTTCATCCGTGTCTCCTGTTTAGAAGGTCGTCTGTGTGTATTGCCGCGTCAGCAGCGGTCATCGTGAAACGGGTATGATAATCACACATTCCGGAACCGGTTTAAAGCAGGGAGAACCCGGGATTACATATTCTTACACGGCGGCGGAACCGAATAACCGGCGGTTAAAATCCTCGATTTTTCCGGTTATCAGGCGGCGCTGCATGGTCAGTGTCCAGCTGGCGGAAAGCCCGGATGCCTGTAATAAATAACGGTATTCGGTTTCATCAAACGGCAGATGAAACGCGATGGCGGCGGCTTCTCTGACAGACACCGCGCTGGTTCGCGTCAGCAGTTTCAGGGGATGCAGTCCGCTGACTTCGCCTTTGCCTATCACGCGATACAGCCAGCCGGTCCGCCCGCAGTCCTGCATCACCTGTGCAAAATCAGACACATCCGTCAGCGGATTCAGTTTGTAACACGGTGAGCGCGGCTGGGTGACCTGAATAACGGCACTGTCCCACTGGTAAATATCCCCGATGAATACGGTGTCTTCTGTCATACCGAGGGTGGATATATTTTCCCCGAAGAACGGCGCGACAAAGCGATCCTCAATCTCCGGATACATCATTTTCCAGTAGTCGTAGTGTTCGCGGGGATAGTGACACAACGCACGGTCAGGGCCGCCGTGAAAGGCTTTTTCCGCCTGTTCATCACCGGCGAGTCCGGTGGCACTGAGGGCAATCACGCCGTCGGTCTGACGCTTTTCAATCGCACTGCGCCCGCAGCGGACGGTATCCCTGACGGGACCGGTGAAAACTAAAGGTATGTATGCCATGCCGCCTCCGTATTGAGTGAGACGGATATCATAATCGAAAGCGGGGAAGAAGAATATGTGCGGACAGCGCCCGCACATAGTTCAGGGCTTATTTTGCAGAAGCGAAACGCGCTGCTGCCTCATCCCAGTTCACCACAGACCAGAATGCTTTGATGTAATCCGGACGGCGGTTCTGGAACTTCAGGTAATAGGCGTGCTCCCACACATCCAGACCGATGATCGGATAACCGGAGGTGCCGGAAATCGCTTCACCCATCAGCGGGCTGTCCTGGTTGGCGGTGGAGACCACAGCCAGTTTGCCGTCTTTCAGTACCAGCCACGCCCAGCCGGAACCGAAACGGGTTGCGGCGGCTTTTTCAAACTCAGCCTGAAACGCCTCAACGCTGCCGAAATCGCGCTCAATCGCCGCTTTCAGGTCGCCCTGTAATGTGGTGCCGGTTTTCAGGCCTTTCCAGAACATGCTGTGGTTGGAATGACCACCGGCGTTGTTACGGATAAAGGTACGTTTGTCCGCCGGGAATTTATCGAGCTGTGCGATCAGATCGTCGATATCCAGATTTGCCATCTCAGGGAAGGCTTCCAGCGCGGTGTTGGTGTTATTTACATACGTCTGATGATGTTTGGTATGGTGAATTTCCATTGTCATTTTATCGAAATGCGGTTCTAACGCATCATAAGCGTACGGTAGTGCAGGTAATACATAGCTCATAATTATAACTCCAGTAATTGACCGAACCGCTCACACCGGGTGTGAACAGGAGAAACATTATAATGAAACAGATGATAATGAAAATGATTATCAGATCTGTGCGATCTGTGCGGATTCTTTTTATTTGTTAGTTTACTGTCTTATTTTGGTTAAATATTTTAGCTGGTGTTTGTTGGGTGATGTTATGCACTGTTTTTTATGTAAAAGATGATGTTTTGTGTTGCCATGGCTTTTTGCATCAAATGATAACGCTGTGAATACCCCCTTTTTCAATCCGTGATCTTTAGCGCAAAAAAGAAACAAAGGCGGAAAGGTAACTTTATTTAACGTGATTTTGACATAGCATTAACAATTGAAAGGAGATGCATCATGACAAAAATAACGAAATATCCTGTACCCGAAGCAATTGCAGAAAACGCGCTAATCAATCATCAGCAGTATCTGGACGAGTATCAGCGGTCTGTTGAAGATCCCGACAGCTACTGGCGTGAGAAAGGCCAGATTGTAGACTGGATAAAGCCCTATACGCGGGTGAAAAACACCTCCTTTGATCCGGGCCATGTCAGTATTAAATGGTTTGAGGACGGCACACTGAACCTCAGTGCCAACTGTCTTGACCGGCATCTGGCGGAGCGTGGTGATAAACCGGCGGTGATCTGGGAAGGTGACAGCCCGGATGAGTCCCGCACACTCACTTACCGTGAACTGCATCATGATGTCTGCCAGTTTGCCAATGTCCTGAAACAGCAGGGGATCCGTAAAGGCGATGTGGTTGCGATTTATATGCCGATGGTACCGGAAGCGATGGTTGCCATGCTGGCCTGTGCCCGTATCGGTGCGGTGCACTCGGTGATTTTTGCCGGGTTCTCGCCTGAGGCGGTCTCCGGCCGTGTCATTGATTCCGGCGCAAAAATGGTGATCACCGCAGATGAAGGTCTGCGCGCCGGGCGTACTATCCCGCTGAAGAAAAATGTGGATGACGGTCTGAAAAATCCGGGCGTGACCACCGTCAGCAGCGTGATCGTCTTCCGCCGAACCGGCAATCCGGTGGAGTGGCAGGAAGGGCGTGATATCTGGTGGCATGACGCTGTCAGCGGTGCCAGTGCTGACTGCCCGCCGGAAGAAATGAATGCGGAAGATCCGCTGTTTATCCTCTATACCTCCGGCTCCACCGGTAAACCGAAAGGGGTGCTGCACACGACTGGCGGTTATCTGGTTTATGCCACGCTGACATTTAAATATATCTTTGATTATCATGGTGATGAGGTGTTCTGGTGTACAGCGGATGTCGGCTGGGTAACCGGACACACCTACCTGGTTTACGGCCCGCTCTCCAACGGAGCTGTTACGCTGATGTTTGAAGGCGTACCGAACCATCCGAAGGTCAACCGGATGTGTCAGATTGTCGATAAACATCAGGTCAATATCCTGTATACCGCGCCGACTGCTATCCGCGCCCTGATGGCGGAAGGTCTCAGTGCGATTGAGGGCACCTCCCGAAAATCACTGCGTATTATGGGGTCGGTCGGTGAGCCGATTAACCCGGAAGCCTGGGAGTGGTATTACAAAACCATCGGTGACAGCCGTTGCCCGATTGTTGATACCTGGTGGCAGACCGAAACCGGTGCCTGCATGATCGGCGCAATGCCGGGGGCGATTGAACTAAAACCGGGGTCCGCGACCGTGCCGTTCTTTGGTGTTCAGCCAGCGCTGGTGGATAACCAGGGCGAAATCCTTGACGGTGAAACCGAGGGGAATCTGGTGATCCTCGATTCCTGGCCGGGTCAGGCCCGTACCCTGTTCGGTGATCATGAACGTTTTGAACAGACGTATTTTTCCGCCTTTAAAGGTATGTATTTTGCCGGGGACGGTACCCGCCGTGATGAAGACGGCTACTACTGGATCACCGGGCGGGTGGATGATGTGCTGAATATCTCCGGACACCGTCTCGGTACTGCCGAAGTGGAATCCGCGCTGGTTTCACACCCGAAAATCGCCGAAGCGGCGGTGGTCGGGATCCCGCACAGCATCAAAGGGCAGGCTATTTATGCCTATGTCACACTCAATCACGGCGAAGAGCCGACACCGGAGCTGTATGCGGAAGTGAGGAACTGGGTCCGTAAAGAAATCGGCCCGATTGCCACCCCGGATATTCTGCACTGGACTGACTCTCTGCCGAAAACGCGATCCGGTAAAATTATGCGCCGTATCCTCCGTAAAATCGCCACCGGTGATACCGGTAATCTGGGTGATGTATCAACATTAGCTGACCCGGGTGTGGTCGAAAAACTGCTCGAAGAAAAGCAGGCCATCAACATGAACTAGCACGCTAACCTCAGTCAGTGCCGTGTTATGCGGCACTGACACTCCGGATAACAAAAACAGAGGAGTATCCTCAATGAGCGCATCCATTTATCAACAGGTGGAGAATGACCCTCGCTTTCAGGAACTGGTCAGAAAGCGCAGCCGGTTCTCATGGACATTGTCCGCGATTACACTTGTGCTGTATGTCAGCTTTATTATTCTGATTGCCTTTGACCCGCAATGGCTGGGCACACCACTCGGCGAAGGTCTGACGATTACCCGCGGGATCCCTGTCGGGGTCGGACTGATTGTCAGTGCGTTTGTCCTGACCGGTATTTATACCATCCGTGCCAACGGGGAATTTGATCGTCTGACCGCCGAAATCATCAGCGGGGTGAAACAATGAAAACGCGCCTTTCTGCTCTTCTGTTATCCCTGCTGTTTCCGCTGTTCAGCCACGCGGATGCCATCAGCGGGCCGGTGGAGCGCCAGCCGGTAAACTATCAGGCCATTATTATGTTCCTGATTTTTGTCGGCCTGACACTGTACATCACTTACTGGGCGGCAAAACGGACACGTTCCCGCGCGGAATACTACACCGCAGGGGGGAAAATTACCGGGTTTCAGAACGGGCTGGCGATCGCCGGCGACTTTATGTCCGCCGCATCCTTCCTCGGGATCTCTGCACTGGTCTACACCTCCGGTTATGACGGCCTGATTTACTCTATCGGCTTCCTGATCGGCTGGCCGGTGATCCTGTTCCTGATTGCGGAGCGTCTGCGCAATCTCGGGCGCTACACCTTTGCGGATGTGGTCTCTTACCGTCTGAAAGCCAGGCCGATTCGTGTGCTGTCTGCCAGTGGCTCGCTGGTGGTGGTGGCGCTGTATCTGATAGCGCAGATGGTCGGAGCCGGTAAACTGATTGAGCTGTTATTCGGTCTCAACTATATCGTGGCGGTTGTGCTGGTCGGCATCCTGATGGTGTTTTATGTCCTGTTCGGCGGCATGCTGGCAACGACCTGGGTGCAGATTATCAAAGCAGTTCTGCTGCTCGCCGGTGCCAGCTTTATGGCACTGATGGTGATGAAAGCCGTGGATTTTAACTTTAACACCCTGTTTAAAGACGTGGTTGCGGTACATAAAAACGGGTTGGCGATTATGAGCCCGGGCGGGCTGGTATCGGATCCGATTTCTGCATTATCGCTGGGGCTGGCACTGATGTTCGGTACTGCCGGGCTGCCGCATATTATCATGCGTTTTTTCACGGTCAGTGATGCCAAAGAGGCGCGTAAGAGTGTGTTCTATGCCACCGGATTCATTGGCTACTTCTATATCCTGACTTTTATTATCGGCTTCGGCGCCATTCTGCTGGTCAGCCCGAACCCGGTATTTAAAGATGCGGCCGGGGCACTGATCGGCGGCACTAACATGGCGGCGGTGCATCTGGCGGATGCGGTCGGCGGTAATCTGTTCCTCGGCTTTATCTCCGCCGTGGCATTCGCGACTATTCTGGCGGTTGTTGCCGGGCTGACACTGGCGGGGGCTTCTGCGGTTTCCCATGATCTGTATGCCTGTGTTATCAAAGACGGCAAAGCCAATGAGCGGGATGAATTAAAAGTCTCCAAAATCACCGTTATTATCCTCGGGATTGTCGCCATCGGGCTGGGTGTTCTGTTTGAAAAACAAAACATAGCCTTTATGGTGGGACTGGCCTTCTCTATTGCGGCGAGCTGTAACTTCCCGATCATCCTGCTTTCCATGTACTGGAAACGGCTGACCACGCGCGGGGCACTGGCAGGAGGCTGGCTGGGATTGTTAACCGCCGTGATCCTGATGATCCTGGGGCCGACAATCTGGGTGGGTATTCTCGGGCATGAAAAAGCGATTTATCCGTATGAATATCCGGCGCTTTTCTCGATGTTTGCCGCCTTTATTGCGGCCTGGCTGGTGTCTGTGACGGATAACTCCGCACAGGGTCAGGAAGAACGCAGCCGCTTTGAGGCGCAGTTTATCCGCTCTCAGATTGGGCTGGGAATTGAAGAGGGCAAATCTCACTGACAGATGTCACAGCGCGGTCTCCGTCCCGGAGGCCGCGTTTTTCTTTCTCTCCGCCACTTGTTTTATCAGGTTGTTAATGGTTTACTGCAGCCCGCTCGTTTATGTTACTCAAAAGTTAATTTATGCGTCTTTTTTCTTCTGTTTTACTGATTGTACCGGTTGCTCTGGCACCGGCGGTGTTAGCCGGCGGGCCGGGTGCGGAGTACAATGTAAAAATTACGGTGATGGGGACATTACTGCTGCTGGCAAATGTGTATCTCTTCCGTTATACCGCAGGCAAAGTTATTGTCGCCCTGCTGACCGTTTTATGGGGGCTGAACTTATCCGCATCTGCTTTTTTCTGCCACGGAGCGGGGGCGGAGTACCGGACAATGCTTCCTGATCTGCTTCATCAGAAATACGCTTTATCAGCCGGTGATTTCCCGGCTGAAAACAGTGGTATCGTACTGTTTTTTATCGTGGTTTCCGGGGGATATTTTACGGTGGTTCACCTGCTGAGCCGCGCACTGCCGCGCCGCGCTGTCCGGAATGCCGGTATCTCGCTGTTATTACTGTCGTTTATTCTGCCTGTTGAATATTACGCGATGGAAAAAAACAAAACACCGGGGCTGACGGTGTATGACCATTATCTGCTGGGTACGCCATTTTATCATCTTGCTGCTGTACCGATGGCATGGCGGGGATGCACCGGTATCAGCTGAGTGCCGGCAACCGCCCGGAGCAACCCGGACGGCTCTGACATCAGTTAAACTGTAAAACAAACTGAGCGGTGGCTTCTGCTTTGCCCGCTGATACATCATTCCCGTAGCGGTAATAGTGTGCTTTCAGCGGGACTGTCGTGGTGCCTTCATTCAGATCGGCCAGTTTGACAAACTCCTGACTGATCAACGGTGTTTCATCGCTGAGGGGAGAGGTGACCACAAAGCCGATACCGGATGAATTATTATTTCTGCCCTCATTATCCACCCTGACTACCGACGGTTTCCCGTTGTAATCGGCTGTATTATCAGAGAGTAATTTGATTTTTGCTGAGACATCGCCGGTACAGGTCAGTGTCAGATTATCTTCTGCGCTGTATTCCGCGTCAGGAAATCCTTTTTCACGGAATGCAGAAACCGGCGCACGGGGCAGACGAAATTCCAGATTGGTACTCTCTGCATTGCAGGAAACCGGCGCCTGCTGGAGCGTTCCTTTCAGCAGATAAGAATAGGTGTAGCGGGTTGTTCCGCCGTTCTTATCAAACGGCGAGAGCAGGATGGCACCGATTGTCATATTATTCAGTGACAGTGTCGGAGGATTATCAACCGCCGCATAGATTTCAATTTTCAGTTTCAGCGGTTCCAGCCGGCCTTCCGGCACCGTAATCCGGGCGCCGGGCTGGGTGCGGAGTACGGTGCCTGTGCTGGTATCGGTCAGCACATAAACATAGCTGGGTCTTTGCACGCCGGAAGGGGAAACGTGATAAGCCGGATTACCGTCAATATCGCCGTAATATCTGGCGATAATACCGCTGCCTTCGCCATAGGTGGCATAGCCATAAACCTCGGAATCCGGGCCGCAGTTGGCAATATGTGTTCCGTAACCCGGCCCATCAAAAAAGAACTCACCGACCTTGTCATTCTTCTTAACCGTTCCGCTCAGGGAAAGATCAACCCGGGCCGTCATCGGCATATGTGCATTGGAGCCGCCCGGTGTGCATTCCTGCGCAGCCTGCGCCGGGAATACACTCAGATACCCGGCAGCCAGTAAGGCGGATACAGCTGCAATTTTTCTTATTTTTTTTGACATTATCATGATGTTATTTCTCATTGTGAGCCTGTGCGGCAGTCTGCATCTGCAATATAGAGTCCGTTTACCGGTACAGTGTGTGCGGTATCATAATGAATGCTGCATGTGTGTGCGGCACCATCCTGTTTCCAGTTAATCCGGATTTCACCTGCCGGTTGTGCGGTCAGAAAATAGAGGTTGTTAAATCCGGAGACTAACTGTGTTTCCGCACCGGTCATGACCGCCTCTGCACCGAGCGGGATTTCCCGGTCGTCTGCTGTTTTCAGGCGCAGCAGCAGCTTATAGCCTTTTTTGGTATTAAAATCGGCCAGAATTAGTGCCCCTTTGGTCGGGATCATATTGCCGGAAATATTATTTTCGATTTCCACATCATCCGGCAGTGTCCGGGTATCAATGCTGATATTATTTTTCCGGTACGGTGTCATGCCGGATACCAGTGCCAGACCGGCATTATTGGTCTTTATTGCCCGGCCGTTGATTACACCGACACCGGCGGCATCTTTGGTCAGAACAAGAGCATTGGTTTCCTGTAAGTCCGGTGCCGCGAGCATGCCGTACTGTGTGGCGACCAGTGCGCCGCTGATGCCGTAACTCAGGTTTTTATTATCCTGACTGTAAGAGTAACCGGCATTCATCACCGCATACGATGACTGATATGAGGAGCTGATACCGCCGGAATAGCCGGAACCCTGATTGGTATGCCCCTGATAAACATCCCAGCTGCCCTGACTATGTTCACCGAAATTACCGTTCAGGCGGGCGGTCTGCTGGGTCTGGTGATTGTTGTCAGTTGACAGGTTGTACGCTGCCCGTACCGGATAATCACCGAAGCTCAGGGGTACGGACAGGTTAATGCTCAGGCTCTGATTGTTTTTTGTCTGTTCCTGAAACTGATTACCCTGTGAATAGGTGTAATACACACCGTAACTGATACCGCTGAAATCACTGTTAAAACCGGCGTTATAGGAGCGGCTGGTCTGCCCGTTACCGTACTGATAAATCACTGACGTCAGGTTGAGTGTGGCACGGTCAGAAAAGACCGGCTGGTTCAGTGTCAGTGTGTACTCATTTTTTAATTTCAGTTGCTGATCCGGCTGATATTCCTTACGGGCGGCGGCATCCTCAAACCGGTAGAAACCGGTATCAAAGTGACGATAACCTGCCAGCGTCAGGCTGGTATTGGTGGATTCAATCCGTTTGGCGTAATTGATACGAAATGCATTACCGCTGATGGTTTTTTCATCATTCAGCCGGGTGCGGGCATGCAGGATATCCGTGGTGACAGCACCTGCGGTTCCCATATTCAGCGCGGTACCGAGTCCGGCAGAATGATAGTCAGCAGCAATAAATGTTCCGCCGTATAGGGTGATGTAATCGGTCGCGCCATAAAAGGCTTCAGCCTGGCTGAGGAATTTCCCGTCACCGTCATTACTGCTGTCGTATTGCCCGGCAGAAACGGCATAACGGAAACCGCCTTTGCGCTCAAGGTTGGCGATTGTCGAGAAAGGCACAATAAACTGGTTTTCCGCCCCGTCAGTTTCTTTGACGGTGACATAGAGGTTACCGCCGTTACTCATCGGGTAATATTGTGTAATGGAAAACGGGCCTGCCGGTACCGTCTGGCGAAAAATGGTTTCGCCATTCTGGACAATGGACACT
>OCAE01001097.1_pt1 | contig 13398 bp, 14 predicted proteins | sample 1495581 | NCBI WGS metagenome assembly OCAE01 (sample SAMEA2580278, study PRJEB22360) | human gut metagenome | biome: human gut; feature: human-associated habitat; material: faeces | place: Denmark | collected 2008/2010 | reverse complement strand
TTGATAAGTGTTATCAATTGCACTATTACCCGCTCACTGCAAATTTGAGAAAGTTATATGTGTGTAAGTCTTGGAAATACACAATTTATTTTGGGGTTTTATATTAACTATGTGGTATGTAAATCTTTTTAAAAAAGCACGTCAATTACAATACTAAAATTGTTTTATATTAACTATGTGGTATGTAAATTTGAAAACTGCATGTTCTTTAACAAAAGCATCTAATTGTTTTATATTAACTATGTGGTATGTAAATGTATTACTCCCAATTATGAACATAGGATATAGTCTTTGTTTTATATTAACTATGTGGTATGTAAATTATAGTTTGCCATATGTTCCTGGTTCGTATGATTGGGGTTTTATATTAACTATGTGGTATGTAAATAAATTTAATATTACTGGAAAAGGAGAAATGGATATCGGTTTTATATTAACTATGTGGTATGTAAATTTTGTTATAAGAATATCGCCACCTTCCTTTTCTGGTGTTTTATATTAACTATGTGGTATGTAAATTTTTCTGCATCTTCTACTATGTTATATTCTTCTAATGGTTTTATATTAACTATGTGGTATGTAAATGCACATTTAACTTCAAGTCTTAGAGTATTATCTGCAAGTTTTATATTAACTATGTGGTATGTAAATTTCGTTCAACTTTTATCTTAGCTTCTCCTGCTACTTGTTTTATATTAACTATGTGGTATGTAAATGTACTAGAAAATGCACTACCTGCATTCATTCCTATACGGTTTTATATTAACTATGTGGTATGTAAATGTGCTATTTCCAACTTTTTTTTCAAGTTCTGAATACTGTTTTATATTAACTATGTGGTATGTAAATTAGTTAGTCCCATATCGTTATGGTACTGCATTAACGCGTTTTATATTAACTAAGTGGTATGTAAATAGTGTAAAAGGCATTTTTTCAAATTGTGCATTGGTTTGGTTTATATTAACTAAGTGGTATGTAAAGGCTAATGTTTGAGTATTTAAAAGCATCTGAGCAAACAATTTTATATTAACTATGTGGACTTAAAATTAAAAATAATTCAAAAACACTTACAAATGAGTAAGTGTTTTTTTAATGAAAGGAGGTGATAATAATGTAAAAATTTTACGTATATAGTATAATAGTGCTATAAAATAAGTATTATGTGAGGTGATTGTTGTGTTTTGTTCAAATTGTGGTTATGAGATAACTGGTGCAGGCAAATTTTGCTCAAATTGCGGAACAGCTACATTAGCAGATAAAGTTAACAATGATGATTTATTTATAAATGTTCATGGAAAAGAATTAAATCTGACTAATATTTATAAAGAAACTAAAGGAGATAAAATCTTAGCAATTGATATTGCAATGAAGTTACTAGGGCTGGACATAAAAGAGTGTAAAAATATTATATATCCAGCTTTTAAAGAATTAAGTGAAAAAATAAATATCGAAGAGGAAAAAGAGATATTGAGGGAAGATGAGTATAAACAAACTAATGTACTTGAAGATGATGTTGCTCGTTGCCCTAGGTGTGGCTCTGTTTCATTGTCTGCTCATAAGAAAGGTTTTGGCATAGGAAAAGCTGTAGCAGGGGCTACTATAGCAGGAGGCATTGGTTTAGTAGCTGGAAATTTAGGAGCAAAGAAAGTTAGAGTTACATGTTTGAGCTGTGGTAAACAGTTTTGGGCATAAATAATAAACACTTACTAATGTAGGTGTTTTTTTATATGGAAATTTATGAAAGGAGAGTGAGGAAATGGCTACAATACAAACTTCAATAAAGATTTTCGACGGAATGACACCAGCATTTCGTAATATGACTAATTCTATTAATACAACAATTAATAGTTTAGAGAGATTGCAAGGCAGATTGAATAATCCACTCAATGCAGGTAATATACAAGCTTCTCAACAAAGTTTGAATAACATAGAAAGTATTCTCACAAGGATAGAACAGAAAATTGGAAGAAATACAAATGAACAGGAAAACTTTAATAATAAAATAAGACAAGGTAGTGAAGCAGGTTCTCTATTAGTGTCTAAATTAAAAAGTATTGCTGGGATATACATTGGAATAAAAGGAATAGATAGTATTACAAAAGTAGCAGATACAATTGCAAGTACAAAAGCACGTTTAAATCTAATGAATGATGGCTTACAGACAACAGACCAGCTTAATAAAATGATTTATTTGTCAGCCCAAAGTGCAAGAGCTAGTTATGCAGATACAGCAGCACAGATTGCTAAACTTGGAATACTTGCAGGAGATGCTTTTGGAAGTTCAGCAGAGGTGATAAAGTTTACAGAACTTATGAATAAAGCTTTTGTAATTGGAGGAACATCAGCAAATGAAGCTAGTGCAGCAATGTATCAATTAACACAAGCCATGGGTGCAGGAAAACTTCAAGGTGATGAGTTCCGTTCCATAATGGAAAATGCACCTTTATTAGCCACTAAAATAGCTGATGCAATGGGAAAAACTAAAGACCAATTGAAGGAATTATCAAGTAGCGGAGCAATAACAGCAGATGTTATAAGAAATGCACTGTTTAAAGCTTCTGATGAGATAGAAAAGAAATTTGCAAGTATGGCAATCACTTTTTCTCAAGCTCTCACAATGATGAAAAATGATGCTTATATGATATTTTCTGAGACTCTCAGTAAGATAAGTGGAGCTTTGCAAAGTGTACGTTTTAGTGAGATTGTTGTATCTATCCGGAATGTTATGATTGCAATATCTTCAAACATTTATGATACATTAAATATTATAAAAAATATATTAAATAGTGATTTTTTTTCAGATTTTGTTAGCAATGTTACATTAGGAGCTATACTAATTATCAATGGACTGGGATGGGTTACTAATGCAACACTAAATGTTGCTAATGTCTTTGCTCAAAATTGGTCGATTATTGCTCCTATTATTTATGGAGTGATAGCAGCAATTGCGATATATAAAGGAGTATTACTTGCAAGTACAATTGCCACTACGGTAGCATCTTTTGTAAATTCATTGTATGCAGTAGCAGCGTATAAATCTTGTGCAGCTTTAGCAGCACAAGAATTTGCGATATTTGGAAAAATATCTGCACAAACGATGGAAGCTTTGGTAACAGCACAAGCAACAGCAGCACAATGGGGTTTTAATGCAGCATTATTATCCTGTCCAATTTTTTGGATAATAGCAGGTATTATAGCATTTGTAGTAGTAGTTTTTGTTGCAGTAGCAGCAGTAAACAAATTCTCAGGAACAAGTCTGACTGTACTAGGAGCAATTGTAGGTGCAGTATTTGCAGCAGTAGCATTTATACAAAACATAATGATATGGCTATTTAATAGATGCGTAGATGTAAATGAAGGGATTGCAAATGGATGGAATCAATGTGTATATCTAATGAAACAAGCTATTGCAAAAGGTGTAATCTTTATAATTGAGAAAATGGCATCATTAAATGATGCTGTAAATAATGCTGGAAATGCACTTGGGAAAGCTTTCATAGATGGGGCAAATATCGCAATACGAGGTGTAAACAAATTAATTGACCTAATAAATAAAATACCAGGGATAAATATTGGTAAAGTTGGAGAAGCAACATTTACGCCTGTCAAGGCAGATAATAGTTACATCAAACAACAGATTGACAGTTTAAATAAATGGGTAGGAGATGCACCAGAAAAAATAAAATTGGATAGAATGGGATATAAAGATATTGGAGCAGAATTTCAAAAAGGAAATGCACTTGGAACTAAATGGCAAAATGCTATAACTGATAAATTTAAAGATACTTTTGACATTAATAAGATGCTAGAAGATGCAAAGAAAAAATTAGGATTAGACGATTTGTGGAATAAACAAAATCCTTTAAACAACCTTGGTGGATTTGGTGGAGATTTAGGAAAAAATGTAAAAGACACAGCAGGAAACACAGCCAAAATGGCTAAAACAATGGATAAAAGTCAAGAAGACCTTAAATACTTAAGAGACATTGCAGAACAAGAAACAATAAACAGATTCACAGGAGTAAACATAAAAATTGATATGAACAATACTAACAATATAAGTAAAGACACGGATGTGGATGGTATAGTAAATGTTTTAACAGAAAAACTGAATGATGCTATGATTGTATCAGCAGAAGGAATAGTTTAGAAAGGAGGGATATAAATGGCTTATGACTTTTATTTAGATGGAGTACAATTACCAATACCTCCGCCAAAGTTAGAGATTAAAGTTACAAATAAAAACAAGATAGTTGATTTGATAAATACTGGAGAAGTAAACATACTAAAAAAAGAAGGATTATCTGAAATAAGTTTTGAAGCAGAATTTACACATAATAAGTTGCCATTCTATCGTGGAGCTTTTAGGGATGTTCAATTCTTTTTAAGTAAACTGGAACTATTAAAAACTGATTGTAAGCCATTTCAATTTATTGTATCGAGGGAATTAGGTAATAAAGTACTATTTAACACTAATATAAAAGTATCTCTTGAAGAGTATGCTATTTCAGAAGATGCAGAAAATGGTTCAGATACAAAAGTTGCAATAAAGTTAAAGCAATATAGAGATTACTCAACTAAAAAGTTAGTTCTTGCCCCTCCTAAAAATGAGACTGGTAGACCTAATGTAAAGATAGAGCCAAAACGAGTTGATTCAGTCAATGCCACAAACACTAAAACATATACAGTAAAAGCAGGGGATAGCCTTTGGTCAATTTGTCAGAAGCAACTTGGTAATGGTTCGTTATACAAGAAAGTATATGAGTTAAATAAAACAATGATGGATAAAGCTAACAAGGGTAAAAAAGTACCTAAATATACCATCTATAAAGGGCAGGTGTTGAGGCTTGTCTGATGATTTAGTTCTGGCGAATGATAGAGATATAAGGCTAGTTATTGCACATTGGGAAGATTTCTACGAACCTGCTGTCATTGATGGTATCACATGGGAGATAGAAAGAAGAGGTTCACCTTCAAAGTTAGAGTTTACTATAGCAATGGATGATATATTAGAGTTTTGCGAAGGTAATTCTGTAAGGATATATTATAAGGGAATTGGCATATTTTATGGATATATATTTCAGAAGAAAAGAGATAAAGAAAATCACATTAAAATAGTTGCTTATGACCAGTTGAGATATTTTAAAAATAAAGATACTTATGTATATAGTAATAAAACAGCAAGTGAACTTGTAAAGATGTTGGCTAAAGATTTTAATTTAAAATACAATGTCATAGAAGATACAAAATATAAAATATCGAGAGTTGAAGAAAATAAAACACTCTTTGATATGGTCTTAACTGCACTAGATGATACTCTAAGAGAGAAAAAAGAAATGTATGTGTTATATGATGATTTTGGAAGAATAACATTAAAGAATGTTGCATCAATGAAATTAGATACTGTTATGAACAATGATGTAATAGAAGACTTTGACTATAATTCATCAATAGATAGTGATACTTACACAAAGATTAAACTTGTGAGAGATAATGAAGAAACAGGAAAAAGAGATGTGTATATTGCTCAAGACTCAACGCATATGAGGAGTTGGGGAATACTTCAAATGTTTGATACAGTAGACAAAAACATGAGTGAAGCAGAGATAAAACAAAAGTGTGATATACTTCTAAAACTATATAATAAGAAAACTAAGTCATTAAGTTTAAAAAATGTACTTGGAGATATTAGAGTGAGAGCAGGTTGTTTAGTACCTGTTTTTTTAAATCTAGGAGATATTAAACTTCAAAATTATATGCTAGTTGAGAAAGTAAAACATACTTTTGAAAATAACAGTCATTTTATGGATTTGACTCTTGTTGATGGAGATGAATTTGCTTCTTATTCTTCAAGCTCATATTCAAGTGGAAATACTAACAATAAGGATGAAAAGAAAAATGGTCCTGCACAAAGTATTACGAAAAAAAATACAGGTAAAAAAGTTCCTGCTATATTTACTGCATATTATCCAGGGAACAATGCAATGGAAGGCGGAAAAACAGATTGCAATGGAAAGCCACTTGATGTAAAATCAAGAACTGTTGCTGGTCCAATGAATCGAGAAGGAGTTAAGAAAACTTGGTATACTGATGATTTTCTAAAGAAACATCCAGTTTTTGAATATGGAGATAAAGTAAAAATTATACTTCCTGGTACTGCCTATGACAACAAAGTATATACAGTTAAAGATAATGGAGGAAGAATATATGTTGAAACAAACGGAACATATCATATAGATGTACTATTAGCTAATGCTAGTGAATGTAAAAAATTTGGTAGAAAGAATGGCTATATAATTATAGGTGGAGATGAAGAACAAACATATCAAGTTGAAGGTAATAACCAAAGTAGTACAAATAATAACTCTAAAGAAGATAAATTAATTAGTATAGCAAAAAGTAAACTGGGTTGTAATTATGTGTATGGAGCAGAAGGTCCTAATAATTTTGATTGCAGTGGGTTTACTCAATGGTGTTATAAACAAATAGGTATAAAAATTCCTCGTACTGCTTCTGCACAAAGTAAAGCAGGAAAAGCAGTAGATTTAAAAGATAGAAGCAAGTGGAAAGCAGGAGACTTATTATGTAGAATTGGAGGAGGAAGTAGTAATCATGTTGTAATGTATATTGGAAACAATCAAATAATTCATTCACCACAAACAGGAGATGTGGTAAAAATAGAGTCTGTTAATTCTTATAGAAAAGGAAAAGCATACACACATGTGAGAAGATTTATATAAGTGAGGTGGCAATATGAGCCAAGATTTATTACAGATAATAAAAAAAGCTGCAATGGATGCAGTAGAAACAAGCAACCCAATGAGGGTTGTATTTGGAACAATAGAAAGTATTAGTCCTCTAAGAGTTAAGATAGAACAAAAACTATCTATTGGTGAAATTTTTCTAATACAAACAGATACATTTAAAAGATATACAGATAAAAAAATAGGAGATAAATTAGTCTTAATTCGTATGCAAGGAGGGCAACAATACTTGATTTTAGATAGGATGTGATAAAGTGTTACCAAGTGATAATTTAGATTATGATATTGAAGATGTATCAATAATTAATTTTGATGTAAGACAAGAGCCAAGTAAGACATTTAAACTTCATATAGAAAAGTCTAAGATTGATGGTATTTGTGATGATGTAGAAGCATTAAAACAGACCATCTTTTTGATTTTAAACACAGAGAGATACCAACATCTAATATATAGTTGGAATTATGGAGTCGAGTTGAACGACCTTATTGGAGAGCCTATATCCTTTGTAATACCAGAGTTAGAGAGAAGAATCAAAGAAGCACTAATTCAAGATGATAGGGTTGAAAATGTAGATAATTTTGAGTTTGAAAATATAAAGGGTAAAGTACAATGTAAATTTTCAGTTCATACAAAATATGGAAATATAAAAGCAGAGAAGGTGGTGAGTGTATAATTGTTTGAGTTAATGACATTTGAAAATATAATTAAAAGAATGTTAGATAGTGTACCTAACACACTTGATAAGAGAGAAGGTTCTATAATATACAATGCCTTGGCACCAGTTGCAGTGGAGCTTACAGAAACATATATTGCTATGGATGAATTACTAGACCAAACATTCGTAGATACTGCTAGTTATTACTATTTAGAGAAGAGATGTAAAGAGCGAGGAATTACACCTTTACCAGCCACTAATACAATTGCTAAAGGAGTTTTTAACATAGATATTCCACTTGATTCTAGGTTTAATCTAGGAGAATACAATTATATTGCAATTGAGAGAATATCTGAAAAAACATATAAAATGAAATGTGAAACTGCTGGACCTATATTTGAGTTAGGAAAACTAATACCTATTGAATATATAGATGGTCTTGAAACTGCTGAACTAACTGAAATCTTGATAAATGGAGAGGATGAAGAGTCAGAAGATAGTTTAAGACAAAGATATTATGATAGCCTAAATTCACAGAGCTTTGGTGGGAATATACAAAACTATAAAGATGAAGTTAACAAAATACAAGATGTTGGAGGAGTTAAGGTTTATCCTGTGTGGGACGGTGGAGGAACTGTTAAGTTAGTAATAATTAACTCTAATTTCAAAGTACCATCAGAGGATTTAGTTAATTTAGTGCAAGAAGAAATTGACCCAATTGGACATCAAGGACAAGGCTTAGGATTAGCACCAATAGGGCATAAAGTTACTGTTACAGGTGTTGTAAGTACAACTATAAATATATCAGCAGAGATAACATACAAAAATGGCTACACTTGGGAGAATATAAAATCAATTGCAGAAGAAGCAATAGACGACTATTTAAATGAACTTAACATGAGTTGGGAAGATGAAGAAAACTTAATAGTCCGTATATCTCAAATTGAAACTAGATTACTTAGTATAGATGGAGTGTTAGATATTACAAACACAATGATAAATGATGTTAAATCTAATCTAACAATAGATAGTAACAGTATAGTAGTGAGAGGTGAGGTAGTTGGATAAAGAGATTAATCTAATAAATTACTTACCACAAATTCTACAAGATAAAGAAGAATATATAAAAGTATTTAATGTAGAAAACAAAGAAATAAAAACACTACATGAAAAATTAAATGACCTATCAAGTGACCAGTTTTTAGAGGATTTAACTCCAAGTGGTATAAAAAGATGGGAAAAGATAATGTCTATAACTCCTAAAAGTAATGAGAGTTTAGAAGATAGAAGGTTTAGGATTTTTAGTAAATATATAAGTAAACTACCTTACTCAGAGAGATTTTTAAGGAACTGGCTAGATAGTATAGTTGGAGAAGGCAATTATGAATTAACTATTAATAATGCTACTTATAATATACATCTTGAAAGTGATGCTAGAAATCAAGATTGGTTTGAGGAGGTTCATTCTTTTGTAAGTAGTATTAAACCTTGCAACATGACTTTAGATTACACTAGAGTGCTTGTAAGTAAAGACAATTATATGAATTTTGGTATAACAACCCTAATAGGTCAAGAAATAACTATATACCCTTGGAGTCCACCAGATATAGAAACTTATGGAGAAATTGATGTATTAACTGGCAATGGAGTTGGATACCAAGAGATAACAATATTTTAGGAGGTGATATATTGGCTATAGATAAAAGTTATTACACTATAATTACAGATGTAGGGAAAGCAAAGATAGCAAATGCAAGTGTCACAGGTAATAAAGTGGGATTTGTAAAAATTCAACTTGGTGATGGAGGAGGGAGTGAATATACTCCAACTGAGAGTCAGACAGCTCTCAAAAATGTGGTATGGGAAGGCAATATCGGAAATACAACTACAGATGAAACTGCACCAAATTGTATAATATTAGAGAGTTTAATACCATCAAGTGTAGGCGGGTTTATGATAAGAGAAATAGGATATTTAGATGATGAAAATAATTTAATTGCCATTTCTAAATACAAAGAGTGTTATAAACCTTCTATAGAACAAGGTGCAGTGGTAGACATGAAGGTTAAAACTGTGCTTATTGTATCTAATGTAAATAATATAGAACTTAAAATTGACCCAACAATAATCTTTGCAACACTCAAAGATATACAAGACTTAGAAACTAAAATAGGTACTGTTAATACTAAAATTGATACAACTAAAACAGAATTAACAAGCAACATAGAAACTGCTAAAACAGAGTTAAATACTAAAATCGACCAATTAATCGCAGGTGGCTCAAATGTTGCATACACTCAAAGGGTCGCAATTGATGATTGGGTTGAGGATGCAGAAAGTGGATTCAAAGCAACTGTAACACATAGTTTATTAACACAGAGAATAGTTGTAAATATTATAGATGCTACTACAAAAGAAAATATAGTTCCAAATTTTAAAATAGTTGATGATAATTCAATTGAGATTAGAAGTGAAGTAAAAGTTGAGTTAAATGTCTATGTGATAAATGGAAATGCAGAAACTCATTTTATAAATGCAACTGTAGATGATAACAGAGTATCTGAAATGACTACTTATTCATCTAAGAAAATAGAGGACAGATTGGTTAATATAGAAGAAAAGGTAAATGGTGGTTTATCTAATATTGCAACAAGTGTAAATGAGTTGATAACTTATTGTTAGAGAGGAGAGTGAGAAAATGCAGACTGAATGGAATTTTAATTATGCTAATTATGTACAAAATGTTTCATTGCCACCTGGGCGATATAAATTAGAATGTTGGGGTGCTTGTGGTGGTGCTGTCGATACAAGCGATTGGACTGATTGTGCAAAAGGTGGTTATTCAAAAGGTGAGATTGTATTTAAAAAAAGAACTAATCTACAAATTTGTGTCGGTCAATCCGGTTATGAGAAAGTTTCTGAAGGTTCAAGCCTTACTAGAAGTGGTTTTAACGGTGCAGGCGCTGCTGGCAAAGTTACTACTGGTAGCTTTGCTTATTCTAAATACGGTGGTGGAGCAACTGATATAAGACTTTATCATCCTAGTGCAACTTGGGGTAACACCGAAAGTTTGCTTTCACGCATACTTGTTGCAGGCGGTGGAGGAGGTATGAAAAATAATTTTGCTTCTGCTCGTTCTATTGGTCATGGTGGTGGTTATGTAGGTGTTAATGGAGTTGGTCGTGACAGAGATTTTTGTGGCGGTGGTTCTCAATACCAAGGTGGAACAAGTTACGACACAGAAGAATACCATGGTTCATTAGGAAAAGGAGGTTATGGTAACATAGGAATAGGTGGTGGAGGGGGTTGGTACGGTGGTGCTGGTTCTTATTCTAATGAATGTGGAGGTGGTGGAAGTGGTTACGCACTAAATAAAGATAGTTATAAGGTACCCGGATATATACCAACACCTGAATATTATCTTGAAAATATAGTCATGACTACTGGAGGTAATACTACTAAAGCAGATGGTTATGCTAAAATAACATTACTACAAGCATTGCCATTTTTAACAGTATCTTCTTATAATTCTACACAGGCAACATTTAAAGCCGACCACACAGACCCTGCATTACTTACAAAGATAGAATGGTTTATAGATGATGTACTAAAAGAAACTATAACAACAAATTTAACAGAAGAGAAAACAATTAATTATACATTAGAAGATAATGCATTACACACACTTAAAATAGTTGTTACAGACAGTAATAATGCTACAGCAGAAAAAGTGTTAAGTATAAGTAAGAATATAATGCCACTGCCCGAAAATGTAAATTTAAATGATATATCAACAAAATTAGTTGAGGTTAATGCAGGATTTAAAGTTGGGAAAACAAGTATTATAAACACTTTAGCACTTAAAAATATAGAAGCAAGTTTAAATAATACACTTGTGGAGTTATCAGAGAAAATAAAAACAAGTTTTGATAGTTCAGACACTAGTGTGCAAGATTTACAAAATCAAGTAACACAAAAAAACAATACTATAACTCAATTAGAAACAGAGTTAAGTAAAAGAAAAAGATTTATAACAGGAACTTATACATTCACAAAAACGGATGCAGAGAATTTTAACTTAAGTATATATGACAAAGAAGGAACTTCAAAAACTCTTACTATACCAGTTAACATGGGCTTCTCTCCTAGTTTAATTGTACTTAGTGGAGTAACTTTTAGTACAACAAGTAAATCTTATGTTTATTTTGATAATGTTTGTAATTCAAATTTTTATAATTTTGGCTATAATTCTGATTCTACTCATAGTAACCCGAAAGCTGTTGGTATTCTTAATGTATCTAATGTTGGGTATTCTTCATTAGTGCTTACATTATATAAATTATCAATGTCAGAAGCAGTTGGAATATGGGCAAAAGAGGGAGCTACATTAACTTACAAAATATATATTTAATAAAAAAATGAGGTGATAATATGAACAGAAATAATAGAATAATTTACGACCAAACAGGCAATATATGGCTTCAAACTGGTGAAGCAACAGGAGATATACAAGAGTGGTCAAAAATAACTGAATTAAATTTTTTGGATGTTGAATTTGGTAGTATAGACTATAGTAAACAATATATAGAGTCTATAAATCCAGTTACAAAAGAACCAATCATCAAAGACATAGAAGTCATTTTAACAGATGAACAAAAGAGATTACAAGCATTAGAAAAAGAATTAAGCATGTTAAAAGAAGAAAATAAAAATAGAGATAGTGAGATAGTAAACACAGCCTTTGAGGTAGAAAATATAAAATTAAATAACAATTTATAGGAGGAATTAACATGTATAACTTATTAAAACTTATGATAGAACAAAAGAACTATAGCACTAAAGAGGATTTGCAACACAAAATTGATGTATTCTATGCAGTAAATAGAATTACAGAAGAACAATATTTAGAACTTACAAGTTTATTAAATAAAGAAGAAACACCAGCAGAACCAATAAAATAGGTTCTTTTTTTATTGAAAGAAGGTGACTAAATGACTTTTAAAGAGTTAGTTAATAAAGTTAGAAATCTTGTATTAGAAGCAAAGAATGTAACTATAGAAGATACAGAGAATAACTTTACAAGTGATAATGTAGAAGGAGCATTAAAAGAGGTTTTTCAAAATGGAGTTAATGCTAAAAATAATGTAGTAACAGCATTAAACTCCAAGGGAGCAGAGGTTACTACAAGCGATACATGGGAAGAAATAAAGAATAAAATTGATATAAAAGAGGGGAGATTAGATTTAAGAGAAACAATACTTGCAAATAGTTATTCTTCATATTTGGTTACAAATGGTGCTATAAAATATATTGAAAAATATAGTGGGAGTTTAAAAGCATTAGAATATGAAGAACCCTATTTTTATGCAATTAAAGGTACACATTTAATTAAAATTAATGCAATTGATGAATCTGTAATTTTTGATATTACTTTAGCCAATGCTAACTTCTCATGTATCTGTGTTACTCAAGAGTATTTATTTATATCTGACAATACTAAATTATATAAAATAAATAAGTTAACAGGAAATGAAGCACAGTCAATAGAAGGTTCTTATTATAAGCTATGTACTTATGGGGAATTTATTTATGGAATATATGGAGATGAGACTTCTTCAATACTTCACAAAATAAGAATATCGGATATGTATATAATGCTAACTAAAGATATGTCCTCTGATAGAATTTATGACTTTGAAAGAGGCAAATTTGTATGTAATAATAATGGTATTTATGCTACAACAGAACACTCAAATTCAAGTGGTCTTACAGAATGTTACCTAACTAAAATAAATTTTGATTTTAGTGTTGCGAAAAGTTTTAGAATTGGAGGATATTTATATGAAAAAAACATTAAGTTTTTAAATGATTTTGTTTTTGTATCTGATAGTAGCAGAAGCATAGAAGTTGAGAGTGGTAAAAAAAGTGGATTAGCAAAATATGATGCAAATCTAAATTTGATTACTTATGGTGGGTCA
>OCAE01001095.1_pt1 | contig 13421 bp, 6 predicted proteins | sample 1495581 | NCBI WGS metagenome assembly OCAE01 (sample SAMEA2580278, study PRJEB22360) | human gut metagenome | biome: human gut; feature: human-associated habitat; material: faeces | place: Denmark | collected 2008/2010 | reverse complement strand
GTCGGTTTTCACCTGCAGTAAGTCGATGGCGTAATCTCGCGCCCAGGGGCACCAGATATCGGTTACCAGCGCCAGCGGTATTTGCCGCTCGCTGGCGACGCGGCAATACTGCCTGGCGATGGCGGAGTAGGCGCGGGTATCGGTCAGCACCACATACGGTTTCTCAAACCCGGAATTGAGGGACTCCACCCAACTGCCGGAGAGCCCTTCGGAATAGTTCACCCTGGGCCGCAGATACTCGAGGTGACTGAAAAAAGCGTTGGCGATACCCCGCGTCGACTGGATCCCCAGCACATATACCGCTTCCGCCTGTGCCAGTTGCCGGATAATGCGCTGGAAAGTTTCCCCTTGCGCCAGTTGATAAACATGGGCGATCGCATCTATCTCCAGCGACAGCGACTGACGTGCGCGGTCCGGCAACTGCTGCTGTTGCTGCCAGGAGTCCAGACGCTCGTTCATGCCCCAGGGCTGATAGGGAACGCCCGGCAGTTCCCGCAGGCTGGCTTTGACATCTTCCAGATTGCGGTAGCCGATTTTGCGCAGGTAGCGTCCGACGGTAATCCCGCTGGTGCCCGTCGCTTTGCCAATGCTGTCGGCGGTTTCAAACGGGATCTGCGCCGCATGGGTTAACAGCCAGCTGGCAACGCGCTTTTCGCTCGGCGTATGCAGGCTGAAGGTCTGTTCAATTCGGGTCAGTAACTCAGGTTTTGCTGTCATCACCGTCTCGCTGTTACCAGGCTGTCAAAAGTCCGCTCACTGTTAGTCAATTAACAATGCAGGACGCGTGCCATGTTCGGAAACGCCGCCGCTGCGGGCGTCAATTGTTAAAATGACGCCGATTTTATTAACCAATGATCAACATTTGTGCAGCGTAGTGCAGTTTTGGTGCAACGGTAAGGTGGAAGGGCGTTTATCTGCAGGATACGCAGGCGGGATCACATTCTCGCGGCGAAATAAGCGGCAAACATCGGGATCGGTACAGGGAAATATCAATAACAGCCATAACACGTGTACATGTATTTATTTCTTTGAGGGGAAGGGTATTATTTTTCTCGTTCTACATTAACGGTTTAAAGCGCTCATGTAGAGGTTATTTATATCATTAACGGAGCCATCATAATGAACAAATTCTCCCTTTCTACAGCAGGTATTTTAGTGGCAGCGCTGTTGACCAGTGTTAGCGTAAATGCAGCAACGAAAGACGCGAAAGCCGACGTCACCCCCAAAAGCATGAGCTGCCAGGAGTTCATCGACCTGAACCCGCAGACGATGGCACCGGTTGCCTTCTGGGTATTAAATGAAGATGAAGACTTTAAGGGCGGGGACTACGTCACTTTCGATGAAACCGTGACAACCGCCGTTCCTCTAACGGTTGAAATCTGTAAAAAACATCCGCAAAGCGAATTGGCTAAAATCAAAGACGAAATCAAAAAAGAATTAAGCAAATAAGATTAAGCGCTTATTTAAACCCAGCCAGAGTGCTGGGTTTTGCTATTTGTGACAACGTCACATTATTAATTTAAGACAATATTGGATTTTGTATAAAGCTCTAAAACCACGTGCCGATACTGAATATAAATTAGTCTGGAAATAAAAGGATGTTTATATGGTCTGGTATCCGTCACGTATTTCGACTCGTTTGACACTCGGGGGGATCGCGTTACTTGCCGTAACGACGTTAGTTATTGTTGTTATTATGCTTTGGCGCGGGCAACCTCGCGTGGTTGAAATCAACACGGCGTTGATCGAGGAGACCGGGCATGGCCTGACGCGTCAACTCAGCAGCGTCCTGTCACGCATTGAGGGAGAAACCGTTAGCCTGTCGCGCCTGGCCGAAGTCCTGCCAAATGACGAAGCGCTGTACCGCGCGGTTGTGCCGCGTTTACTGGGCGAACAAAATAAGTCGATCATCACCGGGGGCGGAATCTGGCCTGAACCCGATGCCTTCACGCCCGGTGTTGCGCGTCGCAGCTTTTTCTGGGCACGCAATACCGACGATAAGCTGGTGTTTTCCGACGAATATAACGCCCCTGGCGGCAACGGTTACCACAGCGAAAGCTGGTATCAGGGGGCGAAAGGTCATTCAAAGGAAAACTGCGTCTGGTCTGATGTTTATCAGGATGCTATTTCCGGAATCAACATGGTGACCTGCAGCATTCCGTATCAACTGGCGGGTAAATTCGCCGGTGTGGCAACGACAGATATTCGACTCGATAACGTTGCCAGCTTTATGCAGCAGCAGGGCGGACGCACCGGTGGATACGCCTTTGTGGTCGATAAGCAGGGACAAATTCTCTATTTCCCGCAAAACGATCGGGATCATTACAAAACCGTTGGCGATCTGGTGAAGGCCTCCGCGTGGCTGAGTCCGGTCGCGCAGCGTTTGCAGAAACTGCGCACCGCAACCACCGATGTCTCCTCCATTTCACTGGAAAACGACGGCATTCTGAACGCGCCGTCACGCGTGATGCTGTTCCCGATGGCTGATACCGGTTGGGTGGTGGGGCTGGTGACGCCGCAAGAGCGCATCGTCGGACTGGCGAAAGTGATGATGCGCGATGTTCTTGAAGTGCTGATCCCCGTCATGACGTTGTTGCTGGTGGGATCCTGGCTGGTTGTCCGCCGTTTAATTGCCCGTCTGGACGACACGCGCCGGGCGCTGGACGATATCGCACAGGGTGAAGGCGATCTGACCCGTCGCTTAGAAGTGAGAGGTAAAGACGAAATTTCGGCGATTGCGCAGGCGTTTAACCTTTTCGTGAATAAAATTCCCCCCATCCTGCTTACGGTGCGCAGCAGCAGTGAGGTGGTGGCGAACAACGCCGTCAGCCTTGCCGACAGCAATACTGAATTGTCATCACGCGTCACCCAGCAGGCGGCGGCGCTGGAAGAGAGTGCCGCCGCGATGGAGCAACTTAATGCGACCGTACATCAAAATGCCAGTAATACCCAACTGGCCGATGAGCTTTCAGAAAGTACAGCGCAAACGGCTAATCGTTGCGGAGACGTCATGCATGGGGTGATTTCGACCATGGATAACGTCAGTGCCTCATCGGGTCGAATGGTTGAGATCGTATCCGTGATTGACAGCATTGCTTTCCAGACGAACATTCTCGCGCTCAATGCCGCCGTGGAAGCGGCCCGCGCCGGGGATGCCGGGCGCGGATTTGCCGTCGTGGCATCGGAAGTCAGAACGCTGGCCCAGCGTAGCGCTACCGCCGCCCAGGAGATCAAAGCGTTGATTGATGAGTCGGTATCTCATGTCGATAACAGCAGCCAGCAAATTCATCATGCCGGCGATCGTTTACAGGAACTGGTGGGGCATGTTCGTCAGGTGCGTCAGTTAATGGGGGAAATTCGCGTGGCGGGAGAAGAGCAGCGCAAGGGCGTGGCCGAAGTTACGCTCGCCGTGACGGAAATGGACAGCACGGTCCAACAGAACGCCTCGCTGATTGATGATGCGGCGGCGCGCACGCATATCTTAAAAGCCGAAGCGGAAGAACTGGCCCTGCAGGTATCATCGTTTAAATTGCCGTAACGTCGTTGTGATGGAATTGCCGGAGGCGACGTTGTCTTATCCGGCCAACACATGACATCACCCCAGAGGCCCGGTAAGCGACAGCGCCATCGGGCCTCTCATCACGGTGAATCAGATTTTCAACGGCAGCGCCGTCTGCATCCAGGTGGCTATCTCATCTGCCGGAATGGGACGGGAAAAATAATATCCCTGAATCACCGGACAATTCATTGAGCGCAACAGCTCAAATTGTTCCTTCGTTTCAACGCCTTCCGCAATTACCATCAGGTTCAGACTCTGCCCAATGCTGATAATTGCTTCCAGCAAAGACTGAATGCGTTTCTCGGTCTGGCAGCGATCGACAAAGGTTTTATCAATTTTTAATTCTGTTACGGGCAGGCTGACCAGGCGGGAGAGGCCGGAAAAACCGGTGCCGAAATCATCGATCGACAGTCCCACGCCCATGTTGCGTAAGATCTCAATGCGCCTGAGGATCTCTTCATCCTGCTCCATCATCATGCTTTCGGTGATTTCGACCGTCAGTTGATCGCCCGGAATGGCAAATTCCACCATCGCTTCCGATACCTGGTCCGGCAGTTGATTGCTGCGAAAGTGCAGGGCTGAGAGGTTCACCGACAGGGTCGGAATGGTCAGCGACATCGTGCGCCATTCCGCCAACTGGCGACACGCTTCTCTGACCACCCAGCGACCAATATTCTCAATTTCGCCCGTCTCTTCAGCGAGCGGAATAAAACGATTGGGCGGTACGTGACCGTGCACCGGATCGCTCCAGCGCGCAAGCGCTTCGAAACCATACAGCTCGCCGGTCTGGGCAAAGATCTGCGGCTGATACACCAGCCGCAACTGGTCATTGGCAATGGCATTTTTCAACGCCGCGCCCAGTTGCAGACGTTCTTTCACGGCGAGGTTCATTTCCGGGTTGAAGAACTGCCAGCCGTTACCCCCCGCTTTGCGAATGAAATCCATCGCGTTGTGGGCCGTGGAAAGCAGATAATCACGTTCTCGTCCCGCCTCATAGCTAATCCCGATGCTGAAGGTCAACGGGAAGGGCTTGTCGTCATAAAGTGTCGCTTCACTGCCAATATTGATCAGTTCATCCGCAAACTGGGTGATATTACTCATTTCGTGGTCGTCACTGACCAACACAAACTGCGTGCCTTCGATACGGCTTAAATACTGATTGGGCCTGAGCCGGTCGCGAATTTTATTGATAACCTGCTGCAAAACCTGATCGGCCACGGCGTAGCCGAGACTGTCGATGACATCCTGGAAGTGATCGACGCTGATGAGAAACACCACCGGCGAGAAGGCTTTTGCGCCAACAATGAGATCGTCGAGATAGGCGTGCAGGTGATTGCGGTTGGGCAGACCGGTGAGCGGGTCAAACTGCAGGAGATGCTCGATATGTTGACGGCTTTTCTCCTGTTCCAGCGCCAGGGCCGCCATATGCTGGCTGATATCTGCCACGCGCTCAATAAAGGCGCTGGTCTCTTTCCCTTTTGCCGTTTTAATTAATAGCGTCCCGGCCGGCTCACCATCACGTTGACGAATGGTGAGCGTCCAGACGCTCAAATCCTTCGCGTCGATCTCTTTTGATGACGCGGCCCAGAACTGGCGGGCGTTATCTTTCAAGGCATACAGCGAAACATGCGTATCCCGCAGTACCGCTTCGATATTGCGGCAAATAATGTCACCCATTTCGTGAAACGGCGGGCTGGTGCACATTGCCGCCAGAATATTGCCTTCAAGCTGGCGAATCTGCCGTTCTTCGGTGATATCAGAAAAGGTCATGACCAGGTTTTGCAGTTCACGACGCGGGTCATGAACCGGGCTGACAGACGCTTTAATCCAGATCTTTTCGCCCGCACGGGTGACCACCAGAAACTCATCCTGATCGCGGGTCGTTTTCCAGAGTAGCTGCTTGAGTCTCTGGCGATTATCCGACGGCTCTTCGGGAATATTGAGCAGGTCATCCGGTTGTTGACCCGACGCGTCGGTAATGCCGTAGCCAAACATTTCGGTAAAGGCGCGGTTACACTGAACAATGCGGCGCGCAGGGTCGAGCACAATCACCGGGCGGTCGAGATGATCGACCGCCAGCACCAGCAGACGTTTCTGTTCTTTTTGTTCCATCTCTACGCTGGCATCTCGCACAAACGCCAGATAGAAAATCTTGCCAGCCACGTTTACTTTTGACAGGGCAAAACGCGTCCAGACTTTGCTGCCGTCTTTTCGTTCCAGCAGCAATTCCCGGCTCATCCCTTCGACACGCGCCTGGCCGCCTTCACGGTTATGCCGAATGTAATCCGGGTGAGCCGGGCGTAAATCATGGGGAATGAGCATCGAGATGCCATTACCGATCACCTCGTCACGACGATATCCCCAGAGCTTTTCCGCTGCCGGATTAAAAAACAGGACTTCGTCATTCTCATTAATTAATACCGCTCCCATCATATTCTGCTCAAGAGCAGGAAAGAAAATGCTGTCTCCGGAGCCTTCAACGTCGGTTAGCTTCATTTTTTACCTCTGCATCCGGATATTTCTCAGGAAGCTGGTTTCCAGAGTTCAACACAATTCCTGCCTCGTCTTTTTGCCGTATACAGAGCTTCATCTGCGATCTGAATTAAGCGCTCGTAATCCGGGTGACCATTAAACATGGCGGCGCCAATTGACAGTGAAAGCGGAATGATTTCGCCATTCGGCGATTTAATTTTGGTTTTCTCGACGCGACTGCGAATACGTTCGGCAGTGCGCAGCGTATCGGTTTGGTTCGCCTCGGTAAGAACGATAACAAATTCATCGCCCCCGTAGCGGAAAACATAGTCACTGCTGCGTACGTTATCATAAAAAGCCTGAGAAACCCGACGCAGAATATCATCACCGGTATTGTGTCCCCAGGTGTCATTGATCTCTTTAAATTTATCGACGTCGATAATCAATACCGAGAGTGGAGTGCCGGCGCGATTAGCATGGGCGATCTCACGTTTAAAAATGGTCGGCAGGAAGCGACGATTCAGTAATTTAGTTAACACGTCCATCCCCACCTCATGGCGGGAAACTTCTTCAAACAATTCGCGCAGCAGGGTGATTATCTGCGAGATGGAATTGCGGATTTGCAGCAGGAACTTCACTCGCGCCGCTTTATTGTTCAGCGCTTTTGTTGAGCCATTGGCGTTATGAAAAATGCCGTCAAAATCCTGAATTAAGCGTGAAATATGGCCAACTTCAGCAATGCCACTGAAATAATGCCGACCTTTGTGATTGAACCACAGGCCAAAATCCGCCTGACTCAGCGGCAGGCTGTTGCCCAGATCGGAATCGAGTAACACTTTATAAATAATGTCCATTTCCCATGAAAGCAGGGCGCCAATTTGTCGCTCTTTCTCTTCTTCCGCATTTTCCAGCAGGGTGAAAATACGATAATTTTCATCCTCTTTGGCGGCCGTACTTTCACTGAATGAGAAGGCGCGGGACATCACTTCCATTGCCAGATCGATGCTGTTTATAGAAAAATGATAAACCTGTAATTTTTCAATTGAATCATGGTGACCATCAATAATGATGGGGTAGAGGATCTTTTTCAGAACCCGGAAACCCATTTCGACCAGTTCAACCGGAATACCTATACGCGCATGCACCTCAGCAACCGTATGTTGATCTTTTATAAGCTGGTCAATATCGTCAACCTTGCAGGAGAGAACGTTGATAATCCAGAGTTCGAGGGCATTTTTAAGCTGTCTCTCAACCTGTTCATTACTCAAAAACTCTTCGGCATGCGGATCGGTGAGAACATCGCGATAGAACTCAATGCTCAGGGTATGTGCATGGGCCTTTGCGATCTCAGACGCAAGCTGGCGAATGTGAGGGTGGGTGTTTTCAACCAGTGCCTCCCATTCGTTTTTCATTCTTTTAAGATACATCTCCATGATGCAGATCCTTACAGTGGTTAGCGAACAACATTGCGGCCTGGGTCATATGCACATTCGGGATAGTAAGATGAATCTAAAGCACAGAACACCTGAAATGTAGCATGGGTACATTAATGAAATAGTGTAATGCCTTAAGCCATATTTTCATGCAATCAGGCGAAGTAGGCCTGAAATAATTATGGATATAGCCAAAAGTAGCAAAAAAAATCCTTTTTAAGCGACTTTTTAAACTAATCGACTTCTGAAAAGTATAGTCCATCCTTTTGATCGTTGAGAGGAATGAGTAACCCGCGCAGGATGACGAATGGTATCTTTTATCATCTCGCTGTTTTTCAATTTCATGAAATGACATGAGCGATTTTTTGAAAGAAATCTTCATCATTATGTAATAAATCCTATTTTTTACGCCGGGTAATAATCAGCGTATTTTTTGACGCTTATTTCCGCGGTTATTTATTGATCATTCGCCGTAGAATTGATCGCCAACAACCCTTCAGATCACACGTTGCGTTCTACTCTCTCCTTAGCCACAGCATATCGGCAGCGAAATAGTGGAGGTTACGATGGGACGACAACTCGTTATTTTTCTGGATGGCACGGGCAATCGCTTCAGTCATAAACCAACGAATGTCATTCGGTTGCTACGCTCACTGCCTAAAGACCGCGAGAACGTGCTGACCTATTACGATCAGGGCGTCGGGACGTTTGGCGTCAAGGAGACGCTCTTTGAATGGCAAAAGTTGCCTTCGCGGATCTGCGGACTGGCGTTTGGTTGGGGACTCAAGCGCAACGTCGAAGGGGCTTATCACTTCCTGGCAGAGAATTACCGTCAGGGAGATGAAATCTATCTGTTCGGTTTTTCCCGCGGTGCCTATGCGGCCAGAGCGCTGGCGGCGCTGATTCACACGGCGGGTATTGTTGAAGGCTATCAGGCGCATCTCTTTGACTATGCGTGGGCAATGCTGCTGGCAAGAACCGGGGAGAATCATACGCCAGACTTCAAACTTCAGGCGCGTTTCAAGTCTACCTTTGGCAGGCGGGTGAACGTCCATTTCCTTGGCCTGTTTGATACGGTGAAGTCGGTGGGCTGGATTTACGATCCGGTCATCATTCCTTATACCGCGAACAACCCGGCTGTTGAGATTGTCCGTCATGCGGTGTCCATTGACGAACGACGCTGCTTTTTTCGCCAGCATCTCTGGCGCAAAAATGATGATATGAAAACGGATCTTAAAGAGGTGTGGTTTGCCGGGGTGCATTCCGACGTTGGTGGTGGTTATCCGCCACCGCAGTCGCAACTGGCGTTGACGACGTTTCGCTGGATGTTGGGTGAAGCCTGGCGCGCTGGACTGAGCATCGATTTTTCCCGTGCTAAAAAGGAACTGTCGATTCGCATGCGGGGATTCCCCGCTATTCATGACTCCATGCTGTTGGGGTGGAAGTTTGCCGAATGGCTACCTCGTCTGGTCTGGACCGGAGAAGATCATCAGCGTGAACTCAAAATTGGCGCAATGCCCCCGTTTGGTCAACCGGTTCCGCGGCCAATGACGGGCGTCATCAGCGTACATGAATCGGTGGTTAATTTAATGAACGCCAATCCGGATTATCGACCGTCCAATCTTCCTCGTTATTATTCGATTGAGGGCGACGATCCGGGGATCGCGAGTTTACGCTGAAGCCGCTCACGTCGCCGGGTTATTATTGCCGCTGTTTACCCTGTTCTGAATATTCGTGCACAGGGTAAACAGATTAATGCCTCAGTGTGATGTCCTCTGCCGGAATAACCTTTTTCTCTTAGAGTCCCCCTGAAATTCACTGCACTATCCTGAAGTGTGTAAAACGCATAAATACGGCTATCCGGCCGGTTCAGGAGTGAAACCATGAGCACACGTTATACCGTAGAAATTACCTCTTCCGACGGTCATTCTGCCCGTTTAAAAATTGAGATTTCCTTTCTTCCTGGACAGTCGGAATGGACGTCAGAGCAGCCTGATGTCTTCTCAATTAATACTGGCCCAATGCTTAACAATTTTCAGCTAATGGGACTGGGCGTTACGCCGGTGGCTTTTCTGACGAATTTCCCCGGCAAAAGCAGCGGAAAGGGCGGGAAGAACGATCCGGGAGGGTCATTTCCACAGGGGGAGCTGGACTGGGAAATTGTGCCATAAGCGTGACGCGTTCGGCTGATACCGCAGTTTCATTATTCCCTGGAGGTTGCAATGTCAGAACTCACCAGCGCCTGGCAAGACTTAATGAAAAGCATTGAAGCGGGCTGGCGTCGCAGTCGACGCAGCGATCGGGTCAGTCTTTTACCGATATTCAATGATGATAATAACCTCCAGTTAAAATTTGATGTGAATGGCGTGGTCGCCGTGACGTTTGATTCCCGCCAGAATCCCTCTTTTCGCTGGGCGCCATCGACAAAGCGTCCGGGTTTTTCTGTGCTCACCGCCACGTTACCGCTACAGGAGACATCGCAAAAAACGGTCTATTTTGATGGGCTGGCGCTGAACCTGGCGACGTCCGGGCATGTGGTCAGCCTGTTTCTGAAAAAAGACACCTTCGATATGTACTACGAACTGACGCTGCAACTGGACAGCGTCAGTCTCTCGCCGGTACTGGCAGAATCGAATTTGCATCGTTCAGCCCTGCGCAACATGACGGCGGAAGAAGCGGGACATGAGCCACATTATTTCAGCGCCAACTGCGGTGAGGGCATTGCGATCGCCGACTCGCAGGCTAAAGCCAGTCTGAAGATCGTGTGTGAAAGCGGGCAGCCCGGGCGGGATACGACGTGGACCGTCACGCTGGAACAGGCGGAGAGCATTTTGACTCCCCGGCAAGGGAGTGCGATTCAGATTAGTCACACGCCGTTTATTGTCTCGCAACTACAACAACCGACGCTGGCGGAAGAGGCCGGTAATATTATTGCGCAATGGAAAAGTGACGATCCTGACGGGGCACAGTGGCGGTTCGGTATTGAGAGCGTTTCGCTGAATTTTCCACCGCAGGCGGTGGGTGAAGCGATGGTTCGCGGGGCGCGTTTTCGTCCTGTCGGGCAGGCCAGCCCCATCGATCCACATAAACCGATTCCGTTTCGCTTTTCTCGTCGCACCGAGTTGACGGTGCGTCCTTCTCGCGTGGACCGCCGCTATACCGTCCACCCTGGCGACACGCTATCCGTTCTGCGGGATGCCGAACTGACGCGGATGGTGAGCGAAATGGTGTATCCGCTGGAGTTGACCTATCAGCGCACGCCGGAATTACAGCGCACGGTGATTGTTTCCGAGATAGCCAGCGCGCTGGGTCAACCCGCGATTGCCTTGCCGGTCAGTGACCAGAGCTTCGCTATGAGTCCGCTACTGGAAACCTATTTTCGCCATCACGCGGCAAAAGAAATGGGTGACCTGAAAACGCGTATTACCACACTGAGAACTCACCATCTCGCCGCCCGGCAAAATTTCATCCATCGTCTCGCCCGGTTCACGCTGAAAGAGGCGAATTACCCGTTGCGCAAGCTGGATCTGACGGAAGGTCTGAGCGCCACACTGCGTGGCAAAAAGCAGGGGGCAGCCGCTGTCTGGCCCCTTCCCGAAGGGGCATCGCTGAGTGATTCCCAGCGTACTGCGCTGGATAACTATGTGGACAATCTGCCGAACGATCCGACCGCTCCACGCTCACTGCCTATTGGACTGCTGTACTCCATTGAGTTTGCCTCTGAACTGATGGCGGTGTTACACACCCCGGTCACGAAAGAGGTTCGCCTGCTGGAACTGACGCTCTCGGTACTCGGCGCGACCGGCGCGGTACAGGCGGCCTTTGACGAGGGGCGCACGCAGTTCGATGCCAGCGTTGAAAACGGTCAACTGTCACGGCTGGTAAAAACGCGCTATGGCCGTATCGCCACCGTCTGGAATAAGGCGCGTCACGTGGTGGTTTATACCCGCAGCACCGCCCCCGGCGCACAATTTGCCGGGGAGCAGAAAGATGAGGAATTTTTAGGGCGTCCGCTGCTGCGCAAAATGGAAGAGTACATTGAGATCCTCGAACCGTACCGCCTTTTCGACGGCGAAGCGTCTGCGGCGAATAATAAGCCGGGATGCCTGCACGCCTTTCATTTCGCCACGCAGCGCATTTATGTCAATGGTTCATGGGGACACGACGTGGATGAGGGCTACGAAATCCCATTGTTTAACGACCTGGACAGCTCCGGTTTTTACGTTAAGCCGTGGGCAGGCCCGGTTGCGCGGGGCGGAGGGGATGAACTGACGCAACACTGGCATGACCAGCCACAGCATCTCTACTTTTTTACCACGACAAAAGTCGGAGCCGGGGCGGATACGGACACCTGGGCGTCGCAGTTAGCCATCGATTGCGACGAGAATTACAGCTTTGGCAGAATGACTCGACCAGAGACAGGCGAGCTTCTGAAACCTGTTCAGCTTCCCAGCCTGACGTTACAGGCGCTGGCCAATCCCCGATTTTCGATGCCGCTACGCCCGGAGGGCGTCTCTGACATTGTTCATGGCCGTGGCACAGAAGAACTGGTCGCCAGTATTCGCATAATGCAGATTGAACGTACGCTCGCGACACGCAGGGTGGATCTGAGCACACTACCGGATGATAAGGATAAAAACATTGCGTCGCTGATCCAGCACGCGACATACAGCGCGGAGCTAAAAAGTCTGGAAGCGACGCTTCAGACGCTGTTTCAGGATGCCAAAAAACTCTGGGCGCTATACGAGGGTAACAACGTCAAGACGTTCAAAGAGCGTCTGCTCACACAGGTGGATGACGTCTTTAAAGAATGCAGTGACCGTCTGGACATCAAGGTTAGCGATATAACACAAGGGAAGGGCGAAACCCTTGATCACGTCAAAAAGACCCTGGGTCTGGCGCGAACGCTATCGATCCAGATGATCGATGAACTCTGTGCTCAGGGGCACGCGGCGACAGACAGCCTGCTGACAACATTGTCTGCGATCCACGATCCGAACCTTGCGCTGGATAGCGTAAAGTCCCTGCTGGAGGCGCGTTATCTCAGCCTCCCCGTACAGGCTTTCGTCAGACGTTCCGCTGAGTCATTGAACGGTGCAAAAGCGGTCATCGCCGATTTACGGCTCTTTTGTGCGAAAGCGCCCGACAACATTGCCGCCCTGTGGCCAGCGCTCAGAGAGATTATTACGCGTGCGGATACGGCGTATAAGGATCTGTTGGGTATAAAGGATCGGGATGCGCTGCTTCTGGCCGTCGACGCGTATTGCCGTACGATGACGACCATGCTTAGTGGCGGCATGAAGAGCGTTGATGAACTCAGTACCGCCATTGGCGCGTTAAAATTCCCGGCACAGTGGCAGGGGCCTCAGCATCTTCGCGATATGCTCACGCTGCCGCTGACCAATCTGAAACGGGCGGTTGCCGCATTTAGCGCGACCATCAGTCATGTGTCAGAACACATCAGGAACATCGGCGAGCTGGATGCCCAGCGTGCAGAACTGCAAAAGCTGATCCCGGCGGTACTCACTCCACTGGATGATACGCTTAGCCTGCTGGAGACGTTCGACTGGCAGACAATGCGTAACACGACAACGACGCTGGAATCGGTACTCGCTGCCATCAACACCCTGCAGGGCAACCTTTTCGGCCTGGACAATATCAGGCAAACATTCTCCCAACAGTGGCAACAGGAGTGCGCGGCATACCGGGCGCTGGTTAAAAACATTGAAGATAAAAAGCCGATTGATAAAGAATTTGCGGATTTTGTCTCAGCGCTGGAGGCACTGAACGCGTCTCTGGTTGTACCTGCTTTCCCCAACCGTTCGCCATTTTCAACCGCCCTGACTGACGACTGGAATCGGGAATTTTTGTCCATCGATAGCGCGGTTTCGACACTCTCCACCAGGTTTGACGAGGTTAATAAACAGGCCACCGCGTTTTTGAGCCGCAACGCCGCC
>OCAE01001094.1_pt1 | contig 13426 bp, 10 predicted proteins | sample 1495581 | NCBI WGS metagenome assembly OCAE01 (sample SAMEA2580278, study PRJEB22360) | human gut metagenome | biome: human gut; feature: human-associated habitat; material: faeces | place: Denmark | collected 2008/2010 | reverse complement strand
ACTATCATTCTCGGGGGTAAATTTTGGGAAAGGAAAACGGGCCCTGCCGGTACCGTCTGGCGAAAAATGGTTTCGCCATTCTGGACAATGGACACTACCGCTTCTGAATTTGCCATACCGCTGATGACCGGCACATAGCTGCGGTTGTCGGCAGGCTCCATAATGCGATCGGTTTTCAGATTAACGCCGCGGATTTTCACGCCGTCAAACAATTGTGATGAGGTATACAGATTACCGGCCGCAATCTCACTTTTTATCGGATTAATATTGCGTGAGATTGTATTACTGATGGTATTCCATTTATCACCGCCGCTTTGGTTATGTGTCCAGACGGTATAATTTTTATAGCGCCAGGCTCCGATATTCACCCGGGTCCGGATATTTCCGTAATAACTGTCCTGCGTGTTGCCGCGGTTACGCTGATTAAATGCGGAAAAATTGTAATTCACAAACGCGGCCGGAATGCCGTTATCCCAGTTTTTTTCTTCCAGGCTGCGGATTTTGTCCTGATTAAGCTGAGACTGCGGCACTGTCAGGGAGTAAATCTGGTTGTTTAAGTCCAGATCGCCGTTGATAAAATCCATTCTGCTGAGATTAACGCATCCGTCCTGTGTGGTCTGAACAGCGGTATTATCCGGAAAAATAATGCCGAACGCATGCCACTGTGCTTCAGTAAAACAGGGCTGCAGGGTTTCTTTATCCTCTTTGCCGGTCATCAGTACAAACGGAACAGCCATCCGGGTAATTTTTACTTTATTGATAAACAGGGTGACATCGTAGTTTCCTTCTGCCACATCGTTGTCACGGAATACACTCAGCTCTTCATTTGTCACCGTTTGTCCGCTGCCGGCAATATTCAGCAGGCCGGGCGGATAATAGTCAGCGGCTGTCACATGACGGGGAAGTACCGCCGCGCATACCGGGATCATCAGAAGCGGCAGCAGATGTGTGCGGATTTCAGCGCGGTTATTTTTCATGATATTGACCGTCACTTACTGGAGTAAAAATTGTTTTTCGATGCTTTTTCCGTAGTCGTTGATATACATTACCGAAACAGGCGCGTTCCGGACTGCCGGTGACGGCAGTGCAACTGCGGTATCAGAAAACGGGGCAAAATAACCCTGTGTGAACGGTACATCACGCTGGTTAATGCTGATACCGGAAATATTGATGTAATACGGTGTCGGGTTTTTCACCGTGACAGTCCGGCCACCGGCTTTCCAGACCAGTTTTTCTGCCGCAGGGTCGAGGTTTTTACCCGGCAGAGAGTCCGGACGATATATCACTTTGATTTTATTGGTCATGGAATAACGAAGAACGTTTTCCTGGTCTTCACTGCTGGGAGCGACAAATTTCACATTCAGCCAGTAAAGTGTTTCTCTGTCTGCCGGCATTCCGGTCACTTTTGTGACCTGTAAGGTATTTTTTTGTTCAGCCCGGAGCTTCAGTAAAGGTGGCGTGGTGACAAAGTCAGGGCTGACATTGCCGTTTGCATCTTCAATCCAGGATTGCAGTAAATAATTCCGGTTCTTATCAGTATTAAAAGCAACAACACCTTCGCTTTTATTTTTTTCGTTATAAACCAGCCGTGTTGTTTCCAGACCAAATCCGGCATAGCTGTTAACGGTGAATAAGAAAAACAGAGAAGCAGAGAGAATATTTTTTTTAGCGAACATAGTATCTCCGGAAAATAACCGAAAAAAGGGTGCGCAGATTAAATAATCTGCGCAATGAATATTAGTTATATGTCAGGGTGTAGTTTAATGTTGCATTTGCCTGACCAGCTTCAACATCATCAGCAATGCTGATATATTTTGCGATATAGCTGGCTTCCCAGCTGGCGCTGTTTTCAACGTGATATTCTTTTTCAAATGAACCATCGATATCAATACCGTCACCACTATGGTCACCATCACGGTCATAGATAATAATACCGATATTTTTTGCGGTACTGTCATCACCCGGATTATCCAGTTCTAAAATATCACTTTCGCCATTTTTGGGTTTTCCGTTAAGCTTTAATGTCACATTCCCCTGATCCGGGCAATCAATTAAGGAAATATCGATTTTACCGTAGACACCTTCACCGCCTGCGGTGTCATATTTTTTACCGAAGGCACTTGTCGGGTAACGGCCCATCTGGACATGTGCATCCGGCGAATTATCACCATTCAGATCGATAGTACAGGTTGAGTTGTAAATAAACCCGGAGAATGTAATGGTGCCATCCTGTGTTTCTTCTGCAGATGCACTCATTACTGAACCGGCTAATAAGAGTGATAATAATGCCTTGCCCGTTAATACATTTTTCATTTAAAAACCTTGTGTAAATTAATATTATTCAATATGTTGAATATGTGAAAATATCCGTTATTTCCGGATAGGATATTATTCGGTTATAAAACAGAATGAGAATAATTCTGTATTTTTTCCGACGCGTGATGCTATGGCGTAATTCCGGGTATGTATATGTTCATTATTAAGTATGATTGACGAAATAGATAAATAATACAATTTTCATCTGAATGATGTTCCCCGTTGACTAATCCATAATCCAGTTAATAATAAAAAGTGAATCGTTATCCACGGAAATAATTATATCCGCAATATTTCTCTTGGATATGAATCAATGTGTCAGAATGTTTCCCGTGATGACATAATAATTCAGCATTAATTTTTTGCTTATTCATTGATTTTATTTTGTTTTTTAATACAACCAATGAGAGTAATAGTCATTTTATGATGCCGTGAAAAATAAGAGAAAACAAAAAATAATTTATTATCAATGCGTTGCATTTATTAAATGGAAGTGAAACGCATATGGTGAGTATTATTTTTTTACATATCATCGGCAGATTACCGGACAAAAAAGGCGTTAATTCTGTTTTTTTTCGGGAGAGAGGCGGGATTTGTTGTCATAAAATGACAAATGAAAGGCGTTAAAACAGAGGATAATATGAATAATCCGGGCGGATATGGGAATGTGTGTCCCGTATCCGCCCGGTTTTGTTACAGAGAACGGCTCACTTCCTGATAGGCGAACAGCCCGGCAGCACCGCCGGTATGCACAAACAGCAGCGGTGATGTATCTTCCGGATGGCTGCGAACCTGGTCAATCAGCCCGGCCATGGCTTTACCGGTGTAAACCGGATCCAGCAAAATACCTTCGTGACGCGCCAGCAGTTCAATGGCTTCCAGCCCGCCGGCATTCGGCATGCCGTATTCCGGGGCAAAATAGCTGTCCCACAGCGCGACCGGCGCAGGTGTTTCAATATCAAACAGGTGTGCCAGTTCATTTTGCAGTTTAACCACTTTCGGCGCCTGATCGGCATATACCCGCGATACGGTGACACCGATAACGGGGATCTGCGGCATCACCAGCTGTAATCCGGCAGACAGCCCGGCGTGTGTCCCGGCACTGCCGGAAGCGACCACAACGGCACCGAATCCTGTGCCTTCCGGTGTCTGCTGCGCGATTTCCAGGGCGCACTGCACATAGCCGAGAGAACCGAGCATATTGGAGCCGCCGACCGGCACGATATAGGCATCGCTGAGCTGCATATGGTTGATCAGCGCCTGCATCTGCGCATCAGGATCGGTCAGTGCATCACACATCACGCAGTGTGCACCGAATAAATCCGTCAGCAGCTTGTTACCGTTATTCAGGAAATCCGCATCCTGACTGCCGATAGGATTTTCCAGCAGTGCCACGCATTTCAGGCCGTACATTGCCGCGACAGCCGCAGTCTGGCGGACGTGGTTAGACTGAATGGCCCCGGCGGTGACAATAAACTGTGCGCCTTTTTCCAGGGCATCCGCCATCAGGAACTCCAGCTTGCGCAGCTTGTTGCCGCCTGCCGCCAGCGGTGTCAGATCATCACGCTTGATGTAAATCTCCCGTCCCAGCAGGCGGGAGAGATTATTCAGTTTATTCAGCGGTGTAACACCGCTGAGCAGATTAAGCTTACTGAACTGCGCCAGTGTCTGTTGCAGCCGGGTTGCCCCGGCGGTATTTACAGAAGAAGACATATCATTTCCTTATTGAATTCGCGGTCATACTCAGTAGGTGAATCCTAACCAGAGATAGACGGCCAGCGCAAAACTTGCGGTTAATACCGCATACGGCATCTGGGTACGGATATGCTCAATATGGTCACAGTCTGTCGCCATCGATGCCACGATCGCATCACTGGAGATAGGGGAGGTCATATCACCAAAGATAGACCCGGCGATAGCCGCACCAATCATATATTCCGGCGGCATACCAACGGACAGACCTAACTGTACACCAATCGGGATCATGATGGCGAATGTACCCCAGGAAGTCCCTGTCGCCAGTGACATAATGGCACTGATCAGAAAGATAAAGCCGACAGAGAAGCCCGGCGCGATAACCCCGGATGTCACCTGGGCAATATAGGCACCGGTGTTAAGGTCAGAAGAGACAGAGCCCATCAGGAAGGCGAGGATCATCACCGAACTGATTTTAATCATATTGGCATAGCCGATATAGAGCTCTTTAAAGAAGGTATCGACATTCATCACGCGACGCGCCAGGAACCAGACAAATGACACCGCCGTCCCGAACATTACGCCCCAGTAAACCGAGGTGGAGCCGCTGCCTTTGCTGAACTCGCCGTCACCGGTGATATACAGCGCGACCGGCACCATCAGAATGGTGGAGAGGATCGGGATAAAGAAGTTCAGTGAGGTGTGGCAGTTCGGATGATCGATAATGTCTTTATCATCTTCCGGCTCGTCGTGTGTTTCTTCCGGCGTACCGGTGATCACATCCGCAGAGCTGATGAGTGCCTGCGCACGCATTTCTGCTTTGCGCATCGGTCCCCAGGAGACATTACTGAAGATATAGAACAGAATGCTGGCGAGTGAGAACCAGGCCATGATGTTGTAAACCATGGAATGTGCCAGGATATCAAACGGCTCGCCGGTGATCAGCCCCTGAGAGATCTGCACACCGATAACGCCCATCATTGCCGCACCCCAGCCGTTGATCATGGCGGAAGAACAGACAGACACACAGGCGGTCTGAATGATGTAAGACATTTTCTCCGGCGGCACGCCGTATTTTTTCGCCAGCGCTTTGGTGGAAGCACCGGAAACCAGCTGGTTAATCGAGCTTTCGATAAAAATCAGCGACGTGATAATCACCGCCAGCAGTTGCACACCTTTGCGGCCTTTGATGATCTGCGTTTTGTTGGTCAGCAGACGGACAAGTGCCCGCACGCCGCCGGTTACTACGACCAGGCGCATAATCCCGCCAATCATCAGCATAAAGATGATGGTTTTGGCGTTGCCTGATGATTTAAAGACATCAATAATCCCTTCGAGGGTTGCGCGGATACCCAGTAAGAGGTTGTGATCATGAATAACAGTAAAGCCGACCAGTATCCCGATCAGCAGTGATAAAATCACCTGACGGGTACAGATGGCCAGAATAATTGTGACGACCGGGGTAATGACCGTCCAGATACCATAGTCCTGCATACGCTTTCTCTTTTATTATTGTGGTAGTGATGCTGTGTCAGGCAAGAGCCTGCTGTAAATCAGCCAGTAAATCGCTGATATCTTCGATGCCGACAGACAAACGCAGCGTGCTGTCAAAAACACCGATGGATTCGCGCTCTTCGCGGGTCATGGAGCCATGGGACATGGTCGCGGAGTGATTTACCATGCTTTCCACGCCGCCCAGCGATTCCGCGAGCACAAAATAGCGCAGTTTTTTCACAAAGGCTTCGGTTTCTGCGAGGCCGCCTTTCAGCTGAATAGTGACCACCGCACCGCCGGTGCGCATCTGTTTTTTACATAACGCATAGTGCGGATGATCTTTCAGGCCCGGATAAAACACCTTCTCAATTTTGTCGTGACCGGACAGGAATTCCGCCACGGCCTGCGCATTGCTGCATTGTGCCGCCATCCGCAGTGCCAGAGTTTTCAGGCCGCGCAGGGCGAGATAAGCATCAAAGGGTGAGGCAATCGCGCCGGTGGTGGTTTTCAGGAAATTCAGTCTTTCCGCGAGATCGTCACGGTTGGTGATCACCGCGCCGCCGATTAAATCAGAGTGACCGCCGATATATTTGCTGGAGGAGACCATGATCAGATCCGCACCTATCGTCAGAGGCTTCTGGTTCCACGGTGTTGCGAAGGTATTATCGATACAGGTTACGATGTTGTGTTCTTTGGCCAGCCCGCAGACAGCCTCAATATCAACCAGTTCCAGTAACGGGTTGGTCGGGCTTTCTATCCAGATCATGCGGGTATTGTCTTTGATTTTGCTGCGTACGGCCGCCAAATCATTGAGATCAACATAATCAAATTCATGACCGCAGTTCTCTTTTGCCACGCGCTCAAACAGACGGAATGTCCCGCCGTACACGCCTTTCATCGCAATAATATGGGAGCCCTGCGGGAAGATATTCAGTACCAGTGCCGCAGCCGCCACACCGGAAGCCGTTGCGGTGGCGTAAGTGCCTTCCTCGACATCAGCCAGCAGTGTTTCATAGGCGTGGCGGGTCGGGTTGCTGACGCGGGAATAGGCGTATTCGCCGTGTTCGCTCAGACTGGTCTGTACAAATGTACTGGCGGTGGTGATCGCCGGGAAAATAGCATGGTTGACATTATCCTGCTGCTGTCCGCCATGGATCAGCACAGTGGCAATTTTCTTACTCATAGTTGGTGTCCTGTAAAATATGCGATGAATATTTAATAGTTATTGTAATGGCCGGATAGTGGCACAGGTAGTCAGAAAAAATTTTCTAAAAAAATTCCGCAGCCGCAGACAGCAGAGAATAAATTTCTCTGTCATGGAATAAGTTTTATATATCAGTAAATTACAGGTTTTATCTGAATGAGAGGTGAATCACACTATGAATAATAAGGGTATTATTTTTATTTTACGGTCAAAAAAACCGGGCTGATTTTGCCCGGTTTTTGGTGTCTGAGAGTAAAAAAGGTGTGCGGGGGGATCAGTTCCGTACCAGGTCAACAGGGTAGGAATTGAACAGATAACCATCAAAATTCGGGTCATCGACATCCGACAGTTCCAGCAGACGCTGTTTCACATTTTCCAGATGCTGCCACATGGCTTCTTTGGCTGCCGCCGGGTCTTTCTTAATCATGGCGGCGAGGATCACCTGGTGATCGGTCATCCACTCTTTGCGGTAATCTTTATTGGTGATCCGCGTGTGCAGCTTCAGCCACATCGGGTTATTCTCCCGCCATGCCCAGGATTGCTTCAGCAATTCCACCAGCATGCTGTTATGTGTCGCCTGCGCGATGGCCAGGTGAAATTCGCGGTCACCGGTTTCATCTTCCCCGGTTTTCAGTTCGTCGCGTTCCCGCTGGAGGGCGCTGCGCATATTGGCAATATCCACCGGCGTGGCCTGCGTGGCGGCAAATTCCGCAATATTGCTTTCCAGCAGCTGGCGGGCCTGTAACAGCTCAAACGGACCGGCGGCATTGAGCGAGCCGTTATCCGTATCGCTGTCTTTCTGGTGCGGCAGGTCAATAATGTAGATACCGGACCCTTTACGGACCTCGATCAGGTTTTCCAGTTCCAGCATAATCAGTGCTTCGCGTACCACAGTACGGGACACACTGAGCATCTCAGCAATTTCGCGCTCAGGAGGAAGCTTGTCACCCGCAGCATAATGCATGTTGGTGATCATCTGACGCAATGCGTGACCGACTTCCTGATAAGGACGTTTTGATTCGATAAATTGAGTCATCTGCGGTGCCATAAATAAAATGAAATCGGAGTCAGTTTACCAGATATTGGTCAACCAAAAATGATTTTGATGACTATAATATAAAATAAACCACCCGATATTGATAATACAGGGTGGTTTATATGAGAGGTGCAGCGAAGATTATTTCACATCGCGGATGCGATCGGCCATTTTGGATAATTCAGGGTTGGACTTGGCAATATCGTCATACATCGGTTTTACCGCATCCTGGAATGTCACTTTATCGACAGTGATAAATTCAACACCCTGCTTCTCAACTTTCGCACGTTCTTCTTTCTCTGAAGCTTCCCAGAGTTTTGCCATTGTCTGTGCGGAATCTTTGGCTGCCTGCTTCACAATCGCCTGCTGTTCCGGCGTCAGCTTATCCAGTGATTTGGTTGACATCACCAGCACGTCCGGCACCATTGTGTGCTCATCCAGAGAGAAGAATTTGGTGACTTCGCTGTGACGGCTCAGTGTATAGGACGGGATATTGTTCTCTGCCGCATCCACCACACCCTGCTGTAATGCGGTATAGAGTTCACCGTAAGCCAGCGGGGTCGGGTTACCGCCGAGTGCGTTTACCATCGCGATAGCGGTCGGGCTCGGCTGTACACGGATTTTCAGACCTTTCAGATCGTCCGGGGTACGGATAGGTTTCTTGGCATAGAAGCTGCGGGCGCCCGCATCATAGTAAGTCAGACCGACAAATCCGCTGTCTTTGCTGGAGTCGAGAATTTCCTGTCCGATATCACCGTAAATAATTTTTTCGTAGTGTGGCTTGTCACGGAACAGGTAAGGCAGGTTAAAGACGGAGTAGGCCGGTGAGAACGCTTCCAGTTCAGCGGCATTGGATTTGACGATATCCAGCGCACCGTTCTGCATCAATTCCATGGATTCACGCTGGTTGCCCAATTGCGCGTCCGGGTAGATACGGATGCGGACATCACCGTTTGTTTTTGTTTTTACGTCATCCGCGAACTGTGTCATGGCTTTGTGAACAGCATGATCACGGTTCTGGTTATGGCTGAGTTTCAGCGTGGTGGCGGCAAAAGCCTGGGTAGCGCTGAGAGCAAATACCGCGCCGATAACAGTGCTGAGGATACGTTTGCTGTTTTTCACGTTAGGGTTCTCCGGAGGAAAATGAGCTTCTTATTATGTTGTCTCACCTTAATCACAAGTCACTAAGTGGTCAAAAGGTAAACCTCCATTGGTTGACCACTATCACAAAATAACCCCAATCTCTGGTTAACCAAATCATAATGTGATCGCCGTCACTCACTGTTTTCAGCGGGATAGACTATGCTCGAACAGCAAAATTTGTATTTGGTATGACAGTCGCCAAATTGGTTAACCAAAATAAGAACAAGGACAAGGCCAATGAAAAACCTTGTAGCGCTGATTAATAAAGGGCTTGCTGTTTTTACTATCTGTTTATCAGCATTCCTGGTGTTCTGTGTGACATGGCAGGTGTTATCCCGCTATATCCTCAGCTCCCCGAGTACGATTACAGATGAACTCGCCCGTTACCTTTTTATGTGGGTCGCCATGATTGGCGCGGCTTACACCACAGGACAACACCGGCACCTCGCGATTGACCTTCTCGTTATGAAACTGTCAGGTGCGAAAAAACAGTTTGTCAGCTTCATTATCCAGATTGCCATTATTGCCTTTGCAGGCATTGTGCTGGTGTACGGCGGCAGCACGCTGGTCGCTTCCACACTGGAAAGCGGCCAGATCACCCCGGCACTCGGCTGGCAGATGGGCTACATCTATCTCTGTTTACCAATCAGCGGCTTACTGATGATTATGTATGCACTGGTTGATATCTTTTCACTCTTTCAGCCGGGTTCAGCCAATACTGAACTGACTGACAGCCATTAATGGTGCGATGAGAGGTTAATTATGGATTGGTATGTGATTGCCGCGCTCTTCGGCACCTTTGCGTTTCTTCTGGTTCTCAGTGTTCCGGTTTCTTTCGCTATCGGCCTATCATCGTTAGTGGCGATTGCCATGACGCTGCCGCTCGATTCCGCGATTACCGTTGTCGCCCAGCGTATGGCGGCAGGGGTGGATAACTTCTCGCTGCTGGCGATCCCGTTCTTTATTCTCGCCGGTAACATTATGAACCAGGGCGGTATTGCCGCCCGGCTGATTAATGTGGCAAAAGTGATCGGCGGTCGTCTGCCGGGTTCGCTGCTGCACGTCAATATTATGGCTAACATGCTGTTCGGCGCTATCTCGGGTTCTGCGGTGGCTTCCGCAGCGGCGGTCGGCGGCACCATGTCACCGATGCAGAAAAAAGAGGGTTATGATCCGGAACTGTCTGCGGCGGTAAATATTGCGTCCTGCCCGTCAGGTCTGCTGATCCCGCCGAGCAACACCCTGATTGTTTACTCACTGGTTTCCGGCGGCACATCAATTGCCGCACTGTTCCTTGCCGGGTATATTCCGGGCATCCTGATGGGACTGTCCCTGATGATTGTTTCCGGGATTATCGCGAAAAAACGCGGTTATCCGGTCGCTCCGCGCCCGACGTGGGGGATGTTCTTCTCAACGGTCTGGAAAGCGGTGCCATCACTGATGCTGATTGTGGTGATTATGGGCGGGATTATCGCCGGTATCTTTACCGCAACAGAAGCCTCCGCGATTGCCGTCATATACAGCTTTGTGCTGGCAGTGCTTGTTTACCGTGAAGTCAGCTTCAGCCGTCTGCCGAAAATTATTCTGGAATCGGCGGTGACCACTTCTATCGTGCTGCTCCTGATCGGTGCATCCATGGGGATGTCATGGGCGATGGCGAACGCGGATCTGCCGTATCTGATTGCGGACGGTCTGATGGCGATTTCCGATAACGCGCTGACTATTCTGCTGGTCATTAATATCATTCTGCTGATTGTCGGCATCTTTATGGATATGACACCGGCGGTACTGATTTTCACCCCGATTTTCCTGCCGGTTGCAATGGATATGGGGATTGACCCGGTACACTTCGGGATCATCATGACATTCAACCTGGCTATCGGTATCTGTACGCCGCCGGTCGGCAGTGCGCTGTTTGTCGGATGTTCGGTGGGTGGTGTCAGCATTGATAAAGTTCTGAAACCACTGGTACCGATGTATATCGCGCTGATTGCGGCACTGGCGGTGGTGACCTATTTCCCTCAGCTCAGCCTGTGGCTGCCTGAGTTGGTTCTGAACTATACACCATCATAATATTGGTAGCGTCACTCATCTGCCCTGCCGGATAAGTGACGCTTTTGGTTTACCAGTCTTAATAAAAGAAAGTGATAAAAACACACGTACACTTGATGTAATTTTATTTACAGTTAAAACAATAAATTAATCATAAAATAAAATGTGATATTGGTTGACCAATATTGTTTTCAGGCTTGACGTCTCTCTGTGTTGATAGGAAGATGACACTGCTGTACTCGTGACAGCAAGGTTTGACAGCAATACTCGCCACACCGGGGATTTAATTGGTCAACCAAATAAACAGTGATGATATTCGCGGAGCATAAACGAGGTTTAGTATGAAACAAACTTGGCGTTGGTACGGACCGGCAGATCCGGTTACTTTATCTGATATTCGTCAGGCGGGCGCTACCGGTATCGTAACGGCGCTGCACCATATCCCGAACGGAGAAGTCTGGACCACAGACGAGATTCAGAAGCGCAAGGCGCTGATTGAAGCCAACCATCTGGAATGGACCGTGGTTGAGAGTGTGCCTATCCACGAAGATATCAAAACCCAGACCGGTGAGTATGAAAAATGGATTGCCAACTATCAGCAATCCCTGCGCAACCTCGCCGCCTGCGGGATTTATACTGTCTGTTACAACTTCATGCCGGTTCTCGACTGGACCCGTACTGACCTGGAATATGAGCTGCCGGACGGCTCAAAAGCATTGCGTTTTGATCAGATTGAATTTGCGGTGTTCGAGATTTACCTCTTACAGCGCGAAGGGGCTGAGCAGGACTATACCGCAGAAGAACTGGCACAGGCTAAAACCCGCTTTGAAACCATGCGGGATGATGAAAAACAAAAACTGATAAACAATATTATTGCCGGTCTTCCGGGTGCGGAAGAAGGCTATACACTTGAACAATTCCGCCAGCACCTGAAACGTTACGCCGGTATCGATAAAGCGAAATTACGTGAGCACTTTGCGTATTTCCTGAATAAAATTATTCCGGTTGCTGAAGAGTGCGGCCTGAAAATGGCGGTGCATCCGGATGATCCTCCGCGTCCTATCCTCGGCCTGCCGCGTATCGTTTCCACGATTGAAGATATGCAGTGGATGGCGGATACCGTCAACAGTGATGCCAACGGTTACACCATGTGCACCGGTTCTTACGGCGTACGCGCTGACAACGACCTGGTCAATATGATTAAGACCTTTGGTCCGCGGATTTACTTCCTGCATCTGCGTTCAACGATGCGTGAAGAGAACCCGAATACCTTCCATGAAGCGGCGCATCTGGCCGGTGATGTGGATATGTATAATGTCATCAGCGCGGTTGCCGCCGAAGAGAACCGCCGTCGTGAGAGCGGGGAAGCGTCCCTGATCCCGATGCGTCCGGATCATGGCCATCAGATGCTGGATGACCTGAAGAAGAAAACCAATCCGGGCTATTCCGCGATCGGTCGTCTGAAAGGGCTGGCTGAAATCCGCGGTCTGGAAATGGGTATTCACCGCGCATTCTATACAAAATAATATCTCATACCTTTGTACCTGCCGGGCTGCGGGATCTCTCCCGCAGCCTGCTCCCCGGGAGCCTGTAATGGAAAAGAATCTTGTCACTGCGGACATCACCGCAACGCGTCCTGACTGGACGACTGATCGTCTCACCACCCGTATTGTTCACCTCGGCTGCGGCGCGTTTCACCGCGCACATCAGGCGCTGTACACCCATCACGTATTAGAAAAAACAGACAGCGACTGGGGTTACTGTGAAGTTAACCTGATGTCGGCACAGGATGCGGCACTGATTGAAGGGCTGAAAGCCCAGTCCATGCTGTATACCGTGGCAGAGAAAGGGGCGGATAAAACTGAGCTGAAAATTATCGGCTCGATGAAAGAAGCGATGCACCCGCTAATCGACGGTATTGATGCGGTGATTGAGAAAATGACCTCTCCGGATGTCAGTATTGTTTCCCTGACCGTGACTGAAAAAGGCTATTGCACCGATCCTGCTACCGGGCAGCTTGACCCGGAAAATGCGCTGATTAAACAAGATCTGGCGACACCGGAAACACCGCGCTCTGCTATCGGCTATATCACAGCGGCACTGAAACGCCGTCATGAGCGCGGTCTGCCGCCGTTTACGGTGCTCTCCTGTGATAACGTCCGTGAGAATGGTCATGTTGCCCGTGAAGCCGTACTCGGCCTGGCGCGGTTACAGGATCCGGCGCTGGCGGCGTGGATTGAAGCCAATGTCACGTTCCCGTGCACCATGGTTGACCGCATTGTCCCGGCCGCCACCCCGGAAACGCTGGCGGAAATCGCACAACTGCTGGGCACGGAAGATCACTGTGCTATTGCCTGTGAGCCGTTCCGTCAGTGGGTGATTGAAGACAATTTTGTGAACGGCCGTCCTGAATGGGACTGTGCAGGCGCGCAGTTTGTGCAGGATGTGGTGCCGTTTGAATTAATGAAGCTGCGGATGCTCAATGG
>OCAE01001087.1_pt1 | contig 13473 bp, 12 predicted proteins | sample 1495581 | NCBI WGS metagenome assembly OCAE01 (sample SAMEA2580278, study PRJEB22360) | human gut metagenome | biome: human gut; feature: human-associated habitat; material: faeces | place: Denmark | collected 2008/2010 | reverse complement strand
GGTAACCAGGCCCACACAATGGCGGTTGGGCCTTCGGAAAAGGAGGCCAGGGCCGCCACGCGGCTGTCAAAGCCGGTCATGAGTTCCCCGGCCGTGTCCTCCAGGCCGGCCTCTTTGATGGTGCCCAGGCAGGACACCTCGCCGCCGACGTAGTTTGGAGATAGTCCAGGCTGGTGTCGGCGGCGCCCACCACCCGGCCGCCCACCCCCAGGGCATCCAGGATGTCCAGGGTGGCCATATCCAGAACGGCGATGCGCTGGGGATCATAGGGGACCGCTACCTCGGCGGGCTCCTTTTGGGCGTTGAGGGCGGTAAGGGTCACCGTATCCCCCTGGGGCTGTGGAGCGGCTCCTGTGCCGCAGTCCGCCAGAGACAGGGCCAGGGCAAGGACCAGTGAGAGCGCGCGCGGGGTTTTCTTCTTCATGTGGTGGTTCTCCTTTTCGACAAAAGTACTGAAAACTCGGAGGCTTCAATAGTAGATGGACAGAGGCCGGCCCGCGATGGTCATGATCTTGAAGTCCACCTGGTAGAGCTCCGACAGGGTTTCTTTGGTCATTACCTCCTCCACAGTGCCGAACTTGGCGACCCTGCCGTCCTGAAGAGCGCAGATGTAGCCGGAGTAGAAGGCGGCCTAGTTGATCTCGTGGAGAACCAGGATTACCGTCTTGCCCAGCTCGTCGCACAGCCGCCGGACGATCTTCATGAGATTGGTGGCGTGGTGGATGTCCAGGTCGTTGGTGGGCTCGTCCAGCAAGACATACTCGGTGTCCTGGGCAATGACCATATTCAGGGCAACGGGACTTTCCCTTTCCGGGGCCAGCACCTGCGTCACCTCCCAGGGAAGCATGACAGCCTCATACCGGATGTTGGCCGTGCCCAAGTCCAGGCCGGACTGCTGTATGCCGCGCTTGAGCTACTGCTCAGAACAGGGCAGGGTCAGCCATGTGGTCTCGCTTGATCCCTCCGGCGCATTCTTCGGGAAAATACCCACCACCAGCATGGCGGGCTGACAGAGATAGCATGGGAAGTGCTGGCCATCGTAGTGGTGTTCCAGCTTCATGTCGTTGTCATAGACCACGCCGCAGGGGGTGACGCAGGTGCTTTCACTGTTGAGGATCAGATCCAGCGCCGCCTTGCGGGCATCCAGCCGTTCCAGCTCCTCAGTGCTGCAGCTCCCGCCGTTCAGGGGCATATAGTGCCGGCGGCCAATGTCCTCCAAATCGGAAAAGTCTGTGATGATCGTGGCCTGCTGACACCAGAAGGTCAGGTTGATTAGGTCAGTCATCTCGAACAGGCCCCATTTCACTGTCATCGCCTGGAATTTGGCGGCTTCATTGATGTCAGAGCTGTCCAGCCGCTTGGCCAGATAGTCCAGCTCGTCCACGTTGACCGCTACCTTCTCCAGCCGCTTCAGGATGAGAAAACTGCTGTTGAGCTCATCCACCCGGCAGTCCCGGCCGACCGGGTCACCGATACCCAAAGAGGCCAGGGCTGCCACCGTGTCGTCATAGGCGCCCCGGGAGATGGGAAAAGGGACTGTGAGCTGGCCGTACTCCGGGTGCCGCGAATTACTCAGGACTGCGTGCGTCATCCGTTTTCCCTCCCGTATGGATTTTTTCATCCTAGTCCGCATGCATTCCCCGGCGGTGCTCCAGCAGAGGAAGCCATGGGCTGGGTAGGGGCAGCCCAGGCACAGGTCTGAGCGGGTGCACACCGGCACGGGCGGAGCGTCCGCCGGATGATCCGGGGCGTACAGCTTGTGGGTACAGGAGGCAAATAAATGCCGGGCATAGTAAAAGGCGGCGCCTTTGTCGGCGCCGCCTTCACATAGACTGTTCAATGCTTGGTCCCTCTTTTTGTATTTGATTTTGCTTCGGTTCGGGTAACTGGTATCGAATCTGGTCCAGAATGCGCTGGCACCGGAATTCCTGCCGGTAGGAGGCGGGGCCCTCGCCGCATAGGAAGCCCTGTGCCGCCTGGCGCAGCTCCTCCAACCGCTCCCGGTCAAAAACCTGCTCCCTGGCCATCAGCCCGGAGCGGAAGGTGAAGTCCTCCTTGGCGGTTTGGTAGTCCTCCATGTAGTAGTGGCCGTTGCTGACGCCTCTCCGGTCATAGTCCCAGGCCCAGGTGACGAATTGAGCCCCCAGCAGGGTCTTTTCCCCGGCCAGTACCGTACCGTTGAATTCTGCCAGCACCCGGTAGCCGTCTGCCAGGCCCTCCGCCTTCAGCGGCGGGGCCGTCTCCAGGAGCTTCATGTACTTCATTATCGTCCCCGCCGCCTCCGTGACCTAGGCCAGGGTGGCCTTTGCCCCGTCTGTGTCCACCTAGTTGGGGTCATACCGGGCAGCACCGCGCTCCGTGACCCGGCACAGGGCGCGGCCGTTCCACTCCACTGGGAGCAGGCCGTCCTCCTCCACCGGCCGGGGTAGCAGCTCCCGCCGCCGCAGGGCGAAGGACAGCTCCTCAAAATAGGTTTCTTTGGTCATGCGCTTTTACCTCCTTCTCCGTGCAAAACGCCCTTTTTCAATGGCCGCTCCTGAGCTGCTGCTTGTGAACGCCATCATGCCATCTTATCCACGAAAAAGCTATTCAGCAAAGCGGACATAAAAGTGTGTGCCCTTTTTGAATTCGCCGGGCAGCAAAAAAGCGCCGGCCTACTGGTTGACGAAACCAACAAACCGGCGCACTAATTTTTGTATATCATTTTTTCGGATTTTTGTGCCCTGACTGTGTTCAAATAGGGCGCTGATTCCTGTTGGGGGCTCGGAAACTGGGACAAGCCAGGGGAAGGTCCCTCCGAGGCCCCGGAATACCTCGAAAATATCTTTTTTAGAACACAAATTTCAGGAAAATAAAAAAGCCGCACCCTCTGATACTCTAAGCGTCCCGCTTAAAATATCCAGATTGGTGTGGCTTTATGGAGCTGGAAACGTGACTTGAACACGCGACCTGCTGATTACGAAGTGTGCAAAAGACCTCCAACCGGCCCTAAACCGGCCTTTTTAACCGTTTCCGCTACCTCTTCACATTGTCTATGACACTTTCTTTTCCACTGTTTCCGTCCACGCTTTTCCCCATGTGGGTCAGGGTGTGGGTCAACTAAGAAACACTTTCATGGGATGTGGCAGACATCTTTTGTGATCCGCTCAGATTTTGCATATCAGTAAACAAGAAAAACAAACTGCGATAAAGCGTCAACAAAACAAGTGCCGCACACATGGTAACCGCATTTTCTTAAATTGAATTTGTGAAAGTATTCTGGTAAAATTAATCATATGAACTTTCGATAATACCAAATTATCAAAAACATTGCTGAAGTTAGGAGGGCGCATATGAAATCTAACTTTGAATTTCTCAACAGATATTGGCCTGCATTGGCAGAGATTGGTGCAACAGCGGAGAACTATGTCTATTCTGATGCTAACGCCTGTCTGTACAAACTGGGCATGTTTGGTGAGCGCCTGGTCCTGGAAATCTTTGCTTTTGAGCATATCAAGGAGCCAACCATCGATAATACCCACGCAAACCGAATTCGTCTGCTGAAACGGGAAGGTCTGCTTCCCAAGAAAATCGACGACATCCTGTATGCGCTTCGCAAAACCCGAAATGACGCTGTCCATGCGGGCGCCGACTCCGTAGAGGACGCCAAAACTCTTCTCACCATGACCTACAACCTCGCGGTTTGGTTCATGGAGGTATATGGCGACTGGGGATATATTGCCCCTGATTTTGTCATGCCTGAAAATGTAGTGCAGCCGGACTATGAGGCGATTATCAAAGAGCAGGAGGAAAAGATCGCCGCGCTCTCCAAACAGGTCGAGGCAGTATCCACTGCGGCATCTTCTAAGACCTCCAAGGAGCGTGCAGAGAAAGGCGAAACCGCATCCGAGAGCATGGAGCTTTCCGAGGCCGAGACCCGCTATCTGATTGACGAGCAGCTTCGCAAATATGGTTGGGAAGCCGACACCAACAATCTGCGTTATTCCAAGGGGATCCGGCCTCAGAAAGGCAGAAATCTCGCCATTGCCGAGTGGCCGACTGACTCTACTGCAGGCAAGAACGGTTATGCGGATTACGCTCTGTTTGTGGGCTTGAGGCTCGTGGGCATTGTGGAAGCCAAGAAAGCGGTTTTTGATATTCCATCTGTCATTGACCATCAGTGCAAGGAGTACGCCAGGGGAATCAAGGCTGAGCACGAGGAGTATATCATCACTCAGTGGGGAGCATACAAAGTACCCTTCGTTTTCGCTACTAATGGCCGAAAATATCTCAAGCAGATTGAAACCAAATCTGGCATCTGGTATCTGGATTTACGGAGCGGAACCAATGCACCCAAAGCCCTGCAAGGCTGGATCAGCCCCGAGGGATTGATGGAACAGCTCGAAAAGGATATTGCTGCCGCAAATGCCGCACTTCAAAATACGCCGTTCGATTTGCTCCGCGACCCGGATGGACTGAATCTGCGTAAATATCAGATCAATGCCATTGAAGCCGCGGAGCGGGCTGTTATTGATGGGAAACAGACTGTGCTTCTTTCCATGGCTACCGGCACAGGCAAGACCCGTACCATTCTTGGTATGATCTATCGTTTCATCAAGAGTGACCGATTCAAGAGGGTTCTGTTTCTGGTAGACCGTACTGCGCTTGGCGAGCAGGCCGAAGATGTGTTCAAGGAAGTCAAAATCGAGGAATTGATGACCTTGGATTCCATCTATAACATCAAGGGACTGAATGAGAAGGAAATCGACAGAGAAACGAAAATACATATCGCAACGGTTCAGAGTCTCATCAAGCGCATCTTATATCCCGAAAGCGATACGATGCCCTCTGTAACTGACTATGATTTGATCGTGGTCGATGAGGCACACCGCGGATACATCCTGGATAAGGAAATGAGCGAAGCCGAAATGCTCTACCGCAACCAGGATGACTATATCAGCAAATACCGCGCCGTTATCGAATACTTTGACGCTGTAAAAATTGCATTGACTGCAACCCCCGCACTGCACACCACCGAGATTTTCGGAAAGCCTGTTTTCAATTATTCATACCGGGAAGCCGTTATTGACGGCTATCTGGTTGATCACGATGCACCTCACAATATCCGCACAAAACTGCGTGTTGAGGGTATCAATTACAAGAAAGGCGAACATCTTGTCATCTATGACCCCGTTACCGGAGATGTTCTCAACGGTGACGAACTGGAAGACGACATGAAGTTTGAAATCGATACCTTCAACCGACAGGTCATTACTGAGAATTTTAACCGGACTGTTTTTGAGGAAATCGCTTGGGATTTCAATCCGGATGGTCAGGGCAAAACCCTCATCTACGCTGTTGATGATAACCACGCCGACCTTATCGTGAAGATTTTGAAAGAAATCTATGCCGAAGGCGGGGTTGATAACGACACGGTCATGAAAATCACGGGCAGTGTTGCAGGCGGCAACAAGAAGAAAATCTCTGAAGCTATCAAGCGTTTTAAGAATGAATCCCTGCCCAAGGTCGTGGTCACGGTCGACCTTCTGACCACAGGTATCGATGTGCCGGAGATCACCACGCTGGTCTTCATGCGCCGTATCAAATCCCGTATTCTGTTTGAGCAGATGCTGGGCCGTGCCACCAGGCTGTGTCCTGCCATTGGCAAAACCCATTTTGAGATTTATGATCCTGTGGGCGTTTATGAATCCTTGCAGGATGTCAGCAACATGAAACCCGTTGTCACCAACCCCTCTGCCAGCTTCAAGGATCTAATCAAGGGACTGGAAGTAGCAGCAACCGAGGAACAGCTTGCCTATCAGATCGATCTCATCGTTGCCAAACTGCAGCGCAAGCGCCGCAATGTCAGTCAAAAGGCCTTGGAACATTTTATCCACCTCACTGGCGGCAAGGATCTCTCTGCCTTTGCGGAACACCTCAACAGCAGCACTATTGAGGAAGCAACCGCAGAACTGATCAGTCACCGTGAAGCCTTCTCTGTGCTGGATAAGGATAAGACCCACCACAAGCGCCCGGTGGTCATTGATGACCATGAGGATGAACTGATCGACCACACTCGTGGTTACGGCGAAGGTCAAAAGCCTGAAGACTATCTGGAATCGTTCAAGGAGTTCATCAACAACAATATGAACGCCATTGCAGCTTTGCGTACAGTCTGCACCAAGCCTTCTGAACTCACCAGAGAAGCCCTCAAAAGCCTGAAGCTGGAACTTGACCGCCATGACTTTACGGAGAAGCAGTTGAATTCCGCGTGGAACGAGATGACCAATCAAGACATCGTGGCCGACATCATTGCTTTTATCCGTCAGCAGGCTCTGGGCTCTGCCCTTGTCAGCCATGAGCAGAGAGTAAAGCATGCCTTTGCGAAACTGCGGGTCAATCATGATTTCAACAAGACCCAGCTCGACTGGCTCAAGCGTATCGAAAAGGTGCTTCTGGAAGAAAGCGTGTTGGACGAACAGCTCTTTGAGGTTGGAGCATTCAAAAATGCGGGCGGCTTTACTATCATTGACCGCCGCTTCGGCGGCAAACTCCGTGAAATCATGACGGAACTGAACGAGTATCTCTATGAAGATGGAGGAAACATCGCGTGAACAATCAGGAAATCGTAGCAAAACTCTGGAATCTCTGCAATGTACTGCGGGATGACGGCATCACTTATCATCAATATGTTACGGAACTGACGTATATCCTGTTCCTGAAAATGTGTAAGGAAACCGGTACGGAAAGAGCTATCCCTGAGCAGTATCGCTGGGACAAGCTTCTTGCCAAACAGGGCATAGAGCTGAAGAAGTTCTACAAGGAACTGCTGGAACATCTGGGAGAATCCTGCACCGGCCGTGTCCGTGAGATCTATCAGGACGCACAAAGCAATATTGACGAGCCCAAGAATCTGGAGAAGATCATCCAGACCATCGACCAGTTTGACTGGTATACCGCCAAGGAAGAAGGTCTGGGCAACCTGTACGAAGGCCTGTTGGAGAAGAACGCAAACGAGAAGAAATCTGGCGCCGGCCAGTATTTCACCCCTCGCGTTCTCATCAATGTCATGACCCGGCTTATTGCTCCCCAGCCCGGAGAGCGGTGCAATGACCCCGCCTGTGGCACATTCGGTTTTATGATCGCAGCCGACCGTTATGTGAAAGAGCATACTGACGACCTGTTTGAGCTGCCTGTGGATCAACAGGAGTTTCAGCGCACTCAGGCTTTTTCCGGCTGTGAACTGGTACACGACACCCACCGTTTGGCCTTGATGAACGCTATGCTGCACGATATCAGTGGCCCCATTTATCTCGGCGACACCCTTTCCAACTTCGGAAAAGAGTTGAAGGGCTATGATGTTGTCCTGACCAACCCACCTTTTGGTACGAAGAAAGGCGGCGAACGTGCCACCCGTGATGACTTTACTTTCCCAACCAGCAATAAGCAGCTGAACTTCCTCCAGCATATCTACCGCAGCCTGAACAAAACAGGAAAAGCCCGTGCGGCTGTTGTTCTGCCGGATAATGTTCTGTTTGCTGATGGCGATGGTGAACGAATCCGCCGCGACCTGATGGAAAAGTGCAACCTCCATACCATCTTGCGCTTGCCTACCGGTATCTTCTATGCTCAGGGCGTCAAGACCAATGTACTGTTCTTCACCCGTGGCTGTGAGGACAAAGGGAACACCCGTGAGATTTGGTTCTATGACCTGCGTTCCGATATGCCCTCCTTCGGCAAGACCAATCCTCTGAAAGAAAGTCATTTTGACGAGTTCGTTGAATGTTATAAGGAGGGAGATTTGTCCGCTCGTACCGAAACCTACAGCGAGGATAATCCAAACGGCCGATGGCGTAAGTTTACCTATGATGAAATCCTGGCCCGCGACAAGACCAGTCTGGATATTACATGGATGAAGTCTGACAACGGAATCGAGGAATATACTCTCTCTGAACTGCTGAACCAGATCAAGGAGAAGTCTGCCAACATCGCCAAGGCTGTGGCTGAGCTGGAAGAACTGATCGGCGAGGTGGATGAATAATGGATACAAAGGCATTGCGGCAGAAGGTTCTTGACCTTGCTATCCGCGGCAAGCTGGTTCCGCAGGACCCAAATGACGAACCGGCATCCGTTCTGTTGGAGCGCATCCGCCAGCAGAAAAAGCAGATGGTCAGAGATGGAAAACTCAAACCCAAGGATATTAAAAACGATACCATCATCTTCGTTGGTGAGGATAATTTACATTATGAGAAGTTCGCTGACGGCAGCGTAAAATGCATTGAGGATGAGATCCCGTTTGACCTGCCGGAGGGGTGGGAGTGGTCAAGACTTGGTACAGTTGCAGAAGCGATTGGCGACGGTGATCACCAACCTCCCCCGCAAACATCTTCCGGTGTTCCTTTTCTTGTGATTTCAAATGTTTCTGGTGGACAGTTATCTTTTGAAAACACGCGTTTTGTCAGCGAAGAATATTTCAGCCAACTACCCGAAACTCGCAAACCACGAAATGGTGATTTACTTTTTACGGTTACTGGATCCTATGGGATTCCGGTCTTGGTAGATACAGATGATAAATTCTGTTTCCAGCGGCATATTGCAATAGTTCGTCCGTGCATCATTTCGAACCGTTATTTCTATGTCGTACTTGGGTCATCATATGTAAAGTCTATCTGTGATGCCAAGGCTACCGGCACGGCACAAAAGACGGTTGGACTTGCGACGCTAAGAGAACTTCTCATTCCCGTAGCGCCCTATAAGGAGCAGATGCAGATTTACGCGCAGACGCAAGATGCGCTAAGTATCGTTGATAGCATATCCTCAGATAAAGAAGATTTGCTAAACATAATTGAGAACACAAAAGCGAAAATCCTCAATCTCGCTATCCGTGGCCAGCTTGTCCCTCAGGACCTGAATGACGAGCCTGCCTCTGTCCTGCTTGAACGTACCAGATCAGAGAAAGAAGAACTGATCCGCCAGGGCAAAATCAAGCGTGATAAGAAGGAATCTGTCATCTTCCGAGGTGAGGATAACTCTTATTATGAGAAGATTGGGACTGAAGTCCGGTGCATTGATAATGAACTACCGTTTGATTTGCCTGCTTCATGGACATTTGCGAGATTAAAGCATATTGGTGAAATCGTTGGCGGAGGAACACCCAAAACCAACATTGCTGAATACTGGGACGGAAACATTCCGTGGCTGACACCAGCAGATTTTAGTGGGTATGAAAAAATGCATATTTCTGCCGGTGCCAGAAAAATCACTGAACTCGGTTTAAAATCTTCCTCAGCACAAATGTTGCCGAAGAATTCGATCTTGTATTCAAGCCGTGCGCCAATAGGCTATATCGCAATTGCGGCAAACCCTGTTTCAACGAATCAAGGGTTTAAGTCCGTCGTACCGTATGACTCAGCTATGAGTCTCTATTTATTTTACTGCCTTAAGGCCAGAACGGATGATATCGTTCAGCGAGCAACTGGTACGACATTCAAAGAAATCTCGGGTTCTGAGATGGCAGAAACAATAATCCCACTGCCTCCAAGCAATGAACAACAGCGGATTTTTAACAAGGTAACGCAATTGTTTGAAGCCATAACCGCAATAGAAAAGAGCCTCAATTGAGACTCTTTTCTATTACTTCAAGGAGGGTAAACAGCTCATTTATTCGTTCTGTAATTCCGATTTGTTCTTGATATGGCGGAATAAAAACTGGATATTTCTTAACCGACTCAGGCTGTGCTCTCATCAGAGAACCACCGACACCAGAAACATTTGAAAGTATTAATTCGCGAAACCGCGGTGAAGAAAAATAGTATCGTAAATATGGAGCAAATAGCAAATGATTCCTAAAAACAATCCACTCAGACGAACCGAGAAGCTGATAGGGTGTAATATGGCCCGTGATCCAGACCCTATTAATGCGAGGATTGATTTTGCAGACAAGCACATCATGCTCACAAATAGACTGCTTGGATGATCCTATTTCTCTACCACAGATGATTTCAGGCACACCTTCCTCAAAGTTAGGCACACTGTATAGTTCAAACATTTCATCAGGAGAAGCGCTTGGATTAATAGTTTCGGGGGCAAACAAGTTGCACTGTGAGAAAGAACCAACGCCCCACCCCCAAGGAAGTTCATCTACATCATATTGGGTAACCTTGTCACTAATCTTCTCATAATAAGAGATAGTCACATTTTTCCCCTATAATATTGGCGCGATAAACTCGCAAAAATATTATTGGGAGGTGCCTTTTTTATGAGGACAAACGAAACATTTGAGCAGCACCTGCGAAAGAGCAATCTTTCGGAAAACACCATCCATTCCTATCTCTGGACAGTCAACTTCTACCACGCCCACTATGATGAGGTCAACAAGGAAAACCTTCTGGCCTACAAGGGGTATCTGATGGAGTTCTTCAAACCCAAGACCGTCAATCTGCGTATCCAGGCGATGAACAAGTATCTGGAATTTCTGCACAAGGATCGTTTGCGGTTGAAAGCTGTGAAGGTGCAGCAGAAGAACTTTCTGGAGAATGTGATCAGCAATGCTGACTACAATTTCTTGAAAAAGCAGCTCAAGAAGGACGGCAATATGGAATGGTACTTCGTGGTCTGGTATCTGGCTGCGACCGGGGCGCGTGTAAGCGAACTAATCCAGATTAAAATCGAGCATGTGGAACTCGGCTATTTTGACTTGTACACCAAGGGAGGAAAACTGCGCAGGCTGTACATACCAAAAAAGTTAAGGACAGAAACTCTTGAATGGCTGGAGGAAACAAACCGTTCCTCCGGCTATTTGTTTTTGAACCGCTATGGTGAGCGAATTACCACCCGTGGTATTTCACAGCAGCTCAAAAACTATGCAGACAAATACGGACTGGATAAAAAGGTGGTGTACCCGCATTCCTTCCGACATCGCTACGCCAAAAACTTCTTGGAAAAGTACAATGACATCGCTCTTCTGGCAGATCTGATGGGTCATGAGAGTATTGAGACTACCCGCATTTACCTCCGCAGGACTGCCAGCGAACAGCAGGCACTGGTGGATAAAATCGTCACATGGTAAAGGAACAGCCGCCTTCTTTAGAGGGCGGCTGTTGGTTAGGTTAATGCATCGGAAATGGATTTGAGATGCACAAAGGCTGTTTCAATGGCTGAAACAATGCGCTTTTGCTCAGCAAGAGGTGGGAGAACACAAACATACTCCATTGCAGCGGAAATGGTAATTGTATCTACTGTAGTACCTTTAGAGTTGTCTTTCATCTGAGCCTGCATGAATTCTGATTCAAGCATATATCGGGCAAATTGTGAGTCAATCACGCCTGTCCTGTTTTCAAAGCAAAGCACACTGGCATCCTTGTAGTAAAATCGGTCATCGGAGTTTACCACATAAACCTTACCGATAGTGCCTACACCGGAAACCATCAAATCCCCCGGTTCAGGAACGCCACATTCAGCCTTAACTCGTATATAGTGTTCTTCAGAAATAAAGAGATCGTTGTCAACGAAACCGTTATCCGATAGTTTTACAATTTCGCGTGCTCTATAAAACGGGACCCCCTCTGTTCGCCAGTCTGATTGACGAACTCGTTTCGCAGAGCAAACATTGAAAAGTTCTTTTAATGGGCATAGTGCCCAACCATCTGGAATGTCGAAATAATAAGAGTTATCCTCACCACGAAAGATGACAGATTCCTTCTTATCCCGCTTGATTCTACCTTGGCGGATCAGTTTTTCTTTCTCTGTGCGGATGCGTTCCAGAAGGACCGAAGCAGGCTCATCATTTGGGTCCTGTGGGACAAGCTGGCCACGGATAGCGAAATCGAGAATTTTGGATTTGGCCTTTACTACATAATCAGCCAATGCTGTTTTATTATCTTCGATAGTGGTAACGACACACTCGGCCCTACCAGTAGAAGATACTATTTTATTGATTTGCTCGACAGGAGGAATCGGAAGCAAGACCTTTTGAAATTCATCAAAATTTACATTCTCAACGGTTGTACCTGACTTGGTATATTTGAGCAACAATTGTGTCTCCATACCTTTTAGACACATATAGATATATTCTACAAGTTGCGGCATGTACAGAACGATAGCTTTCAAATCCTGATTAATTGTTGCGCATTCTTTGAGAATAGCTACCGGCAATGTATGTCGTAGAATTCCACTGCGAGTGACCAATAGCAATGTGTTTGGTGGGTACATCTGCATTTGCTCTGCACCTAATGAACTTAAGCGCAACTGCGAGGAGGTTATGTATTTGCTTTTCATGTCTTTTGATGTTACCCAAAGAGTATCTCCATCCCAATATTCCCCATGAGAAGTAGAAGGTGTTTTTCCCCCAGAAAAGTATGCGAGATTTGATAATCGTTCCCACTCCCACCCCTCCGGCAGGTCAAACGGGATCTCATCCTCAATGCATTTTACGCTGCCGTCAGCGAACTTCTCATAATGTAAATTATAAGTCTAATAATTGAAGTGCAGTAAACAAAAGAGCATGTTTTGTGTCCTTGATGGTAACCCTCAAAGGATATTGAAAAATGAAGATTTTGCTTCTTAAGTACCTTTGAAACTCGGCTTAGTAGTGAAGGGAAACAATTCGTGTTCATCTTCCGGCATGTGAAACGGACAGAAAAAGAACAAGGATGTGGGTAGAAAATGTTTCATTCAGCGATTTGACACAGAGGTAATTCTGTGATTTTCGTACCCAGTTCACTGCAGCAAGCGAATAAAGGATGATCTGGGACAGTATCTCGTCAGAAAATTTATCAAAATATTTGATCTGGATATATCTCTAAAATTTATTTTAGGGTTATTAAAATGGCTGTTTTGTCCCCTATACACATGGGAAGTACTTTATGACAAAAACAAAGGAGACGCAAATGAAAGAATCTGTTTACAAAAACTACGACGACCTGCCGCTATTTCTAAACTCTGAAACCGTGGCAAAGGTACTGGGTATAGCCCCATCGTCGGCCTATGAGCTCATGCACGAGCCGGGATTCCCGGTGCTGAAGATTGGCAGTCATATGGTGATCCCCAAGGAACAGTTTATCCAGTGGGTGAACGAGCACACGGGAGGTGGAAAATGAAATACCGCAGTCATGGGAATTTTTTCTCTCTGCCCAATGAAATTTTCCTCTGGGGGCTGAGTTCCGGTGCATTTGCCGTGTATAGTTTTCTGCGGCGGTGCGAGGATCGCAAGACCCGCCAATGCTGGCCCAGTATCAAAACTATTGGGAAAGCGGTAAATATGAGTGAGAACACGGTACGCAAGTACATCCGTCAACTGGAGGAGCGTGGCATCATCACCACCGAACCTACGGAGATTATTACCAAGGCTGGAGAAAAGCGAAATGGCAATTTGCTGTTCACACTCCGTCCCATACAGGAGGTGATCGATGAGCACTATGCACGCCAGATGGACGAACTGGAGTTGACGGCGGAGCGGCAGCGGGTGGCGAAACTCCTTGCGGAGCGTCCCGCGTT
>OCAE01001083.1_pt1 | contig 13521 bp, 12 predicted proteins | sample 1495581 | NCBI WGS metagenome assembly OCAE01 (sample SAMEA2580278, study PRJEB22360) | human gut metagenome | biome: human gut; feature: human-associated habitat; material: faeces | place: Denmark | collected 2008/2010 | reverse complement strand
AAAAATACACAGCAGAGGGCCGTCCCGGAAGGGGCGGCCCTCTGCTGTGTGTTCCAGAGAATTTTTCTCTCCGGCGGGGATGCTTTTGTTATTGTAATAATGTATAAAAAGTAGTATACTAAATTAGTATGTTAGCATAAAGCCGCCCGGCGGGGCGCGCGGGCGGTTTGCCGCTCCGGGTGCTTTTACCGCGGCTAAAATAATATTTGAGGTGACTCATGGAGACCATCCGCTTTACCAAAAACGAGGCGGCGGCGCGCACGATCGCGGCGTATTACGATACGCCCCCCATGCTGTATGTACATTCGTTCGGATGTCAGCAAAACGTGAACGACGGCGAAAAAATCAAGGGCGTTTTAACGGATATCGGCTTCGGCCTGGCCGCACGGCCCGAGGACGCGGACCTGATCGTGTTCAACACCTGCGCGGTGCGCGAGCACGCCGAGCAGCGCGTTTTCGGCAACGTCGGCGCGCTTAAGGGCCTGAAAGAGGCGAACCCCAAGCTGTTGATCGCGGTATCCGGATGCATGGCCCAGCAGAAGGAGATCGTGGAAAAATTCAAAAAGCACTATCCGTTCGTGGACATTGTGTTCGGCGTCAACGGCATCGATACGCTGCCCGACATCCTGTGTGAAAAGCTGGCCACGCGCAAACGCGTGCTGCGCATGCCGGCCGAGCGCGGCGAGATCATAGAGGATATGCCCATCCGGCGGGATTCCACGTTCCGCGCCTGGCTTCCCATCATGTACGGCTGCGATAATTTCTGTTCTTACTGTATCGTGCCGTATGTGCGCGGACGAGAGCGCAGCCGTGCCAGCGCGGATATTTTGCGGGAGTTCCGGCAGCTTGTGGCCGAGGGCTACAAGGACATCACTCTGCTGGGCCAGAATGTGAACTCCTACGGCAAGGGCCTGCCGGAAGACATCACCTTTGCCGCGCTGCTGCGTATGCTGGACGCTGTTCCCGGCGATTACCGCATCCGGTTTATGACGAGCCATCCCAAGGACGCCACGCGCGAGCTTATCGACACCATTGCAAACAGCGCGCACATCAGCCGCCATTTGCATTTGCCGGTGCAATCCGGCTCGAACAGCATTTTGGCGCAGATGAACCGCAAATACACAGTGGAGGACTACCTCTCGCTTATCGCGTACGCCAAACGCCGCATGCCGGAGATGACGTATTCCAGCGATATCATCGTCGGCTTTCCCGGCGAGACGGAAGAGGACTTCTGCGCCACAGAGGCGCTCATCCGCGAGGTCGAGTACATGCAGCTGTTTACGTTCATCTACTCCAAACGCACGGGTACGGCAGCGGCAAGCATGCCGGACCCCACACCCCACAAGGAAAAAACGCAGCGCATTGCCCGGGTGCTTGCCATTCAGGAACAGGTGGTGGCAAAACTGGGCGGCGCAATGGTGGGCAAGACCGTCCGCGCCCTGGTGGAAGGCCCGGGCAGGGAGGAGGGAACTCTTACCGCCCGTCTGGACAACAATATGACTGTGGATTTTGCAGGCGGCGCGCCTGTGGGCGAGTTCGCCGATGTCCGCGTGACGGGCGTGCGCGGCGCGATGCTGAAAGGCGAGCTTGCATGAACCCGCCCGCCGCAGGGCAAAATAACGCGACCCCATCGGAAATGCTTCAAAAATAAAGGGAATAAAAGGAGAATTTTATCATGGCGAAAGACGCGATCACGATGTTTAAGGAGGCTGCCGCACAGCTGCAGCGGGAAGAGGCTTATCTGGCGCTGGAGGGCACCCGCAAAAAAAATGACGAGGATGAGGCGCTTCAGCAGCTGATCGGAGACTTTAATCTTGCCCGCATCGACCTGAACAGCGAGCTTTCCAAAAGCGCGGACAAGGACCAGGATAAGGTCAACGAGCTGAATGTGAAGGTGAACCAGCTGTACAACGACATCATGGCAAACGAGAGCATGGCCGCCTACAACGAGGCAAAGGCTGAACTGGAGTCTGTGATGAATTATGTGAACGCCATCATCAACACGGCTGTCAACGGCGGCGACCCGATGACGGTGGAGGAGCCGCAGCAGGGCGGATGCTCGGGCAGCTGCGCTTCTTGTTCGGGCTGCCACTGATGGCGGCCCCGCGCTCCGCGCGTTTTGAATCTTAATAGGACGGTGCAGAATATGGCAGCGCTTTCCCCCATGATGCAGCAGTATTTCGACATCAAAAAACAGCATCCCGACAAGATATTGTTTTTCCGTCTTGGGGATTTTTACGAGATGTTTTACGACGACGCCATTCTTGCGTCAAAGGAGCTGGAGCTCACCCTGACGGGCCGGGACTGCGGCCAGGAGGAGCGCGCGCCCATGTGCGGTGTGCCGTTCCATTCCTATGAAAACTATGTGGCAAGGCTCATTGCCAAAGGTTATAAGGTCGCCATCTGTGAACAGATGGAGGACCCCGCTCTGGCGAAAGGCCTCGTCAAGCGGGATATCATCCGTGTGGTGACACCCGGCACTGTGATCGAAAGCAGTATGCTGCAGGATGATAAAAACAACTACATCGCCAGCATTTATATCACGGAGAAAAAAGCGGGCGTATGCTTTGCAGACGTCTCCACAGGCACGGCTCACGCCACGGTGCTCACGGGCGAAAAGCTGGGGCCGGAGATCATCTCCGAATTGTGCCGCTATTCTCCCAGCGAGGTGCTGTTCAACGCAGCTATTCTGGACTACAAGGAAGTAACGGCGTATATCAAGCAGCAGCTTGCCTGCAGTGTGGAGCTGCTGGATGAAGCGGCTTTCGCGCCCGACGCCTGCATGGAAGAGATGCGCGCCCAGTTTGGGGATGCCCCGGAAAAAACGGCCGGCCTTGCGCCGGAAAGTCCGGCGTTCACGGCCCTGGCCGTGCTGCTGGGATACTTAAAGGAAACACAGAAAAAGGGCGTGGAGCGGTTAAAGACCGTACACAATTACGCCGAAGCGCAGTATATGCAGCTTTCGCCCGTCACGCGCGCCAACCTGGAGCTGACGGAAACGATGCGCGGGCGCGAGAAAAAAGGTACGCTGCTGTGGGTGCTGGATAAAACGCAGACGGCTATGGGCAAGCGGCTGATGCGCGCGTGGATCGAGCAGCCTCTGGTGAACGTGGCGGCCATCAATGCGCGTCTGGACGGCGTGGAGGAGCTGGTGGGCGATTCCGTAGCCCGCGCCGATATCGCGGCCGCGCTCTCAAAGATATTTGACATCGAGCGCCTGATGACGCGCACGGTGTACGGTTCGGCCTCTCCGCGGGAAATCTACGCGCTTGCCGCCACCTGTGAGCAGCTGCCCCGCTTGAAGGCGCTGGCCCGGCCCTTCGGCAGCGCCGAGATCACCGCGCTGCTGGCTGATATCGACGAATTGTCCGATATCAAGGAGCTGATCTTCGCAGCGGTCGACGAGAATGCGCCTGCCATGCTCAAGGACGGAGGCGTCATTCACCCGGGCTACAACACCGAGGTGGACGAGCTGCGGGACATCGTCCACGGCGGCAAAGGTTACCTTGCCACGCTGGAGGCAAAGCTCAAGGAGGAAACGGGCATCCGCACGCTGAAGATCGGCTACAACCGGGTGTTCGGTTATTACATCGAGGTGAGCCGTTCCTTTTCGAACCAGGTGCCTGCAAATTTTGTCCGCAAGCAGACGCTGGCCAACGCGGAGCGGTACATCACCGAGGATCTGAAGGTACTGGAGAACAAGATCCTGGGCGCAAACGAGCGTCTGGCTGTCCTGGAACGCCAGCTCTTTGACGATCTGCTGCATAAAATTTCGGCCGAACTGCCGCGTATCCAGAAAACCGCGTCCGGCGTGGCCCGTCTGGACGTCCTGACGGCGCTGGCGGAGGTGGCTGTGAAAAACGGCTATACAAAGCCGGTTGTGGATGAAGGCGACGAGCTCATCATCGAGGAGGGCCGCCATCCTGTCATCGAGCAGATGCTCAAGGGTGCGCTGTTCGTGCCCAACGACACTGTGCTGGACTGCGGTGATAACCGTATGCTCATCATCACCGGCCCGAATATGGCCGGCAAATCCACCTATATGCGCCAGACGGCGCTCATTGCGCTGATGGCGCAGATCGGCAGCTTCGTGCCGGCCCGGGCGTGCCGCATGGGCGTTGTGGATGCTATTTTCACCCGCGTGGGCGCTTCAGACGATTTGGCTGCGGGGCAATCCACCTTTATGGTGGAGATGACCGAGGTGGCCGAAATCCTCCAGTACGCAACGGCAAAAAGCCTTGTGATTTTAGATGAAATCGGCCGGGGGACTTCCACGTTCGACGGCATGAGCATCGCCCGCGCCGTAGTGGAACACATTGCGGACAAGGATGGCGGCATGGGCTGCAAAACGCTGTTTGCCACCCATTATCACGAGCTGACGGATTTGGAAAACGCCATTGACGGCGTGAAGAATTATAACATCGCTGTAAAAAAGCGCGGCGACGACATTACGTTTCTGCGGCGCATCGTGCGCGGCCCGGCGGACGACAGCTACGGCATTGAGGTTGCAAAGCTGGCGGGTCTGCCCGGCGAGGTGACAAAGCGCGCGAAGGAAGTGCTCAAGGTGCTGGAGGCCACCGCGCCCAACGCCGATAAGGTGACGCAGCTGGACTTCGGCAATTTTGAAAAATTCGCGGCAGCGCCCGTGCCCAGCGAGCTGGTGGACAAGCTGACAGCGGTGGATGTGGAAACGCTCACGCCGCTGGAAGCGTTGAATTTTTTGTATGAACTGAAACAGACACTGGTAAAATAAGCGCGCCCGGTGCGCGGGAAAGGGCGGTGCTGCGCATTGGCAGTTATTCATGTGTTGGACAAGCATACCGCGGAACTCATCGCGGCAGGCGAGGTGGTGGAGCGCCCCGCCTCGGTTGTAAAGGAGCTGACGGAGAACGCCATTGACGCGGGCGCCACCGCAGTTTCCGTTTCCGTTGAACGCGGCGGCATCGCAATGATCCAAATCGCGGACAATGGCTGCGGCATCGAGGCCGAGTACATCCCGACGGCGTTTATCCGCCACGCAACGAGCAAGATCGAGAAAGAGGAAGACCTGGAGAGCATTCATACCCTGGGCTTCCGCGGCGAAGCGTTGGCCTCCGTGGCCAGTGTGTCCCGCATTGAGCTTCTCACAAAGACAGATGCGGACGAGTATGCATATCTGTACCGCATCAGCGGGGGAGAAGAACAGGGCATCGAGCCGGCCGCACGTCCTGTCGGAACAACGATCACTGTGCGGGACCTGTTTTACAACACGCCCGCACGTATGAAGTTTTTGAAAAAGGATACCAGTGAAGGCAACTATGTGGCAGATGTTGTCACACAGCTTGCGCTCTCCCACCCGGAGGTTTCGTTCAAGTTCGTGCGGGACGGAAAACCGCAGTTCCAGACGCCCGGCGACGGAAAACTGCTGGGGGCGGCGTATGCCGTGCTTTCCCGTGATTTTGCAAAGGACCTTGTGCCTGTGGAGCACACGGCGGGCAGCTACACGGTGCGCGGCCTTGTTACGCCGCCGAAAAACGCCCGTGCAAGCCGCGCCATGCAGTATTTTTTTATCAATGGACGCTTTGTCAAGAACCGCACGATGATGGCGGCGCTGGAGGCTGCTTATAAAGGCGTGATGATGCAGGGAAAATTCCCGGGCTGTGTGCTTTCCATCGAGATGCCGCCGCAGCTGGTGGATGTGAACGTCCACCCAGCCAAAACAGAGGTGCGTTTTGCCCGGGAAAAAGATGTGTTCGATGCGGTATATCAAAGCGTTAAATGCGTACTCATCACGCCGCAGAGCACGGAAAAGGTGTTTTCTTTCGGCGGTGCGGAAAGGGCGTTCCCGGCGGATGAAAAGGCGCCGGATGCAGCTGCGAAGAAGGAGCCGTCCGAGAGCGCCCCGGCCGAAGAGCCCGCGCGCGGCCCGGGCGCATTGCGCCCGGCGTCCCGTGCCGTTCCGGACGCACCGGTGAGGCCCGTCCCGGCACGTCCGGAGCCGTCCGCCGTACCGCTGCCCGGCCAGGTGAAAGCGTACAGTGAAATGATCACTGCTCTCTCAAGTGAATCTACCGTTCCGTACCGTTCGGCAAAGGCGCCGGATATATGGGCTGATGAGGACGCGGCGGAGGATGTCGGCTTTATGCCGCACACTGTCTGCCGGCGGCAGGAGGGGACGGCGGGCGGGCTGCGCTCGTGGCGGGAGAAACAGCCGGGACGGAAAATACCGCCGCGCCGCAGATGGAGGCTGAAACGCCCCATCAGACTGCTTTTGCGCCTGTGGAAGAAGAACAGCGGCGCGATTCGCTTCGTTTTGTGGGCGAGGTGTTTGACACGTACATTGTCACCCAACGGGGAAACGACATGTGCCTTTTGGATAAGCACGCCGCCCACGAGCGCATTATCTATGAATCTTTGGCGGCATCGTATGGGAAGGTGAGCAGCCAGATGCTGCTGGTGCCCGTAACGGTGCAGCTTTCCGCGGAAGAAAAGGATGCACTGGTGCAAAGTGAAATGCTTTTACAGGACAGCGGTCTGGAAGTGGAGGACTTCGGCGGCAATTCTGTCGTGGTGCGCGCCGTCCCGGCGGACGTCGTGCCCGAGGATGTGGAGGACCTTGTGGTGGAGCTGGCCAGCAGGCTGGTCTCCAACCCGCGGTATACCACCAGCGAAAAAACAGAATGGGTGCTGCACTCCATCGCGTGCCGCGCGGCCATCAAGGCGGGAGATAAAACGCACGCTGCACAGCTGCTGCGCTTGGCGGAGGATGTGCTGGACGGCAGAGTGCCTCCGTTCTGTCCCCACGGACGGCCCATCGTGCTGAAGATCACCAAAAAGGAGCTGGAAAAGCAGTTTGGCAGACAAGGCTGATATCATCGTGATCTGCGGTCCCACGGCTACGGGGAAAACAGCGCTCTCTGTTGCGCTGGCAAAGCTGCTGGACGGCGAGGTCGTTTCGGCGGATTCGATGCAGATCTATAAAGGGCTTCGTGTGGGAACTGCACAGGCGACGCCGGAGGAGATGAAAGGTGTGCCGCACCATCTGGTGGGATTTCTTCCGCCGGAAGAACGGTTCTCTGTTGCGGACTATGTCAGGCACGCAGGCGAGTGTATCGCGCAGATCACGGCACGCGGACGCGTTCCAATCGTGGCCGGCGGCACCGGATTGTATATTTCCAGTCTTGTAAATGGAATAGACTTTACACCGGATAAGGCGGACCCGGCCGTGCGGGCACGGCTGGAAACCGAGCTGACGGAGCAGGGCATCGGCCCGCTTTATGCGCGGCTGCAGCAGGTGGACCCGGAGTGTGCGGCGAAGCTGCACCCCAACAACCATGGGCGTGTGCTGCGTGCGCTGGAGCTGTATGAGCAAACGGGCGAGACGATGTCCTGCCGGCGCAGCAGCCGTACCGCGCTTTGCTGATAGGGCTGAATATGCCGGAGCGTGCACAGCTTTATGCACGCATTGATGCGCGAGTAGACGCGATGCTTGCACATGGGCTGCTGGAAGAGGCGCGCCTGGTGTATGCCAACAGAGATGCCTACCATACCGCGGCGCAGGCCATTGGCTACAAAGAATTTTTTCCTTATTTTGAAGGAAAGGAACCGTTGGAAGTATGTACGGCGGCGCTCAAGCGGGCGTCCCGTAATTACGCCAAACGGCAGCTTACCTGGTTCCGGCGGATGGACGGCCTGGTTTGGCTGCCCGCAGGGGAGCCGGAAGCGGCGGAGGCGGCCGCCCGGCTTTGGGCGGGGCATGTGAAGAAAAATTGCGGCGATCAAATATAAGGAATAACGGATATATGGAAAACTGGCCGGTAAGAAAAAAGAAAAAACGGTACAGAGGACTGATTTTGGCTCTGCTGATGCTCGTGCCCGCCGGATATATCGGCGTTCAGATGGTACAGGTGCTGCGTACGAATTATCAAACGCAGACCGCGGTGGCATATTCAATGTCCGACGTCGTCCGCTGCGACGGGATGCTCGCCATGGATGAGACGGTCATTCCTTATGAGGGAGCGGGCGTCCTGGGCTATCAGGTGAACAACGGCGAGCGTGTCTCGGCAGGCACGCAGGTAGCGCGATTGTTCGCCGACGAAGCGAGCGCACAGAACCGGACGCTCTCCGAAAAGCTGACGGAGGAGCTTTCGGTGCTGGAAAAGTCCCAGGCGGGCGCGGCTGCCGACGTTGAGGCGCTGATGAATCAGAACCAGCAGGGTATCTATTCGGCGCTGGATCTGCTGGAGAGCGGCAATTACACAGGATTATCGGATGCGCGGGCTTCCATCCAGCTTGCGCAGAATAAGATGCAGCTCACGATGGGGGTCGTATCGGATTTCAGCGCCCGCATTGCGGACCTGACGGCGCGGCGCGACGCGGCGGATGCCGCCAGCGTATACACACCGATAACAGCTCCGGCGGCCGGATATTTTGTCTCCGCGCAGGACAGCGAGAAGCAGATGTATACGCCTGAGGCGCTGGCGGCCATGTCTCCGGCAGAATTGAAGGATGCGCTGGCACAGCCTTCCCAAACGAACGACGCAAACGTAGCGGGCAAGCTGATTTTGGACTACCGCTGGCGTTATTATGGCCTTGTGACGCAGAAACAGGCGGAAAAGTTCGTGGAGGGAACGCGCGTCGAGATCTCGTTCCCAAACGTATCGGCCGAATCGGTGCCCGCCACCGTGGTGAATGTTACGGTGGATGAGGAGAACGGTACTGCCAAGGTGGAATTGCTTTGTGATTACATCAACGAGACAGTTGTGACGCTGGAGCATGAAAAAGCAGATATAACGTTCGCCACCTATGAGGGAATCCGTATCGACCGACAGGCACTGCACATCGTTGAAGGGCAAAACTGCGTGTTTGTCAAATACGGAAACCTGGTGTACCAGAAAAATATTACGATCCTGTTTGAAAACGAGGATTACATTCTGGTGCCGTCGAAAACAACGACGGGCGAAAATGAGGTAAAACTGTTCGATGAGATTGTTGTGCGCGGTACAGATCTGTACGACGGAAAAATATTGTAGCTTTTTTGTGTGCCTTTTTACACAAATTTGCAACTGTTTATTGACATCCGCCACAAAAACAAGGATAATAACGATGATAGTATCCAATTTGTTGTGCCGGTGCGGATACAAAACCGTTACAATCGTGGCGCGGCGGCGCATGCGTCTGCGCGCGGCCAGCTTGCCATAAAAAGGAGATTTCAGAGATGAGTATGTTCGATAAGATCAAAGGTATGATGGGCGTGCCCGACGACGACGATTACGATGACGACGATATGGATTTCGTGAATGAGAATACAGGCTATGCGGCGCAGGACGATTATGTCCCCGAAGAACAGGATGTTACGCCCAAACGCAATAAGGTCGTGAATATCAACTCCACCATGCAGCTGCAGGTAGTGCTTGTGAAGCCTGAGCGTTTTGATGATGCCAGCGCCATCGCGGACCATCTGAACGCCAAGCGCACCGTGGTTTTGAACCTGGAATCCACAAATAAGGAGGTCTCCCGCCGTCTGGTGGATTTTCTCTCCGGCGTGGCGTATGCAAACAACGGCCAGATCAAGCGCGTTGCCAACAGCACTTTTATCATCACCCCGTATAATGTGGATATCATGGGGGATCTGCTGGACGAGCTTGAAAGCAACGGCGTGTTCTTCTGATTTTGAGAGGCTACATACCGCCCGCGGACGACGATGAGCGCTTGTTCGTCCGCCGCCTGGGGGACCTTGTGCAGGTCGTGCGCCAGCGCGGGACGTCCCGCAGCACCCCGTTTTTAAGCGATCGCCAGCAGGAACTGGCCCGCGCCGCTCTTGCGGGGTTGGGCTTTGAGGGATATGCTTTCGACGGCGGCTATCCGGATGCCGAACGGCGGATTCTGCGCCTTTTCGGTGAATATGGGGCGCAGGAGCCGCTGCCCGCCGTATGTCTGTTTGCGCAGACCCTGCGGGCTGACAGAGCACTCACTCACCGGGATTATCTGGGCGCACTGATGTCGCTGGGAATCAGGCGCGAATGCATCGGCGATATCCTTTTGTCGGAAGACGGAGCATATCTGTTCGTTCTGGATACGGTCGCGCCGCTGGTGTGCGACGAGCTTTCCAGCGTGGGGCGCTGCAGCGTATGTGTGCGCGCGGGCCGGGCGGAGGAACTGCCCGGCCGGGAAGAGCGCCCGGCACAGACGGCGACGGTGGCCTCGCTGAGGCTGGACGCTGTGCTGGCCGCCATGCTGCATATCAGCCGTGGGGATGCGGTGCAGCTTGTGAAAAGCGGCATGGTGGAAGTGAACCACGTTTCCACGGTGTCCGCGCATTATGAAGTGTTTGAAAACGACGTGTTCAGCATCCGCGGACGCGGCAAGTACAAGCTGTGCGGCGTGGGTGCCAAAAGCCGGAAGGGCCGCACCTTCGTGTCCTATATTGAATATTAACAGGGGGAACAATCTCTATGAACGCTGAAGATATCCGCAACGTTACCTTTGACAAGGTCATGCGCGGCTACCGGCCCGAGGAAGTGGACGCTTATCTGGACCAGGTGGCGGCGGAACTGGAACGCCTGCAGACGGAAAAAGCGGATGCGGAGAAAAAAATGTACATCCTTGCGGAAAAGGTGGACCAGTACCGCAATGATGAAGAAACGCTGAAGACAGCGCTCCTCAATGCCCAGCGTATGGGTGAGAGCGTCATCCATGAGGCGCGCCAGAAGGCTGAGACCATCATTTACGATGCAACGAGCAAGGCAAGCCAGGCGCGGGAAGAAGCCGTGGAAAAGGTAGCTGAAGAGGAGATGCTGCTGGCCCGCCTGAAAGCGGAGGTGGCGCATTTCAAGGGCGAAGTGCTGAACCTGTATAAGCAGCATATCGAATCGCTGAGCATGATCCCGGGCGCGGAAGAAAAAAAGAAAAAGGCGCCGGAGGCGTCCAAGGCTGAAGAACAGCCCGAGCCTGCCCCGGAGGAAGCGCCGAAGGAAGAGCCTGCGGCGGAGGCGCAGCCTGCCGCAGCCCCGGCCGAACCGGGACAGGAGGCTTCGTTCGAGGAGTATCAGGACATTACTTTTGAGGACTAACTGAACATGTGTGGCATAGCGGCGTTTGTTTTAAGCGCCGCTATGTTATGGTTTACGGCATTTTTGCATTTTTCGGCATTTGCAGACCATTTTCTGTGGATTCGCCTGCAAAAACGGAGAGAGTCTGGCTTTTCAAAGTGCCAATCAAAGAAAGGAACGTACCATTGCTGATATCTGTAATCATTATCATTGCACTGACAGGGCTGGATCAGCTCACAAAGCATCTTGCCACGGTTTATCTTGCGCCGGTAGGGGCGATGCCGTTCATTCCCGGCGTCATGGAGCTGCGCTATGTGCTGAACGACGGCGCAGCCTTCAGCATGCTGGCAGACGCCGAGTGGGGGCGCGTGTTCCTCATCGTCGTAACGGGCCTTGCGCTGGCGGCGCTGGCGGTGTATTTTTTCTGGAAGAAGCCGTCTTCCTGGTTGGAGCGCTGGGTGTTTATCCTGATTTTTTCCGGCGGTTTGGGCAATCTGATCGACCGTGTGCTCAACGGGTATGTGGTCGATTTCTTTGCTACCACATTCATGAATTTCGCTGTATTCAATGTGGCGGATTGCTTTGTGTGCGTCGGCGCCGCGTTGTTTGTCATCGCCGTGCTGCGTCAGGAGCTGAACGCCAAAAAGGAGCAGAAGGCCGGGACGGATGAAAACGCTTGAATATACCGCCGGTGCCGAAGATACGGGCCGCCGCATCGATGCCGCGTTGGCAGCGGCGTTCCCGGAACTGACGCGAAGCTTCGCACAGCAGCTTCTGGCAGAGGGCCGTGTACTGTGCAACGGACGTTCCGTCGCCAAAAGTGCGCGCCTTACACAAGGAGATGCGTTGTGTGTTTCGCTGCCGGACGCCCAGCCGGTGGAAATCATTCCGCAGGATATCCCGCTGGATATCGTTTACGAAGACAGCTCGCTGCTGGTTGTCAATAAGCCCAAGGGAATGGTGGTCCACCCGGCGGCGGGAAACCCGGACGGCACACTGGTGAACGCACTGCTGTACCACTGCGCGGGCAGGCTCTCCGGCATCAACGGCGAAGTGCGTCCCGGCATCGTGCACCGCATTGACAAGGACACCAGCGGCCTGCTTGTAGTGGCAAAAGACAACGAGACGCATCTTTCGTTGTCGCAGCAGTTCGCCGTGCACAGCATCGCCCGGGTATACCATACTGTGGTATACGGCGGTTTTGCTGCGGACGACGGATTTGTGGAGGGGAACATCGGTCGTCATCCTGTGGACCGAAAGCGTATGGCCGTCGTGCCAAAGGGCGGCAAAGCCGCTTATACAGCCTACCATGTGGAGGAGCGCTTTCCCGCCTTTACACATCTTTCCGTAAGGCTCCGGACTGGGCGAACCCATCAGATCCGCGTACATCTTGCGAGCATCGGCCATCCGGTTGCCGGGGATGCGGTTTACGGCCCGCGTAAGGTGATCACCCAGCTGGAGGGCCAGTGCCTGCATGCAAAAACGCTCGGCTTCATTCATCCCGCAACAGGCGCGTACGTCGAGTTCGACAGTCCGCTGCCCGAATATTTCACGGCCTTTACCGGCCGTCTGCAAAAGGAAATGTAACGCTATGATCCGCTCCCTCAAGGATATCCTCGTCGTTTCGGACATGGACAACACGCTGCTCACACCAGAGGACGGCGTGCCCTTTGTGAACCAGGTGACCATGCGTCTGTTCTGCGCGCTGGGCGGCCATTTTACCGTGGCCACGGGCCGCACGATGGAATCAGCCGGACGGCATCTGGACTCGATGACGCTTTCTGCACCCGCTATCCTGTATGGCGGGGGCGTTATTTACGATTTCGAACACGATATCCGCATCCGAAATACACTGCTGTCCAAGCCGTCGGCGCGCCGGGCGGTGTGCGATGTATTGGCGCGTTTTCCGGGAGTGGGCGTGGAGATTATGACCGAGGACGGCGGCATCTGCGTGGTGCGGGCCAATGAATATACCTACCGCCACACGGTCCATGAAAGGCTCACTTACCGCATGGCGCCGCTGGAGGAGCTGGATGGCGGTTGGAATAAGGTGCTGTTTGCCTGCTCCCATGAAATGCTGATGCAGATCCAGGATTTTCTGGACGCACGCAAATATCCCGGCGTCTACTTCATTGCGACCAACCGCAACTATTTTGAGATCATGCCGGAGGGCGCGGCCAAGGGGGCGGCGCTGGGAGAACTTTGTACCTATATGGGCATCCCGATAGAAAACACGGTGGCCATCGGAGATTATTTCAATGACATTGAGCTGATGCGCGCGGCCGGGCATTCCGTGGCGATGGGGAACGCGCCCAAGGAGGTGCAGCTCGCGGCGGACACCGTAACAGGCAGATGCCTGGACGGCGGCGTGGCCGAGGTGCTTTACGGGTTGATTCGTAAATACGGATGATTGTAAAAAGCGTGTAAAATGGAGCGTGCCTTGGGCGGGATATGGTATAATAACCTCAAAGCCGCCGCTTGCGCGGCTGCG
>OCAE01001075.1_pt1 | contig 13638 bp, 15 predicted proteins | sample 1495581 | NCBI WGS metagenome assembly OCAE01 (sample SAMEA2580278, study PRJEB22360) | human gut metagenome | biome: human gut; feature: human-associated habitat; material: faeces | place: Denmark | collected 2008/2010 | reverse complement strand
TCCGCCAGGGCCTGCGGGATAAAGGGCCCCAAACCCGGCAGCCGCAGTGTCTCGAGCAAAACCGGCTCTTCCGATTTACTGAATGCCTTCGGCATCGCGCTGGATACCCCGGCGGATGTGTCCCGCAGCGCGCTGGATGATGTCGGCGTCTGTTTTCTGTTTGCCCCGCACTATCATGACGGTTTCCGTTTTGCCGCACCGGTGCGTCAGCAGCTGAAAACCCGCACCTTATTCAATGTCCTCGGACCGCTGATCAACCCGGCCCGCCCGCCGGTTGCCCTGATCGGTGTATACAGCCCGGCGCTGATCCGCCCTGTTGCACAAACGCTGAAAGTCCTCGGCTACCAGCGTGCAGCCGTGGTGCACAGCGGCGGGATGGATGAGGTTTCCCTGCATGCGCCGACACAGGTTGCTGAGCTGCATAACGGAGAGATCCGCGAATACCGCCTGACCACAGACGATTTCGGCCTGCCGGGTTATGACATGCAGGAACTGCGCGGCGGCACCCCGGAAGAAAACCGTCAGTTACTGACCCGGCTATTACAGGGAGAAGGCCCCCCGGCACAGAGTCATGCCGTGGCAGCCAATGTCGCCCTGCTGATGAAACTCAATGATAACGAAGACTTACAGGATAATGCGCAGCATGCGCTGGCAATGATCCGCAGTGGTAACGCCTTTGAGCGCGTCACCGCCCTGGCCGCGAGAGGGTAAACCATGAAAGGCACCGTATTAGAACAGATTGTGAATGATAAACGTATCTCCCTGGTTACGCGGAAGAAACAGGAGCCGCTGCTGAGTTTCGCGGATGATCTTCCGCTGAGTGACCGCGATTTTTATCAGGCTCTGCGCAGCGCGGAAACCGCGTTTATTCTGGAGTGCAAAAAAGCCTCTCCGTCGAAAGGACTTATACGTCAGGATTTTAATCTCAGTGAAATCGCAGCGGCTTATACGCCGTATGCCACGGCAGTCTCGGTACTGACCGACGAGAAATATTTTCAGGGACAACATGACTATCTGCGGCAGGTGCGCGCGCTGATCACGCAGCCGGTATTATGCAAAGATTTCATTATTGATGCTTATCAGGTGTATCTCGCCCGCCACTATGGCGCAGACGCGATTCTGCTGATGCTCTCTGTCCTGAATGATGCGGATTATTACTCACTGGCAACGCTGGCTCATTCCCTCAATATGGGGGTGCTGACGGAAGTCAGTACGGAAGAGGAACTGCACCGTGCCATTGCCCTTGATGCACAGGTTATCGGCATCAATAACCGCGATTTGCGCGACCTCTCCATTGACCGCCGCCGGACAGCGGATTTTGCACCGCATATTCCGGCTGACCGCATTATTATCAGTGAATCCGGCATTACCACGCATCAGCATATCCGCGAATTGCGTCCCCATGCTGACGGGTTCCTGATCGGCAGTGCCATTATGGCGCAGCCTGATCTGGACACTGCCATCCGCCGCCTGATTTACGGCGAACACAAAGTCTGCGGACTGACCCGTGCGGACGATGCCCGCGCCGCCTATGACGCCGGTGCCACCTTCGGTGGCCTGATTTTTGTCAGCAAATCGCCGCGTTATGTGGATGAAGCACAGGCAGCGGAGGTGATGTGCGGAGCACCGCTGGCATACGTCGGCGTGTTCCGTAACCACGACCCGGCAGATATCGCCGCCATTGCCCGCCGCCTGAAACTGCATGCGGTTCAATTACACGGTGATGAAAACGAGCACGATATCGCGCTCCTGCGCCTGCATCTCCCGGCAAAATGTGAGATCTGGAAAGCGCTGGATATGTCGCACGGTGCGGATATCACCGTTCCGGATGGCGTGGTACGCCTGGTGCTGGATAACGGCAAAGGCGGCACCGGGCAGACGTTCGACTGGCAGACCCTGCCTCCTTCACTGCCGGTGCCCTTTACCCTCGCGGGCGGGCTGAATGCGGAAAATTGTGTCTCCGCCGCCGCCTCCGGTGCTGCCGGGCTGGATTTTAACTCCGGCGCGGAGTCCGCCCCCGGCATTAAAGATGCAGAAAAACTTCGTCAAATATTTAATCAATTACATCAGCAAGTTGCCTGACTGACGACTGAAAAGAAAAAGGATCAGAAACAATGAGTAAATTAAATCCCTACTTTGGTGAATTCGGCGGGCAGTTTGTACCGCAGATTTTAATCCCGGCACTCGACCAACTCGAAGATGCCTTTATTGCCGCTCAGGAAGACCCGGAGTTTCAGCGCGAATTTACCGATCTGCTGCAAAACTATGCCGGTCGCCCGACAGCCCTGACACTGTGCAAAAATCTGACGGCCGGCAGTAAAACCAAACTGTACCTGAAGCGCGAGGATTTACTGCACGGCGGTGCCCACAAAACCAACCAGGTACTCGGCCAGGCACTGCTGGCAAAACGGATGGGAAAAACGGAAATTATCGCCGAAACCGGTGCCGGTCAGCACGGTGTCGCGGCAGCGCTCGCCAGTGCGCTGCTCGGGCTGAAATGCCGTGTTTATATGGGGGCAAAAGATGTGGAACGTCAGTCCCCGAATGTGTTCCGTATGCGACTGATGGGCGCGGAAGTCATCCCGGTACACAGCGGTTCCGCCACCCTGAAAGATGCCTGTAATGAGGCGCTGCGCGACTGGAGCGGCAACTATGACCGCGCCCACTATTTATTAGGCACCGCTGCAGGCCCGCATCCGTACCCGACCATTGTCCGCGAGTTTCAGCGCATGATTGGTGATGAGGCGCGTGCCCAGATCCTCACCCGTGAAGGCCGTTTACCGGATGCGGTGATCGCCTGTATCGGCGGCGGTTCAAACGCCATCGGCGCATTTGCCGGGTTTATTCCGGATGAATCTGTCGCGCTGATCGGCGTCGAACCGGCCGGGCACGGTATTGAAACCGGCGAGCACGGCGCACCGCTCAAACATGGACGTATTGGTATCTACTTCGGTATGAAATCACCGATGATGCAGACAGAAGATGGTCAGATCGAGGAATCTTACTCTATCTCCGCCGGTCTGGACTTTCCGTCTGTCGGGCCGCAGCACGCATATCTGAATGCCATCGGCCGGGCCGATTATGTTTCCGCCACCGATGATGAGGCCCTTGAGGCATTTAAAACGCTGAGCCGTCAGGAAGGGATTATCCCGGCACTGGAATCCTCCCATGCCCTGGCACACGCACTGAAAATGATCCGCGAAAATCCGGAGAAAGAACAACTTCTTATCGTTAATATTTCCGGTCGCGGAGACAAAGACATTTTCACTGTTTATGACATTTTTAAAGCAAGAGGTGATTTCTGATGAGCCGGTATGAACAACTTTTCCAGCGTTTGCAGTCCCGCAATCAGGGTGCATTTATCCCGTTTGTCACTCTGGGTGACCCGTCGGCAGAGGTTTCCCTGCAAATTATTGATGCTCTGGTGGCGGGTGGTGCCGATGCCCTGGAGATCGGCATTCCGTTTTCTGACCCGCTGGCAGACGGTCCGGTGATTCAGGATGCCAACCTCCGCGCCTTTGCCGCCGGTATGACCCCGGCGCGCTGCTTTGAGCTGATTGCACAAATCCGTGCAAAATATCCGGAACTGCCGGTGGGACTGCTGATGTATGCCAATCTGGTCTTCCATAACGGTATCAGTCAGTTTTATGAAACCGCGGCAAACGCCGGTGTGGATTCGGTTCTGATCGCCGATGTGCCGCTGCATGAATCTCAGCCGTTCCGGGATGCCGCGCTGGCCAATAATATCGCGCCGGTCTTTATCTGCCCGCCGGATGCGGATGACAAATTACTGGAAACACTGGCTGCCGCCGGGAAAGGCTATACTTATCTGCTTTCCCGTGCCGGTGTGACGGGAACAGAAAAACGGGCTGAAAAATCGCTGGCTGATCTGACCGCCAAACTGACCGCACTGAATGCCGCCCCGCCGGTTCAGGGATTCGGGATTTCCGAACCGGAACAGGTGCAGGAATCACTGAAAAATGGCGCGGCGGGGGCAATTTCCGGATCGGCTGTGGTAAAAATCATCGCCGCAAATCTGGATAATGTACCGGTCATGTGTCAGAAACTGCGGGAATTTACGCAGAAAATGAAAAATGCAACGCAATTATAATGTTTCACTCCGCCCGCTGTTAACAGCGGGTTATTTTTTGTTGAGAAACATTCAGTTTTCATCAATACTGAGAGGGTCAGGCACACATTATTCTGTGAACCGTGCCGGTAATAAGGAGAACATAATGAAGTATATGAAATTGGTCACCTCATTTTTTGTTGTCATGTTTATGGCTTTCACGCTGTCCGCCTGTGCCCCGACTGCCACCAGTGAAGGTACCGGGGGTTATTTTGATGATTCCGTCATCACCACAAAAGTAAAAACAGCGTTACTGGGTGAGAAAGGCATTAAATCCACCCAAATCAGCGTGGAAACGTTCAAAGGTAAAGTTCAGCTGAGCGGATTTGTCTCTTCAGAAACAGAAGCAAACCTGGCGGTGAACACCGCACGTAAAGTTCCCGGCGTGAAGGTTGTTAACTCAATGAAGTTGCGGTGACCCTGACTATCAGATTACCGGATACAAAAACGGCGCAATGATGATTGCGCCGTTTTTTATGGTACTGATAACACGAATTATCAGAATTTGTAGCCCGCACCAAACATAAAGACAAACGGGTCAAGACGGGTTTTATAAGAGTAACTGTCATTACCTGCTTTGAAGTCCACATCTGTTTCGATGTTCATCCACCAGACTGACGCATTCAGCAGCCAGTGGTCATCTAACTGATAATCCAGACCAGCCTGTGCCGCAAAGCCCCAGGAATCACCTAAACTCAGATCACGTAAGCCTGCGCCACTGCCGGTACCGTTAAACCCTTCATCAAAGAAGAAGGTATAGTTCACACCCACACCTAAATACGGACGCAGTTTATCTTCCGGAGTACGGAAATAATACTGAGCCATTAAGGTTGGCGGCAGATCTTTAACTGATGCGATTTCACCCAGGGATGATGGCAGTGAAACTTTGTGTTCAAATGGAGTCGCAGCCAATAATTCAATACCGATATTATCGGTTGCCATATAAGTAAAGGTCAGACCCAGCTGCGTATTATTATTTGCTTCAAAAGAGCCGGCAAAACCCAGAACATTATCAGAGCCTGTATTCGGACGTACAGTCGCGGTACCACCACGAATGATAAAATCACCGGCCTGGTGTGCCATTGAAACTGACGGTAAAACCGTTGCCAGTGCTAAACACACTGCAGAAAGCTTTTTCATTATCTATCCCATCCTAAAAAAAGAAAAAACACACAATAAGTACAGTTTGAAATATACAGACTTAAATCTAATTATGATCTAAGACAGATCACAACATTTAAATAAAAAACGCATTTTTCACAAAGATCTGAATTATTATTCCATGGTGACATTTTCATTTATTGATTTATATCAAAAACAACGGTTGTCATTTTCAGAGTGCTCATTATTTATGTGTTTTATATCAATTTGTAAAATACAATACTGACTATTCAGCCGACTATTTTGTTTTATTATTGTTAATTATTTGTGATTATTTGGCTATCTGCTTCCTGATATTCCGTCTGAATACTGTATTTCCGCCGGACGAACAGGTTACAATCCCTGCCATACTGTTTTACAATTGCATCAACGTTTTTATTTCATGCCTTACAGGAGTTGTTCCATGTCCATGCCGGTGCCGGTTCTCGCCCGCGACAGCCTGAATTTTTTCCGTAATCAGCTGTTATCTGTCCTGATCATTTCACTGCTTACCGCCGCTGTGACTGTCGGGCTCAATGTGCTCCTGACTTACAATTCCAATGGGTTGGCGCTGATCCGCGCTCTGGAAACCACCTACCTTACTGAAGGCTCCGGCGGCTTTCAGCGCGCTGTTGCCGCGCTGACATCCGACGACCAGTGGCAGATGCTGAAAACCGGTCTCGGCACAATTTTCAGCTCCCTGCTGGGCAATGCTGTCTTTGTGACCGCCATGATTTTCCTGATTTTCAGTACCTCACAGGGACAGCCGGTATCCGCTTTACAGGCCATCACCGGCTCTGCCGGACGTGTCCCGCGCATGCTGATTCTGCTGTTAATCTGTTCATTGGTGATTGCACTCGGACTGGTCGCCATGTATCTGCCGGGGTTAATTCTGGCCATGTTACTGGCACTGGCCCCGGTCATTATGTTCACCGAAAAGAACAGCGTATTTACCGCCATCAAAATCAGCGGAAATATTGCCCTGAAAAATATCAGAACACTTCTGCCGGCTATTTTAATCTGGTTTGCCCTGAAACAGGCATCCGTAGTGTTTCTTAGTAAACTTCCTATCGTAAACGAACATATTCTGATGACCGTTATTCTCTTCATTAATAATGTCATCAGCGGACTGGTGATTATTTATCTGTTCCGGTTCTACCAGTTATTTACACAATCACAATCTGTCAGTGACTATCAGTAGTAAGGCCGGATGATGCGCACAGACAATGATATTTACCGGGCAATACAGGACTATGTCCGTGCAGATGATAATATCCGTGCGGCTGTGCTCAACGGGTCACGGGCAAATAAACAGGTTGCCGCCGATAAATATCAGGACTTCGATATTGTCTTTTTTGTACACAATATTGAAGCGGCGAAGTTTCCCGCCCTGCGGGAGTCATTTTTCGGCGTTCCGGTATTACAGCAATGCCCTGATGATATGCTTTTGGGTAATGAAGGTATGCCGCCCCGTGCGGCGTATACCCTGCTGATGATCTATGAGGACGGCCACCGGATAGATCTGACTCTGTTTCCGCTGATGCATTGTGCCTCAGAATATAAACATGACAGCCTGACGGTGCTTCTCGCAGATAAAGACGGCCTCTTCGCCGGTATCGCCCCGGCAGATGAAAGCAGTTATTTTATCACACCGCCTGATGCCCGTTTATTTGCCGAAACCGCCAATGAATTCTGGTGGTGTGTGACAAATGTAGCCAAAGGTCTGGCACGGCGTGAAATCACCTTCGCCAAAGCCATGACGGAAAATGTTGTCCGCCCGGCATTTATGCAGATGCTTGACTGGAAAACCGGTTATACCAACGGATTTAATCTGACTACCGGAAAAGACGGAAAATATCTATCCCGTTACCTGACTACAAGTGAGATGCAAACCGTTCTGGGAACCTATTCTGATGCGGAACCGGAAAATAACTGGCAGGCATTGTTTCTGATGTGCAGACTGTTCAGGGAATGTCAGACGACCATTGCTGAGCTGTCCGGGTTTGAAATCAATACCCGGGAGTGTGATGCCTCTGTCCGTTATCTCCGGATGGTTTATAACGACAGCCTCTTATCTTCTGTGTAAAGGAATACGACTATGATCGCCCTGCCCGTCACGCTCACAGTTCAGGATCTGGCTGACTACCAGACTTTCAGTTTCCGGCATTTTTATCAGGAACCGGTCGGGTGGCGACGTATTCCTTATTTTCTTATCTGGCTGATATTATGCGGGATGTTATTGCTTATTTTCAGCACCTTTTCGCCGCTGCCGGGCAAGTTTGATAGTTATTCTGTTTTTTACGGACTGAGCTGCGGTTTTTTATCGCTGTTGGTGTTTATGTTCAGCCGTTCTGTCAAAAACAGACGGATTATACGTCAGTTTTCTGTTCAGCCCGGACATTACCTCCTGCGTCCGGTAACGTTTGAACTGAATAATGACGGAATAAGCCAGGTTTCAGCCCTTCACCATTCTTTTTTTGCCTGGGGGTCTGTCATTGATTATGCCGAAAGCAACACCGGAATTTATCTTTACCACGGTAAAAATGACGGCATTATTCTTCCGCTGCGGGATATTCAGTCAGAGGGACAAAAGAACGATATTTTGCACCTGCTGTCACAAAAAATAAGACATGTGCAGATAAAGAATCAGGCCGGTAAGATGGCCTGATTATCCGGTGTGTCTGCGGTGGTGATTACTGCACTTTACGAACGGCTTTCACATCCAGTTCGGTTTTATTCCATTCTTTGTCGATTTCCCCTTCGACCTCAATTTCATCCTGCGGTGTAACTTTCAGTCCGTTCCAGCGTTTCGGGGAAATTTCAGCACGGATAGTGCCGGTACTGTCTTTAAATTCATAATGTTTATTATCGAGCTGACGGACAATTGTGCCGCGCAGTACAACCGGTGCATCATCGGATAATTTCAGTGCATCCGCAACGGTCATTTTACGGGCATCCGGGCCGCTGAAACCGCCGTTTTGTGATGTTGTTGTGGTTGTTGCCGCCGCTGTCGCGCCGGGACCTTCAAAACCGCCGTTGGCTGCAAAAACGGAACCGGCTGATCCTGCCAGTAACGTGGCAAGTAATGCGAGTGCAGGTAATTTTTTCATCATTTATCTCCTTTATGAGGAAGCGTCTTTGCTTCATGGACACTATTAAACCATTAAGTTCTTAACAGAATCTTAAGGGGATGTCATTTTTTATTATATTTTTAATTTCAGCGAAAACAGGTGGTTATCCTGAGATATCCGGGTTAAAACTAGTATAGCGCTATTTATACGGATAAGAATTATGCGGATATTATTAATTGAAGATGACCGGCTGATTGGTGACGGGCTGAAAATCGGCCTGAGCCGGCTCGGCTTTGCGCCTGACTGGTTTACCGATGGCCTGACCGGTCAGCAGGCCCTCTATTCTGCCCCTTATGATGCCGTGATCCTTGATCTCTCCCTGCCGGGTATGGACGGGCTGGAGATACTGAAACAGTGGCGTTCGGAGGGTCGTGACGAACCGGTACTGATTCTGACCGCCCGTGATGCTCTTGAGCAGCGCGTAAGCGGCTTACAACAGGGCGCGGATGATTATCTGTGCAAACCGTTTGCGCTTGCGGAAGTGGCGGCGCCGGTTAGCGGGCCGGGTCCGTGCCGGTCAGGCGGCTGGTTTACGGGCGCTGATCCGCCGCCGCTACGGGCAGGTTTCTGAAAAACTGGTGCTCGGCGATGTGGAGATGGATCCGGTGGCCATGACTGTCACCCGCAACGGTGTGCCGGTATCGCTGAAAGGTAAAGAACTGGCACTACTGGCACTGTTTTTGCGCAATCCGCAGAAAGTACTGTCCCGCGCAATGATTGAAGAGAAACTGTATAACTGGGATGAGGATGTGTCCAGTAATGCCGTTGAGGTGCATATTCACCATCTGCGCCGCAAACTGGGACGCGGGTTTATCAAAACCATTCACGGTGTCGGTTATGTCGCGGGAAAGAATGATGAAAACGTATAGTCTGCGCCTGCGGCTGGGCGGGCTGTTGCTGCTGCTCACTCTGCTGACCTGGGGGATCGCCAGTCTGTTTGCCTGGATGCAGACCACAAAATCCATCAATGAATTATTTGATACGCAACAAATGGCCTTTGCCAAACGCCTGTCGGTTCTGCCGTCCGGGCTGGAATTTCCGTCGTCCGCTATTAAGAAAACCAAAAAAATGCTCTCCGGTAACCGCGGAAAGCAGGATGATGATGCGCTTGCTTTTGCTATTTTTACCCCGCAGGGCAAGCGGGTGCTGGATGACGGCGAGAACGGCCGGAAAATTCCGTTCTCAGACAAGAAAAACGGGTTTCGTGACGGCTCACTGACGGATGACAACGACCGCTGGCGCTTTGTGCAGCTGCCTTCCGCTGATGGTCGCTATATCATCGTGGTCGGCCAGGAATGGGAATACCGCGAGGATATGGGACTGACGATTATCACTGCTCAGGCGGTTCCGTGGCTGGTGGCACTGCCCCTGATGCTGCTTTTGTTCCTGTGGCTGCTGACCCGCGCCCTGACGCCGCTGCGTCTGCTGGCGCGTCAGTTACAGCGCCGGAACCCGGCGGAACTGAACCCGCTTGCCCTGCCGAAAGAAGTCAGTCCGATGCTGGACGCGCTGAACGGATTATTTCTGCGGATCCGCGACCTGCGTGAGCGGGAAAGCCGTTTTACCTCTGATGCTGCCCATGAACTGCGCAGCCCGCTGGCTGCACTGAAAGTACAGACCGAAGTGATGCAGATTGCCGGCGATGACCCCGCCACCCGGGAACACGTGACCGCGAATCTGCTCACCGGTATTGACCGTGCCACCCGCCTGGTGGATCAATTGCTGACTCTCTCCCGGCTGGAATCACAGTCTCAGCCGCTGGAAAGCACAGAGCTGCGCTGGTCAGCCATTATTAATGATGCCGTTGCACAAACCGTACCGGATGCAGCGGCGCATCAGGTCAGCGTAATACCGGACATCACTGTACCTGAACTGACTGTCCGCGGCGAGCAGCTGCTGCTGACTGTCATGCTGCGCAATCTGCTGCATAATGCCATCCGCTACGGTAAAACCGGCGGCACCGTTCAGCTGACGCTGACTGCACAACAGTTAGTCATTGAGGATGACGGGCCGGGTGTCAGTGATGAAATACTGGCCCGGCTGGGAGAACGTTTTTACCGGCCGCCGGGACAGGAAAAAACCGGCAGCGGTCTGGGACTATCTATTGTCAAACGGATTGCGGAACTGCATCACATGACCATACAGTTCCGCCGCAGCCCGCAGGGCGGGTTTATTGCTGAAATCAGGTGGTGAGCGGTTTTTCCGCTCCCTCCTCAGCCTGCTCCATCGCCTCTTCTATTGCTTTGATGCGGCCCTGCTGCTTACTCTGAATTAGCCGGATGGCGAAATAAAGATCCGGCACAATAATCAAATCATCATCATTACGTTTGATTTTGTTTTCGGACACCCAGCGCGTCAGTTCGGTGCGCCGTCCCGCCAGGATCAGTGTGACGCCTTTGATTTTCAGCTCAGTCACCAGCTCATTGAGGGTACTGAACACGCTCATATCATTATTGATAAAGCTGACGGTCGCATCTACTGCCACCCATCCGGGGCGTTTTGGTGCCGTATTCACCACCTGCAATATCCGCTTTTTAAAATACGCCACGTTGAAATAGGTCAGCGGCGAGTTAAAGCGGTACATCAATAATCCGTCAACCTGATTAATATCCACGTTACTGTTGTTGATGGAATGGATCATCCCCTGCTCATCCACGCCCAGTAACTGATCGGTCGGGCGGAAAACAGTGCGCAGGAACTGTACCAGTCCCAGCAGAACCGCAAACCCGATACCGTTGATCAGCCCCACTACCAGCACTGCCACCAGGGTAAACAGCGCCAGGGTGAAAGCCGATTTATTCCGCTTACGGAAAGAGAAAATCTGACGGATGCTGAACATCGACCAGGAGGAGTAAATCAGTACCACCCCGAGTGTCGCCAGCGGGATGTGTCCGAGGAAACTGGTCAGGAAAAACAGCACCAGCGCGATCAATCCCGCTGCGATCAGGGACACCATCTGTGTTTTACCGCCGGTGGCATCGTTGACAGCGGTACGGCTGGTTGCGGCACTGACCGCGAATCCCTGCGATAGCCCGGAGGCAATGTTGATATACCCCTGAGCACGCAGCTCCTGATCCACATCGATGGCATAGCCGTTTTTCTCGGCAAAACTGCGCACTGTCATCATAAAGCTGACAATACTGATCACCGCAAGGTTCAGTGACGGGATCACCAGTTCACGCAGCAGGCCCGGATCAAACGCCGGCATTTTGATATGCGGCAGCCCGTTACCGAGATTACCGACCACGGAAATCCCCATTGAGGCAAAATCCAGCTGAGCGCTGACCAGGGTGGCAATCGTCATCACAATCAGCGGTCCCGGCCAGCTGCGGCGGACAGCCCGTAATAAAAACAGTGCCGCCAGACTGGCACCGGAGAGGATCAGCGTCGGCATATGCATAAGATGCAGATGCGCCGGCAGCGCCACCAGGCACTCAATCAGCTGCGACGGCAGTTCATCCAGCCCGAGCACATTTCCTATCTGCCCGACAATGATCGTGACCGCCACGCCGTTGAGCAGCCCCTGTAAAATCGGCTGTGATAAAAAATCCGCAAACGCGGCGAGTTTGAAATGCCCGGCAATCAGGCACCAGACACCGGTCATCAGTGTCATGATAATCGCCAGCTGCCACAGCGTATCCGGATCACCTTTTGCCAACGGGATAATTGCCGCCGCAATGACCGCACAGGTCGCCGCATCCGGCCCGACAATCAGCTGACGGGAGGAGCCGAACAGCGCATAAGTCACCATCGGCAGGATACAGGCGTAGAGACCAACAATGGCATTAATGCCCATCAGCCCCGTGTAAGCGATAGCCACCGGCAATGCCACAGCAGCAACAGAAAGCCCTGCGCGGATATCAAAACGCAAATTTTTTCGTTCATAATGCAAAAAAACAGAAAGTCCCGGCATCCAGCGCAAAAGTCGGTTCGGCTGCATTATCGCCCCTTATAAAAATATCGTATTAAGATGTACAATTTAATTTTACTGCTGATAGTTAAACTGATTTATAACCGAACGCGGATAAAGAAGATAGTCAGACCGCGTCTTATGGTAAAATATTGCAAAATCAATTGTAATATATTTTTTTTCTTTAAAAATAAGAGACTGAATGCCACGTGCTTAAAATAAATTTAAATTTCGGACAGACTCAATTATGAAGCAACTACTCGACTTTATCCCCCTGGTTATCTTTTTTGCCATATATAAAACCGTGGATATCTATTACGCCTCCGGTGCCTTAATTGCCGCGTCTGCGGTGGCACTGGCTGTCCGCTGGTTCCTGTATAAGCATCTGGAGAAATCGGCTGTTATCACCTTCGTGATTGTCGCCATCTTCGGTACCCTGACCATCGTTTTCCATGACCCGCAGTTTATCAAATGGAAAGTGACGATTATTTATGCCCTGTTTGCTCTCGTATTGCTGGGCGGTCAGTTCATCTTCGGTAAGCCGCTGATTCAGAAAATGCTGGGCAAAGAGCTGACCCTGCCGCCGCAGGTCTGGCAGCGTCTGAATCTCGCCTGGGCTCTCTTCTTTATCGTCTGCGCGGCTGTAAACGTGTATGTCGCATTCTGGTTATCAATGGATACCTGGATGAACTTCAAAGTGTTTGGCCTGACCGCGGTAACGCTGGTATTTACCGTTGCCAGTGTGGTATATATTTACCGTCATCTGCCACGGGAAGAAGAAAAATAATAAAATCAACCGGATATCGGTTTGTTTTTGCCGCTGTCCTTTTTCGTTAAACGGATGTAAGTATTTCTCATGACTCAACAACAATGTTTACCTAACGGAGAACTGGTGCTGCGCACCTTAACCATGCCGACAGACACCAATGCCAACGGGGATATCTTCGGCGGCTGGCTGATGTCGCAGATGGATATCGGCGGTGCTATCCTGGCAAAGGAGATTGCACTGGGCCGCGTGGTGACAGTCCGCGTGGACGGCATCACCTTTCTGCGCTCTGTGGCGGTCGGTGATGTGGTCTGCTGTTATGCGCGCTGCCTGAAAACAGGAAATTCATCCATGACGGTCAAAGTCGAGGTCTGGGTGAAGAAAGTGGCTACCCATCCTATCGGTGACCGTTACCGTGCAACAGAAGCTGTCTTCAGTTATGTTGCGGTGGATGCGGATAACCGTCCCCGCCCGCTGCCTGACGGAAAACGTCATTTTCAGTTAGACAGCAGTAACAGTGATTTAAAATAAGTGTTTCATAACCGGCCACTCTTCTGAGTGG
>OCAE01001073.1_pt1 | contig 13671 bp, 15 predicted proteins | sample 1495581 | NCBI WGS metagenome assembly OCAE01 (sample SAMEA2580278, study PRJEB22360) | human gut metagenome | biome: human gut; feature: human-associated habitat; material: faeces | place: Denmark | collected 2008/2010 | reverse complement strand
TTACTTCATGAAAAACCACCCCGCTGCGGGTGGGAGGGTCGGGTGTCGGTAAACCCGCCATTGCCGAAGGCCTCGCCTGGCGTATCGTCCAGGGTGATGTGCCTGAAATCATGGCTGATTGCACCCTTTACTCCCTGGATATCGGCTCGCTGCTGGCAGGCACTAAATATCGCGGTGATTTTGAGAAACGCTTTAAGGCGCTGCTGAAACAGCTGGAACAGGATACTAACAGCATTCTGTTTATCGATGAGATCCACACCATTATCGGTGCGGGTGCGGCATCGGGCGGCCAGGTGGATGCGGCTAACCTGATCAAGCCGCTGCTCTCCAGCGGTAAGATCCGTGTTATAGGCTCCACAACCTATCAGGAATTCAGCAATATCTTTGAAAAGGACCGTGCGTTAGCGCGCCGTTTCCAGAAAATCGATGTCACTGAACCATCGGTAGAAGAGACCGTGCAGATAATCAATGGTCTGAAGCCGAAATACGAAGCGCACCATGACGTCCGCTATACCGCCAAAGCGGTGCGTGCAGCGGTCGAACTGGCGGTGAAATACATTAACGATCGTCATCTGCCGGATAAAGCGATTGACGTGATTGATGAGGCGGGCGCGCGTGCGCGTCTGATGCCGGTCAGTAAGCGCAAGAAAACCGTCAACGTGGCGGATATTGAGTCCGTGGTGGCCCGCATTGCGAGGATCCCGGAGAAGAGCGTATCGCAGAGCGATCGCGACACGCTGAAAAACTTGGGCAACCGTCTGAAAATGCTGGTATTCGGACAGGATAAAGCCATTGAGGCGCTGACTGAAGCGATCAAAATGAGCCGTGCCGGGCTGGGACACGAGCATAAGCCGGTCGGTTCGTTCCTGTTTGCCGGACCAACTGGCGTCGGTAAGACCGAAGTCACGGTGCAGCTCTCCAAAGCCCTCGGCATTGAACTGCTGCGTTTTGATATGTCCGAGTATATGGAACGCCACACGGTCAGCCGTCTGATTGGTGCGCCTCCAGGATATGTCGGTTTTGACCAGGGCGGTTTGCTGACTGATGCTGTTATTAAGCATCCGCATGCGGTACTGCTGCTGGATGAAATCGAAAAAGCGCACCCGGATGTCTTTAACCTGTTGCTGCAGGTGATGGATAACGGCACGCTGACCGACAATAACGGGCGTAAAGCGGATTTCCGCAACGTGGTGCTGGTCATGACCACCAACGCTGGTGTACGTGAAACTGAGCGTAAATCGATTGGGTTGATTCATCAGGACAACAGTACTGATGCGATGGGCGAAATCAAAAAAGTGTTTACGCCGGAATTCCGTAACCGTCTCGACAACATTATCTGGTTCGATCATCTCTCTACCGAGGTGATTCATCAGGTTGTTGATAAGTTTATCGTCGAGCTTCAGGTTCAGCTGGATCAGAAAGGTGTCTCTCTTGAAGTGAGTCAGGAAGCTCGTGACTGGCTGGCAGAGAAAGGCTATGACCGCGCAATGGGCGCACGCCCAATGACGCGTGTTGTCCAGGATAACCTGAAAAAACCATTGGCTAACGAACTTCTGTTCGGTTCGCTTGTGGATGGCGGTCAGGTGACCGTTGCGCTGGATAAAGAGAAAAATGAGCTGACCTATGGTTTCCAGAGTGCACAAAAGCACAAGCCAGAAGCAGCACATTAATCTTTAATCACCTAATGAGCCGGGCGTAATGCCCGGTTTTTTTTCGCCTGAAAGTAAAGATTTGAATTGGGGAGATTCGGAGAGTTTAAATGGCAGGCAAAAAATAAGCCTGCGTAAGGGCGTTTTTCAGGGTAGGTAACATGGGCTTTCAGCGGTGCAATGCGGGTTTGCGCGGCACGCAAGACCACTGAAAGCCATAATAAACTACCCTACTGTGGACACAGTGTGGACACTCTGGGAGTCAATACCACCACGTAGCGGATTGAGTGAAACAGCATCCTGAAGATACTCCGGTGCAAAGTGCGCATAGACCATTGTCTGCTCTATCCGTGAATGTCCCAGTATTCTCTGCAAGGTGATGATACTCCCGCCGTTAATCATAAAGTGGGTAGCAAAACTGTGACGCAATGCGTGAGTTGCTTGCCCGTCCGGTAGATCTGGTTTTACATCTTTCATTGTTCGCCTGAACTTCGGGTATGAGGCATCAGGGAACAGATAACCCTTACCCGCAATCATTACAGCTACTTCCTCAGAGATAGGGACAGTACGCGGTTTGTTCGTCTTTGTTTTAACGAACGTAACCCGATTCTGTATTACGTTCTCAGCTTTCAGTTTCGCAGCTTCACCCCATCGAGCGCCGGTACTTAAACAGAGAATCGCGATTTTCTTGTTGTCCCCGTCAAGATTGGCAAGCAACAATGTTATTTCTTCCTGCGTCAGATAGCCTGTTTCTGGTTTCTGCTCCTTGAGCTTTTTCATCCCTCTGAAAGGGTGTTCACCAAAAAACAGTTCCGCATCAATTAGTGCCGTAAACATGCCACTTAGGCAGGTAAGGTCGCGATTGATACTGGCCGGTTTTATGCCTTGCCCTCTGCGAGTCATGCTGTACTGGCTAATAAGCGCTTTGGTTATCTGGAACGCGCAAGGGTCATCAGTGATCCGGGTAAAGATTTCAATCTTACCCAAATTAGATTTTCCGTGTTCTTCATGCTTACCTTTCAGATCCCACCAGACTTTTGTTAATTCAGACAGATGCCGCTTATCTGTCGGTTTAGCCAGCCATTCTTTATCGTGATGGTTGTATTGAGTGTGTTTCTCAAAAGCTACAGCCTCACTTTTCTTGTCAAATTTCCTGCGGATGCGCTTTCCGTTGCGCCCTGCAGGTCTGATGTCCACTTCGTATCGACCATCATCGAGCTTTTTAATAGACATAAAGCCTCCCGATGATGTCACTGCTTACTTCAATTTCCTGATTTAAATAACAAAAACTCTTAGTGCATTTACTACACAAATAAGCGCCGTAAATGGTTAGCCAGTTTTCTGGTCTGAGTGGGGTGACGTTGTTGTCTGCTGCCCAAAGTGCGCGAGAGCCGGTGCAATCTGCCCAGCTTCTGGTGATATTTGATCAGTCATAAACCATAACGTGTACTTTGTGAAACGTGGGTGTTGAAGGATTTTCATGATTTGTTCAACTCCTGGTTTTTTATCACCAGCTTCGTAGCTACAAAATGAACCGTACACTATTCCTGTCAACTCACTGAATTGCTTCCTGTTTAACCTTTCTGACTCTCTTACTAGCTTGATTTTTTCATGGATCTGTATTGACATAAAATCACCTATAGTTGAACATTATCACCTATCGTAGATTTAACTATCTAATTGGTGAATCACCTTTTGGAGCAATTAAACCCTATTTAGAGCAATTAACCACACCAAAGGAGAATCGTAGCAGATGAATAACCAGCTTGTAAGTGGAACAGATGCGGTCCCATATCAAGAATTTGCTCGTCTTATAGGCAAAACCCCTGCTGCTGTTAAAGGGATGATTGAGAAGGGCAAACTGCCTGTGGTTGAGATGACAGATCCGCAATCAACTAGTGGCAGAGCTGGGGAGTATTGGGTGTACCTACCAGCCTGGAACAAAGGTATGAAGATGGCCTATGACAGTCGCCCAAAAGAGATTCGTGACGGTTGGCTGATGTGGCTCGGTTTAGGGGAACCACGATAATGGATATTGAACGTAAAAAAGAACCTCGTTGCATAGCTCAGTTACTCCGTAGAGAAAGCCCTAAGCCGGTTAACTTCACTATTACTCATGGTAAGGGACGTAAAGGCATCATCATCCGCACTCGTAAGCCTGGCATTATTGAGACGCTTTTCCGTTTGGTCAGAAAAGGAGGGATATGGTTATGACCGTTATGACTCTTGATGTGATCCAGAAACAGCCAGCGGCACTTAGAGGGCTGGTTGGTAAGTACCTGGCTCAGCCACGCTGGCAGGACACCTGTGATTTTTACAATCAAATGATGGAGCGCGAACGCCTGACAGTTTGTTTTCATGCTCAATTAAAACAACGTCACTCTGTCATGCGCTTAGAAGAAATGGAAGAAGCAGATCGCGAGCGTCTTGTCTGTGCATTGGATGAACTGAGATTCGCATTTTGTCGGTTTCGTCAGCATGGCTCTACTAGGGCGACTTTCATTAGCCGTCTTACTGTTAGCCAAAGGCGTTCTCTTTTTCGTCATGCCGGGCTCACAGATCAAGAATTCAGTATGCCGCACTGGCGATTGAATGAGGACGACTGCTATTGGCGGGACAAACTTTTCCGTGCCTTGCGAGAGCTGTTTAGCCTTTTTGAGTACGCGCCGACCATTTTAACCTCGGTAAAACCTGAGCAGTATTTACATTAATTAATCTGGATTCGATTTATTACACGCCTTACAGCGTGGGGACTCCTTTTGTCTGGAGATAGGCAAATGCAAAAACAAAAAACAGCGCAGCGGGGCGCGTTTTCGGCACTTCTGGAGCAGGCAGTAAGTGAAGCACAGCGCGACACAGCGACCCGTTTCTCTTCTCAATTTGACGGGCTTATCGCGCACATCAGTAAGTCAGAACTTAACCGCACCGAGATTATCGAGTTGTTAGGTCAAGAATCAGAAAAATTGCACAACTCAATTTTCGGTTGAGCGGGTTATCTACTTTAGAAGGAAGTAAGAATGAGTATCCGTATCGATATAAATAACCAGTACGTTATTACCAGCGACCGCTATCAGTTTATTTTGCAGGAAAAGAAAACAGCGGTAACGGGTAGAAATGCTGGAAAAGATTGGCTTAATACTGTTGGTTTTTATCCAACAATTTCTAAGCTCGTTTCTGGTCTGTTATTGCATAACATTTTAACAGGGGAAGCTCGTCAGTTTTCGGATTTAGAAAAGCAGGTTGAACGACTGGGAGAAAAATGTCAGGAAGCTTTCAGCTCAAAGGTTGAGAGATAGGTTGTGCATATGATGACGGATTCAATTATCCATTATCACGGCACGCCAGTATGGGGAGACGCCGGTAACGTTCACCGTGTTGCAGTAAATGGTGCTGGCGCTTTTGTTTCTTTTGCCAGACCTGACCAGCTAGCAGCCTCGATTAAATACGCCTCTGCGGTAGCTCTTGATAATGGTGCTTTTTCAGCATGGAAGCGTGGACTAGTAATTAATTGGCAGGAGTTTTATCAGTGGTTATTGCCTCACTATCATCATCCAAAGATTAGTTTCTTCGTCATCCCTGATGTGGTTGAGGGCGGAGAGGCTGACAATGATGCTCTCATCGATTCAATGCCTCGTTGTTTTAGGGATAAAGCAGCACCGGTCTGGCATCTTCATGAATCCTTAAACCGACTGATAGAGCTATGTAACGAGTGGCCTCGGGTGTGCTTTGGCTCATCTGGTGACTATGCAAGTATCAGGACTGAGCGCTGGCACCGCAGGATGCATGAAGCGTTTGATGTTATTTATCAGAAAAATAACTTCAAGACCAAAATACATGGCCTCCGTATGCTGGATGGTCGAGTGTTGGGTAACTATCCGCTTGCTACTGCAGACAGCACTAATCTTGCCTGCAATATTCCAAAATTCACATGTAAATATCCTGAGATAACCCGTTTTATTCAGGATGCGGATTACAACCAAAAACTTAATGAGCGTGAGCTTAAAGCTGCGGTTCTCATGGGTCGCTGCGCTATTTTGAAAAATGCGATCGAGAGTGTTACCCCTCTCACTATCCATTGCTGGACTGAAATGCCAAAGCATCCGCAACAACTGGAGCTTTTGGTGGCATGAATGAATTTGCTTATCCGTGGAATAAACCCCGCGAGGCCATTGGCCGTGACAGAGCTCTTACACGTGGCGAATTCCGTCAGGTGCAAGGTGTTTTAGGTAAAGTTAATCGCCTGCCATATGTCTTAAAAACGCTGTTTAACTCGCGTTATGATTTCATCCGTCGTAATAAAAGCCCCCTTCATGGTTTCTATTTCCTCAAGAACACTGTCGAGAAAAGGGTGGGGCCGCGTCTTGAACGGGTCAATCAGCTAAACGGAATGAACGAGACGGCATCGCTACTCTTCCTGAGTGAGCGAGAAAGCTATTCGCGTTTAGCTGGTATGAGTGACAAGGCTCTCAAAAAATTTGCCGCCCGTATAGCTTCGCAGCTCTATGTTGCTTATGAGGAACTTAGCGACGCTTGGGCTGATACTCACGGCGATAAAGAGACTCTTTTCACTGATGAGGCTCAGGCGCATTTGTATGGTCACGTTGCTGGTGCAGCTCGCGCATTCAACATCACACCGATGTTCTGGAAAAAATACTGCAAAGGGCAAATCACGATCCGCCAGGCATTTTCCGCTATATCTCGTTTGATAAACGATGAATGGTGGATTAACCAGTTTAAAGCGCAGCGTATGCGCTGGCATGAGGCATTGCTGATTGCTGCCGGAGAAGTGAATAAAGACCGTTCCCCATACGCCAGCAAAACGGCGATCCGTGACGTGCATTCTCGCCGCTTGGCTAATCTCGAATACCTCAAATCGTGCGAGCTGGAAAACAAAGTTACCGGTGAGCGTATCGATCTCATCAGCAAAGTCATGGGAAGTATTTCAAACCCTGAAATCCGTCGTATGGAGCTGATGAACACTATTGCAGGCATTGAACGCTATGCGGCTGGGCAGGGTGACGTCGGTATGTTTATCACTATCACCACGCCATCGAAGTATCACCCTACACGTCAGGTCGGAAAGGGCGATAAAAAGACGGTGCAACTTAATCACGAATGGAATGACACCGCTTTTACGCCGAAGGATGGTCAGCGGTATTTATGCCGTATCTGGAGCCTGATGCGTACAGCCTTTAAAGATAATGATTTGCAGGTCTATGGTATGCGCGTTGTAGAGCCGCATCATGACGGAACGCCGCACTGGCACATGATGCTTTTTTGCAAACCAGAGCAACGTAAACATATTACTGAAATCATGCGACGCTATGCCTTAAAGGAAGATGGCGACGAAAAGGGTGCAGCAGCACAGCGTTTTGAAGCGAAGCACCTCAATCAAGGTGGTGCAGCCGGTTACATCGCAAAATACATTGCGAAGAACATCGACGGGTATGCACTTGATGGGCAAGTCGATCACGATACCGGTAAACCTCTCACTGATACTGCAGCAGCAGTAACCGCATGGGCGTCAACGTGGCGTATCCCGCAATTTAAATCTATTGGACTGCCGACGATGGGTGCATATCGTGAGCTGCGCAAATTACCTCGTGGCGTAAGCATTGCTGATGAATTCGATGAGCGAGTCGAGGCTACAAGAGCCGCAGCTGATGAGGGTGAGTTTGACCTTTATATCGCTGCGCAGGGCGGGGCGAACGTACCACGTGATAGTCAGACAGTCCGTGTGGCTCGTAACGTGACTGACGAGGTCAACGCCTACGAAGAGGATATAGAGAGAGTCGTGGGCATCTACGCTCCGCACTTGAGCTCTGAGCTGATACATGTTACCCGTACAGCCGAATGGCGCATCGTTCCAAAGCTGTTGGCCGTTGAGCCCTTGACTTTAAAAAGCGGCATTGCCGCGCCTCGGAGTCCTGTCAATAACTGTGGAAAGCTCACCAGCGGTGGCGATCCAGTTATGACATCTACGCCGTCTGAGCATGCTGCAGCGGTGTTAAATCTGATTGATGACGGCGTTATTGAGTGGGATGACCCCGAAGTCGTGACAGTGCTCAGGGACGCATTAAAACACGGCACTACCCAGACAATGCGGCAGCAACGAAGCAGTGAACCACTAAAACCACATCAGATTGCGCCATCGGGTCGAATAACTAAAGAAGAACGGGAGCGGATACCGCGTATACGTTTTGAGTTGGCTCAGCATGGCATTAAGCCGCAGAGGTGGGAGCTTGAAGCACTGGCGCGGGGGAGTAGGGTGAGTTATGGAGATCAGTCATTCATTTATTCGATGCAAGATGAGTGGGATCAAAAGTTTTCATAATAGGCAATGGATGTATCAGGCTGCTAGAATAGCAGCCTGATGTTAGTTTTATCTAGCGACCATAAGGCAGGTCTGGAGTAAGTCAATTAAACCAGCCTCACCCTTAGATTCAATATGAGCCATTCCGTTTCTGAATAACTTCAATTTACCTTGACGGTCAGGGTCATTAATTGACGATGTCAGGCGCTCTAATCGTGAGTCCTTATTTTTCAACTCTTTTAGAAAATACTGCCTCAAGTCATGTGAACTATTGATTTGCATTTTTGCAAGTGCAAATTCAGCAACTTTGACTTGCGAAATATCAAGCTGAGTTACTGTTAATGATAAATATTTCGACAAAGGTTCAAGCCAATCAAAGGGATTTATTTCAATCTCTTCCAAACTGACCCCCAATCCAATGTTTTTCACGATTGCCTGAGCAAATGGCTTTAATGTACGAGGAGGGTTAATTATGGCAATGATAGGCAAGAATTGACCGTCAATCGAAAAACTTGTATTGCGATAGTCAATGCGCTCAACGGTGGTGATATCACCATATAATGAACCGATTTTATCTTCGGTTATGATTTTTTCGACAAAACGTCCTTGGCAAAAGCCATCTCTTATCTTTTCAAAAATAAACCCTTTCCCTTTGTCTTCGGTGTAAGGGTCTTTTTTTAGCTTGTCAATCGTTTCATCTAAAGAAAAACGATTGTTTAGAACAATCCATTTAACTTTTTTCATTTTCGATCACCTTATTACCAGTCACGATATTATAGGCGTTTAATGCGGATGATTCAATCAGTTGACTTATCTGATTTTTTTCAATTTCTGTTGCGGCACGAATTGTCACATTGAAATTCGTGCCGCGCTGATTATTTATTCCCTTTATCTGATAGGAGAAATCATTGCAAACTTCAATGTTTTTGAAAAATGCTTCAACTAAAATCCGGTTACCAATCCCATTGCTCGGTTTTGCCGACCAGGCAATTCTGACTATGTAGTAACCTTTACTGTGTAATTGCGTGAAAATCCCAGAGCTATTTACCGATTCACCCTTCAATACGGCACGTTTTACGAAACCCGTTTCAATTTCTTCATCATCATCATCATCCATATTAACTGATTTATATCTATTCAATTCGACATTGGTTACGTCGTCGATTTCGTAACCAGTAAGGCCATTCATCAATTCCTGAAAAAACTGACTTCTAAGGGTCGGGTTGACAACTGACTCTAAAGAAATTTCAAATTTATCAATTGGTTGTGATTTTATTTTTGACAGTTCACTTTGCAGTAAAGCAGCAATATCTTTAGCTTTTTGATTTTGAGGCATACGGATGTCTATTCCATCGTCGCCTATTTTTAAATCGACTTTCAGACTTCTATTATCAATCTGTCGTAATGCTGTGCGCGATAAATCAACATCCTGATAATTTACTTCAACAGACAACGTTCCACCTTTTGTCGCAGAAATGGTAACTGTTTCACCATTCCCATTATTTAGTTTTTTCTTTACTTGCTCGGCAGCTCTTTTTAGTTCATCTTGAGTTGATGTGGTTTGGAGCTTAACAGTCGTCGTACTTTCTCTTTTATCATAAGTTTGCACAAGTTCTTTAATTGAAACTAAATCTTGGAAACTATGTGGCAGCTTGCACACTTCTTCTATTAAATCTTCTTTTGATAACTCACCTGATAGAATAATACCCTTTCGCAATAATATTTCATGAAGCAAAGTTGGAGTGATGCGCTTATGGTGTAACGCATCATAAATATTTTTATCAGTCGCAAAGTAAATATTCATGTTTTTCATTAGCGTTGCTCCATGCCGATTGCTTCTAAACTGTAATTAATAACTACAGTAGCTACTTTATCAAAACTAACTTTTGTGAAAAGACGTTCGTTTTCACCCACTAACCAATGGGAGCTATATTTTTGTTTTGCTTTTTTAAAATGATGCACCGCTTCTTCATGCGGATTGATATGGCAATGTCTAATTGATATTTTTTTTGCGTCTGTTAATATTTGGTAGTTAGATAGCATGTCGAAAAAGTAAACAAACTCATCTATGCTATTTCCTGGTTGGTTGTAATAAATTACAAATCCACCATCATGCTCCTCTTCATTCCAGATGTAAGGATTATGTTTTATAATTACGTAAGGCGAAGAGAGTATTTCTACGGTAGCAGCAGTTTTTTCATTGACAGGATGCTTGATTCTTGTTAGTGCGAGATCAGGGTAGTAATACTGAAACTGGTTTGGCTGAGGTAAACCTCCGCTTCCCATTAAATTTTTAATGTCAAATGCAATATTGATTATGTCAGATATTTTATAAGGATCTAATATGTGCAGTTTAACATTTGGCGAGCACTTAATTGCTTCACTATCTACCTTCTTCATAACCGATTCATAAAAATCTTTATCGTATAGATGGTCGTGATTGTATAAAAAAAGCAAACCACGAACATTAAAACCTAGTGATTCATCCTTTATGTAACGATTACGCCATTGTGAGCTGATATTGGCGCACTCAGTGGCGAGAGCGAGAGATGATATTGCGCCTTCAACAATTCCCTTGCCGATTGAGCCACTGGCGTAGCTTTTTAAATCAGTGTTTAAATAAACAACTTCTTCTTCATAAGGATCGATATAGTGGAACACAACATCACTGGGGTGAGTTTTTTTGTCATGTCCTTGCAACTCACATTTCCAGTTCATATCTTGACTTTCAGCACGTTGCCATTTGAAAACACGAAAAATATCTTGAGTGATTTTATTTGCGACGTGCTGTATTGCTGATGTTTCTCCGCCCATTTTAACATTCCTGTTAGTTGTTCAACCATTGCTGTATAAGCCATAAAAAACTAAAGAATTACAACATATTGTGTCTGCATGTCTAGTGTGAATGGATCCGCATTGAAAAATTTCAAGGCTGAAACACGTTTCAGGTCAAGCCTGGTGTATTTTGAGCAACCTAGTGCAGTTGCATTCAAACCGACCCATCAAGCGGGCAGGCGAGGCGGGGATAGCACTGCGCGCCAGAGGCGGTGACAGCATTTAATTTAATGCGCCTGTGGGCGTCGTGACGGCGCTGATGCTTTGCCGGTCTGCGATGATGTGTTCGTGGGATTGTGCGGCGTGTGGTGCATCTGAGGCTGTCAGGGATGAGGCCGCCCTGAGGCGGCAATTTTTGCGGGGTTACTCTGATTCGAGGCTGTAATCTTTAAAACGGATCACCTCTATCCCAAGCCAGTCGTTAATCTCTTTAAAGCGCTCCTGCAGCGGGGTCAGTTCGTTACGCACAAACACCCGCGCCACCTTCTCAACATCCCCCATTGAGCCAATGTTTTCCGGCTTGCCACCCATGAGCTGGAACGGTACGCGGTGCGCATCGAGCAGGTCAGCAGCGCTCACCTTTTTGATATTGAAAAAGTCATCCTTCGTGGCGACCTCACTCAGCGGTACTATCTTGATGCCATCCGGTTTCCCGTTGGGTGCGTAGAAAAACAGGTTTTTAAAATTCCCGAGTCCCTTTGAATCACGCATCGCAGAACGCAGCGACTCTACGTCGGTGCTGCTTTGTGCTGCGTCGGTGACGTACATGATGTAACCCGCGTGGGCACCATTCTGGTAATACTTGCGACGAAACAGGGTGGCGGATTCATTCAGCCAGGCTGAATTGAGTGCGCTCAGGTATTCCGGCATGCCGTAAAGCTCCTGATTGATGTCAGGTTCCAGCAGGTGAAACACCGAGCCGGGTGCGAACTGGTGCGGGTTGTTGAAGCTCGACATGTACCAGTAAACGCCATCCTCAACACCACGACGGGTATATTTAGCCGGTGATGTTTCCAGTTTTAAAAGCTGGCCGGTAACGCTCATGCGTTTCTCAAGATAGCCGTTGGCAAAGACCAGATAATCCAGCACGAGGCGGCTGAAATCCTGACGCGACAGCAGCGGATGCGGGATGTAGGTGCTCGCCAGAATGTTACGTTTCACGTAAATCGGTGAGCTGTGATGCACGGCGGCGCGCAGGCTTTTTGCCAGACCAGATAAGTTGACCGGCGGCTCGTACCACTTCCCGTTATTGATGCACTCGACATAATCGAGGATATCGCGGCGATCCAGTACGGCGGAGGGCTCGCCAAAGGTGAACGCCTCCATTTTTTGCTGTGCGCTGGCGGTTGTTGTGGCGGGTTTTTTCTGATGTTTTTTCATGTCAGTTAATATCCAGAATTGACGTTGAATGCATGCCGCTACCGGCGGAAAGTGGCTCGTTTAACAGGGCGTGCATGGTGGCCCATGCGATATCCGCGTGGCTGGCCTCTTCGCTGCGGCTGGCTTCATAGGTAGAGCTGCGCCCGCTGCTGGTCATGGTTTTACGGATAGCCATAAATGACTGTGTGATGTCGGTTGCACCGGCGTCGTATTCCAGACACCCGCGTCTGATGGTGTCTTTGGCTTTCAGCACCATCGCGGTTTTCATTTCCGGCGTGTAGCGAATGGCGCGCGCCGCCGGGAAAAACGAGCGCACGAGCTGGTAAACACCCTGACCGATGCCGGTCGCATCGATGCCGATATACTCGACGCAGTATTTTTCGGTCAGCTCGCGGATGGCCTCTGCCTGTGTCGCAAAATCCATGCCTTTCCACTGGTGACGCTCAAGGATGCGGAACTTGGCCACCGGCAACCAGTGGCGGAGCCAGTACCGCACAACCAGCACTGTCGCCGGTGTGCGACGGATCATAGCCAATCCACACCGGACGCCAGTTAAACGGACGGTCAGAAAACGGCTCAAAGTCCTCCCATTCTTCCATCGCATCGACCATGCAGCGCTGCAGCTCCTCGAACGGGAATACCGATGCCTTGTCGTCGACAAACTCACACATGAAGAGGTTGCGGAAATCGTCGGCGCTGTTTTCCTGTTTCAGCTGATCCAGATTAAACAGCGTGCATCCCCCAGCGAGCGCGTCCTCGATGGTGACAATCTGTCGCCACTGGCCGTCCGGGCACAGCACGCCACCGGCCAGCGCTTTATGACTGATATCGATGTCGACACGCTCGGCAGCGCTGCTGCGTCCCCGGTTAAACAGCTCACCTGACCAGAACGGATAAGCGCCATGTGCCAGCGTCGAGGGGGTTGAAAAATAGGTGGTGCGCAGGTGGGACTGTGACGCCATCCCCGAGGCGACTTTGCGCAGTTTCTGAAAGTTGGGGATCCAGAAGATTTCATCGACATACAGGTCGCCGTTATGGCTCTGCGCCGTGTTGGAGTTGGTCCCGAGAAAAATCAGCTCTGCGCCATTGTTACCGATGACAATCGGGTTGCCTGACAGGTCGACGTCGACCATGCGGGCAAAGGCGATGATGTACTTTCGGAACACGTAAGCCTGCGTCTTACTGGCTGACAAAAATATCTGGTTTTGCCCGGTTTTCAGGGCGCGCAACAATGACTCGCGGGCAAAGTAAAATGTGGCGCCAATCTGGCGCGATTTGAGGATGTGGCGAATACGGTGCGCGATACCGGCCTTGTGCCAGTTGAGCTGATACTCAAAGGACTGATCGAAGAAAATCTCTTCGAGCTTTTCGATGGCCTCATCGCTGAAAAAATTACGTTTTGGCTTGCGGCGATCGCCTTTGTTGCGGCTGGCAATGTTGGGATTTAAATCTGCCTCGTTTCCGGTCTGGCCGTAGCGGCTGACGCGCGCGAGC
>OCAE01001059.1_pt1 | contig 13909 bp, 8 predicted proteins | sample 1495581 | NCBI WGS metagenome assembly OCAE01 (sample SAMEA2580278, study PRJEB22360) | human gut metagenome | biome: human gut; feature: human-associated habitat; material: faeces | place: Denmark | collected 2008/2010 | reverse complement strand
CCAGGTTATTATTAAGTGAAGAAGCCACCCTTTGGGTGGCTTTTTTGCGTTTGGGGGAAAAGAAAAATGGCGAAATATGTGCTAATTTTTAGGATAATAAATTAACAACCGGCAATTCTCATCGTTAAATGCGTATAATACCCTGCACCGGATTGCAGGACTCATCTGGCATCTGTTCTGATAACCAGATCAAAATGAATCAACGGGAGCATACACAGTGAAAAAACTCACCATTAAAGATATTGCAGCTATCTGTAATGTCGGTAAATCCACTGTCTCCCGTGTCATAAATAACGAGCAGAACGTCAATGAAGAGACCCGTCGTAAAGTCCTGGCAGTCATTGAGCAGAATAACTTTACGCCATCAAAATCAGCACGGGCGATGAGAGGATTAACGTGCCGGACATTTGGTATTATTGTTACCCGGCTTGATTCCTATTCTGAGAATCAGGCAATTCGCGCGATGCTGCCAGTCTTATATAAAAATAATATTGATCCTATTATTCTGGAAAGCCAGTTTGACCCTGCAAAGGTTGATGAGCATCTGTCTATGCTTGAACGACGAAAGGTGGATGGCGTTATTTTATTTGCATTTACCGGTTTGGACAGAGAGCAATTATCCTCCTGGCAAAAAAATATTGTTGTTATTGCCCGTCCGTTTGAAGGGTATACCTGTGTCTGTAATGATGATTCCGGAACCGTAAATCATTTGATGAATTATCTTCATCAGGAGAAGAATTTTACAGCCATCAGTTATATCGGTGTTAATGAACACGATGAAACAACCGGGTTATTACGTTATCAGTCTTATAAGCATTACTGCGAAAAATATAACATAGTATCGGATGCGGCATTAGGTGAATTAAATTATGAAAGCGGTTATCTTCTCGCTGAACATATCGTATTGAAACGCCCTCAGGCCATATTATGCGCAACTGAATCATTGGCATTTGGTGTCAAAAAATATCTTCTTCATCATCAGATTAATACTATTTTTGTTGCCTGTATCGGACGAAATGACTTATTAACCTTCCTCTTTCCGGATGTAAAAACATGCCGTCTGGGTATTAGTGAAACCGGTCAAAAATCCGTCAACTTATTGATTGATATGGTTAATGGCAATTTTTCACCCAAAATACACTTAGTCCCGTCGCCTTCGTTTACTTATTGATTTTATTGAGTTAAATAAAATTTTGTGTGATGTCTGTCCCGCAATGGGATCGTTCCCATTGAGTCATTCCCATACTGAACGTATTTTAAAAAAGAGACGTTTTATACGGGGATGGGGATATGGATATTAATGTTCACAGTGATGAACTGGATCAGATCATCAGATTTACCGGCGGAAAGGAAAATATCAGTACAGTATCTCATTGTCTGACACGATTACGCTTTGTTTTAAATAATCCTGAACTGGCAGATATTGAGTCTATTAAGCAAATACCCGGGGTTAAGGGATGTTTTAATAACGCAGGTCAATTCCAGGTTATCATCGGCATGAATGTCGGTGACTACTACCGCGGTTTAATTGAAAAACTCAATATATCTGAATCAGATAAAGAAAAAACCAAGGTTGCTGCCAGAAAAAATATGAAATTCTGGGAGCGGCTTATTGCCAATCTGGCCGAAATTTTTGTTCCTTTGCTGCCGGCATTAATTTGTGGTGGTTTATTATTGGGGCTCCGGAATGTTATTGGTGAAATGCCGATCCGCGATGATAAACCGCTGACGGCGTATTATGACTGGCTAAAGCCAATATATGATTTCCTGTGGTTACCGTGTGAAGCAATATTTCATTTCCTGCCGGTGGCTATCTGCTGGTCAGCAACCAAAAAAATGGGCGGTTCTCCGATTCTGGGTATTGTGCTGGGCATTACATTAGTATCACCTCAATTGATGAATGCTTATGGTATCGGCAGTCAGACGCCGGATGTCTGGGATTTCGGCGTATTTACCATTCAGAAAGTGGGGTATCAGGCTCAGGTGATCCCGTCTATTCTGGCCGGTTTATTCCTTGGCTGGTTTGAAGTGAAATTACGCCGCCGTATCCCGGAATATTTAACACTGGTGGTTGTACCGATCATCAGCATTCTGGTTTCGGTGGTAGTGGCTCACGCCATTCTGGGGCCGTTCGGACGTGCTGTCGGTAATCTTATTTCGGATGGTGTTCGCTATTTAATGCTGGGTGATTATGCCTTAATCGGCTCAATGATATTTGGTTTTTTCTACTCGCCACTGGTCATTACCGGGTTGCATCACACCACGCTGGCCATTGATATGCAGTTGACGCAAAGCATCGGCGGAACACCTATCTGGCCTATCATTGCATTATCAAATATTGCTCAGGCCTCAGCGGTTGTCGGCATCATTATTATGAGCCGCAAAAAGGACGAACGAGAAATAACGATTCCGGCGGCAATATCTGCCTATTTAGGTGTGACTGAACCGGCGATGTACGGTGTAAACCTGCGTTACCGTTTCCCGATGCTGTGCGCCATGATTGGTGCTGCATTGGCAGGGTTAATTTGTGGTTTTGCGCATGTGTTATCCAATGGTATTGGTGTCGGCGGTATTCCGGGAATTTTGTCTATTCAGCCTGCTTTCTGGGGTATTTATCTTGTTGCCATGATAGTAGCCATTGTTGTTCCGATCTTATTAACAATGATGATGTATCGTTATCAGCAGCGCAAAGGCACCCTGGTAACTTCCCTGTAAATTAATAAAGTGAATTTAATATGTGCTATTTGACTGTGTCTGTAAAAGAAAGTGGTGCTGATATTTTTTCCGGCAGCGATAAATATGACTATGCTTTTTGCTGGCGTGAAATATCCGTTAAAACATGTCTGGATATTTTAACCGAAATCAGCCGTGATTTTCCCGGTATTAAAGGTGGTGTCATTACGGGGGGGCGGGTGCCGGATTATCCTGCATTTTGTGCTGAACTTGCCGGGAATACCATTATTGATCTGGAGAAATCATTTTCGGAAATCTTCAATGTGCCTTTTATTGCACAGCAGGGAACGATCGTATTAACAGAAAGCGATCTGGCGCAGGCACTAAAACAGAAATATGAACAACTTTGCTGGAATATCGATTATTCCGGATTTACGGCGGGCAAAGAAGAATATGCCGCAGAATCATTATTAACCACCGCAAACGGATATCTCGGGGTGCGCGGAGCACTGCCGGATATGCGGGCAGGTGATGCGGCGTATCCGGCAACCTATCTGGCCGGTTGTTATAACCGCGCTGAGTCAGATGTCGCCGGGAATACGGTATCGAATGAAGATTTTGTGAATGTTCCTGATGCCCGTTCCGTCCGGATAAAAATCGGCGATGGAGAGTGGTTATCGCCGGAAAATTGCCGCAATAAAGTCCTGTACCGGAACCTGTGTTTAAAAACCGGTATTCTGACGCAGACCTGGGTTGCAGAAGATTCCCGTAAACACCTGATTCAGATTAACAGCCGGATGCTGGCGGATATGTCCTGTCCGGAACGGTTTGCGGTTGAATACAGCTTCACTCCCCTGAATGTTGATGCGGAGATTACCATTGCCACCTGTATTGACGGCACGACCCGTAATTATGGTGTGGAACGTTACCGCAGCCTGACATCAGACCATTACCGGGTATTGTCCCGCGGGGCAGAAGGCAGTTATACACAATTAAATGCACGGACACTGCAATCGGGTATCGGTATCGGTGTAACCGCAAAAATAAGCGGGGATTTTTTTACTGACAGCGATATTCAGATAAAAGAAAGCCCTGATAAAGTACAGCAGCTTATTACCTGTCATGCGAAAAAGGGAAAAACATACCGTCTTGCAAAAAGTATTAACATCCGTCTTTCGTCTGTTTTTCCGGATAACTGGGCTGATGCGGATAAAACAACGCTGGCTGATTTTGCTGTTCAGGCAGAAGCGTCTGAGCAGGCATGGAAAAACTTATGGGATAAGGCCGATATTGTTATTGACGGCGATTTAATGTCTCAAAAGTTATTACGTTTGCATATCTGTCATCTGCTGTCATCGTGTTCACCATACAGTAACGGAAAATATAAGCTCGATGTGTCGGTGACGGCCCGGGGATTACACGGAGAGGCTTACCGGGGGCATATTTTCTGGGATGAAATTTTTATCCTGCCTTTTTATATTATGCATTTCCCGCAAACGGCCCGCCAGTTGCTGATGTACCGTTATAACCGGTTACCGGGAGCGCGGAAAATTGCACAGGACAGCGGTTGTCAGGGCGCGATGTATCCGTGGCAGTCCGGTCTGGACGGCAGTGAGCAGACACAATCGGTGCATCTGAATCCGCTGAACGGTCACTGGGATCCGGATTACAGTCATCTTCAGCGCCATGTATCTCTTGCCGTTGCTTATAATATCTGGCTGTACTGGAAAAATACCGGTGATGCGGAATTCATGCGGCTGTACGGTATGGAAATGCTGACAGATATTGCCCGCTTTTGGCTGAGTAAAGCGGAATATGATGAGGTTACCGGGCGTTACTCTGTCAGCGGCGTGATGGGGCCGGATGAATTTCATGAGCATATCAGCGGCAGCAGCAGCGCCGGGCTCAAAGATAATGCCTATACCAATATGATGATCTCCTGGCTGTTTTCGGTCCTGGCTGAACTGTATCCGCAGTTTCATACCGGCGGGGAAGACACCGCGTTTATCCGGGAAATCCGTCATGCCGGTCAGCATTTATCGCTGGTCATTGATGATGATGTCATTGCACAGTTTGACGGTTATTTTTCCCTGAAAGAGATTGACTGGGAATACTATAAGAATAAGTACGGCAATATTTACCGGATGGACAGAATATTGCGTGCGGAAGGTAAAAGTGCGGATAATTATAAGGTGGCCAAACAGGCCGATACACTGATGATATTCAATAATTTTTCCCGTGATGATGTCACCGGGATATTGAATAACATGGGCTATCACTTAGGCCGTGATTACGCACAGACGAACCTTCATTATTATTTAAAACGGACCTCTCACGGCTCCACATTATCCAGAGTGGTGCATGCACAACTGGCCTGTGATACCGGGTTGTACGATTTGTCCCGGGAATTGTATCAGCAGGCGCTGCGATCGGATTATGGTGATATTCAGGGCGGAACCACCGCTGAAGGTATTCACACCGGGGTTATGGCCGCGACAATCAATACGGCGGTAATGTCCTATGCCGGAGTGGATATTCGTGGTGATCGTTTATCCGTTTCACCGTCATTACCGGCGGAATGGAAACGTATCCGTTTTAATTTACAGCATCGTGGTGTTCATTATTACTTTTTAATCTCACCGGCATCGGTATCCGTCACGGCAGATAAAGAGGCATATATCGATATTGATAATGAAACACATCAGATTACAGCAGGCACGCCGTTTTCATATCATTATGTAAAGGAATACACATCATGAAATCAGGATTTCTATTCGATCTGGACGGTGTGATTGTTGATACGGCAAAGTATCATTATATTGCATGGCGATATATTGCCAATAAGGCAGGCTTTGATATCAGTGAGGGGTTTAATGAAAACCTCAAAGGCATCAGCCGGATGGAATCATTAGAAAAAATATTAGAGTATGGTCGTCAGTCGGATATGTACAGTCATGAGGAAAAGATATTACTGTCGGATGAAAAAAATGAGTATTATGTGAAATTACTCGGGGAGTTATCCGAAAAGGATATTTTACCCGGGGTTCATGATTTTATTGTCCGGGCGAATATGCTTAATATACCGTGTGCCGTTGCATCGGCATCCCGTAATGCACCTTTTATTTTAAAAAAACTCAATATTGATAATTATTTTAAATCAATTGTCGATCCTGCATTGTTGAGTAAAGGTAAACCAGACCCTGAAATATTTCTGAAGGCAGCGTCATCTGTTAATGTCCTGCCGCAGGATGCCATAGGTTTTGAGGATGCGCAGTCAGGTATTACTGCGCTGAACAGGGCGGGTGTTTTTTCAGTCGGCATCACCGGAGATCATGCATTATTAAGTGGTGCTGATCTTATTATTTCGTCGTTTGAAGAAATCACGCCTGAATATGTATTAAAAATAAAACAATAATTAAATTTCTGATAATAAATTTTTCTGATGAAGGCCCGGCATATTCATATGCCGCAGCCATCTGATCGTCGTGAACAAAGGTAAATACAATGAAATTAACGCAATTAGCATTGATAACAGGGTTTGCTGTTTCTGTGTTCCCTTTTTCTGCAGGTGCTGAAACATCATTAAGTGATATTGAGGCACGTCTGAACAGTCTTGAAAAAAGAGCGGCTGAAGCAGAAGCCAGAGCTGTGGCGGCAGAGAAAAAAGCAGAACGTCTGGAAAGTTTAATGGCTCAGAATACGGTGCCGGCCGGCAATACAGGTAAGGGAAATACATCGGGTTTCAGTAATATCGTCAGCGCAGATAACGGTAAAGGATCACTGAAATTATACGGTGATGTGGAGTTCAATATAGATGCTGCCAGCCGGAAAGGGCAGATTACCTCAATGCATACACAGACCGGGCACGGGGCCGATGATTTTGGTGATAAAGAGCGCTGGGATATTAACGGACGGATATTGATTGGTCTTGACGGGCAGCGGAAACTGGATAACGGCAACTATGCCGGCTTCAGTGTTCAGCCGTTAGCGAATATGACCGGTAATATCGGGCTTGATGATGCCGTATTCTATTTTGGTAAAGAAAATAAATGGAAATATAAAATCGGCCGCTATGAAGCCTATGATATGTTCCCGCTGAACCAGGATACGTTTGTTGAACATTCGGGTAACAGCGCCAATGATCTCTATGCTGACGGGTTTGGCTATATCTATATGATGAAAGAAGGGCGCGGGCGGAGTAACCACGGTGGCGGAATGAACCTCAGCAGCCAATATGATAACTGGTATTTTGAGGTGAATACGCTGGTTGAGGATGGCAGTCGTGTCTTTAAAGATCAGGAATATCATGGACGTAAATTACAGAATAAAAAGAATGTGATTTACGTTCGTCCTGTGGTGGCATGGAATTATGATAATGTCACGATTGCGGGTGCTGTGGATGCCAACGTCATCAGCAATGCCTACGGTTTTGATAATGCTGACGGCAAATTTACGGATCAGTCGCGCCGTACCGGCTATGGCCTGACCATGAAATGGGATACCCTGAAGGATGACCCGGAGAACGGGGTGGTGGTTAACCTCAGCACGGCTTATCTGGATGCGAAGAATGAAAATGACTTTTCAGCCGGGACGAATATCTTATGGCGCAAGTTCCAGTTGGGTTATATCTATGCACATAATGATATTAAATCCTATCAGGTTGTGAATGCATTTGATGACAGTCAGTATGACACGTTAAATCCGGGCCGGTATAATATTCATACCGTATTCACGTCGTATGAGTTACCGGATATATTGGGCATGGATAATTTTAAAACCTATCTCGGTGCATATTATTCCCATATTAACGGGAAAGGGGATATGACGATGGTTGACAGTAAAGATAACGACCGTTACGGGGCGCGTGTCCGTTTTAAATACTTATTCTGATTCTCTCTTTTCAGAACAAAAAAATACCGGGATTTTCCCGGTATTTTTTATGTTCGTATTATATCTTCGGCATTTTATCAAACATACTTTTCATCTCTTCCGGGAAACCGGAGGAAAGCGTTGTCCGCAAATCTTTCATGGCGGTATCGAAATCTTTCGGACGCTCGGCCTGCTGCATTTTCTGATGAGCATCCAGATTATCCTGAAGACCATCGAACATTTTTCCCATTTCCTTCATCATCTGGTCACAGGATTGATTAACGTTCTTCAGTATTGAACGCGAGGCATCCGAACCGGACATACTCATATTTTCAACCCCTTCCATAAAGGGTTTCTGTAATTCTGAAGCCGAGTTGTTTCCTGATTCAGTACTGAATTTCAGTACTGACTGTACATTTTTCGGATCTAACATAATAACTGTCCTTTTCGTTTATCAGATATTACCCGGGCAGGAAAATTGTTTTAATGCCCGTGACCACAACGGATAATCCTTCATTGTTGAATTAAGCTCGACAATAAAGAACCCTTTCACCTGACCCATTGCCATAGTGAGCTGACGGCTGTTGCTGCTCAGTTGCACCGGGTTACCGGCGTCATACATCCGGAAAAGTGCCCACGGCCCGTCAAAGCTGACCGTTTCCACCTGTCCGTCCTGTGTTTTGAATGTCAGACGTGTATAAATGCCGCCTTTGGGGCCCGGCCAGTTAATTTTGACCGGCTCCTGATAGCCGTGACTGTAGCGGATTATCTGACCGTCTATATCCAGTACGGCTTCCAGAACTGAAGGCGATAATGAGATCGGTCGGATAATCATGGACATCGACATTGTACCGGCCGGATCAAAGAAGGAATCCCGGATGCGGGCCGCGTTTTCGAATGACGCCACCGTTTTGGCTGATACCACGCCGCGGCTGCCGGGGTGGATCTGCCAGGGGGTTGCCCCGGTATTCACATAGGCAGCCAGATTTGAATCAAAGAAACTCTGGATTGCGCCGCCGCGTGCAAACATGCGGGTGAAATCCCCGATACCGACTTCCTCTCTCGCGCCGCGGTTAAACGGGTAACGACCGCTGATGGTTGTCCGGCAGGAATCAGAGGCAATGGATGAAGCGCCACGGCTGAGATTCTCTTTACTTTTTTGCAGGCTCTGTTGTTCGCCCGTGGAAAGCAGATCTATCATGACACTGCGTACCGGCTCCGGCTGACGAAGCATATCATCACGTAACCGGTTGATTTCACTGTTTTGCGGCAGGATCTGACCGGCGCGCAGTGAGGCGGAGAGGGTGGCCAGTTTGTTGTAAACCTGGTCAAAAACCGTGAACAGCGGATCATTGGCTCCGGTCGTTTCGGCCTGACGCAGGCGGTGCAGCGCCTCAAAACGAGCCTCCAGACTTTTCTCCGGCGTGCTGCCCGCAGACCGGTCATTGCTGACCCCGTCCAGCAGCGAGCGGCGGGTCTGAGTCAGCTTGTTTTCCTGACGGGCAAACCATCCGGTGGCATCCTGCTGGTTTTCGCGGCTCAGTGTGGTTTGATCAATGGCAAACTGTACCAGCGCAGTCAGCGGTGAAGACGGTTCGGTAAACTGACGGGCGAGTTGCGCCGCATCATCAAGATCACTGATTGGACGGACACGGATGTCTTTCAGGAAACTGTCCCACTGATTGGCATATTCAGACAGGTAGGCTTTCAGCGCTTCATTGGATAATGTCTGAATCGCCTCCTGTGTACCGATATCACCGCGTTTTTCGGCGTTGTCACTGAGTACCCAGTTTTCTTCGCTGATCATATCCGTGGCTGCATCCTGTAACTGTGGCAGGAAAACATCCTTATAACCGGCTTTGGTGTAGAAACCGGAAACAGCAGTATCGGTTACCGTATTGGTACTCTTGCGGCGCAGCATCAGCGATACACTGGGGCCTGCGGCGTCTGCCAGTGAGATATTCTGAATACCTGCGGGCAGCGGTTTATCTTTGATACGGTTAACCACCCGCAGATGGATCGGGGTTTTCATGGCATTAACGCGGGCGATACGCACCAGTTCCGCATTCATTTTGGCCGCCGGGGCGGTGGATGAGGTATCGCTGAACAATTCGTGCAGGTGATAGCGGAACAGGCGGCGGTCAGTTTCGGTATAGCCCTGTACCGCGTAGTTATCCCAGCGGATCATAAACCAGTTTTCCAGCGCCTCCGGCTCTCTGTATGACGGGTAAACCATCATCAGATAGACCTTAAGTGTGTCATATGCATCGGTATTGCCGTTGAGCGCACTCTGTTTCAGTTCATTGGCGATATAATTTTCCACGGCAGGCCAGAAGATCTTGTACAGATGGCGCCGGTAGGTCTGCTCCATCGCATTACTCAGCAGCTTATGCTCGAAATACGGTGTCAGCAGCGGCGGAGAGCTTTCCAGAAACTGCGTGTTGATATAGCCGAGCTGTTCATAAGCGGCAATCAGGTCATCATTAAACTGACTGGTGACCGGGATATCGCGGACAATCCGTTTGGTTTCCTCAAAGCGGGCGCTGGCATAAGAAATAAAATCTGACTCCCAGAAGTAGCGGGAGGAGAGCAGTATCACCGTTGCCAGCAGTCCTGCCGTTACTGCGAAATAACGGGCGGCGGACATCAGCTTGTTGCGCAGCGGGCGGTAGCGGGCACTGTGCAGCACACCGCGCTCGGTGATGGCCTGCATCAGCGCCGGGAAGTACATGCCGCCGGACTGACGCTCATCAAACAACCCGTCGCTGTCTGCATTATACAGGCTCTCACGTGCGATCAGCGGGATAGTACTGCCCATCCACAACTGACGCAGACAGCCGGTATAGCCTGTCGCAGAAGCCGGAAAAATCTGTTCGAGGAAGGAAAACAACGGTTTTTGCAGTGCGCCGAGCGATTCAATAAACAACAGAAGCTGGTGGCGTAATCCGTCATCCGGCACGTTATGCAGGGTTTCCAGAATATAGTTGCTGACCCGGATCTGAAGCTGGTGATAGGTATTTTCATCATGAATAAAATTATTGCGGTGATCGTCTGTGCATTGCAGTTTGATCCCCAGACCGCCGGCGAGCAGATCGTCATCGGCGATATTCAGGAATGCCTCACCGCCGGGCAGGTGGTCAATATTATTCAGCAGCAGGTAAACCGGAATATCGGACTGAAAAAGTGCCGCCATTTCCAGAATACGGATACGTAATGTGTCAGCCAGCGATTTCCGCTCGGTCAGCGGGGCATACAGCAGTGTACCGATATCCGCACACAAAATAATCCCGTCGATACCGGGGTAACGGCGGTGCTTGCGGATAAGAGAGTACAATTTCTGCCGTGCATTGCCGGCATCGTCACTCTGTCCGTGCATCTGTACCCATTCTCCGGCGGTATCAATATACACGGCGCGCTCTGTCAGCCACCAGTTACAGTCAACCGTCGGGCCGATATCGGTTGTGCGGGATAACCCGTACTGCTCGGACAGCAGGAACTGCTCGCCGCTGTTATAAATGACGGAGGTTTTGCCGCATCTGGCGGGACCCATCACCACAAACCAGGGCTTGTTGTTGATGTATTCACGGCTGAGATGAATTTTCATCCGTTCGCTGCGGGTTTTTTTGCCCGCCAGAGCAATAAACTGCAGTGTCCGGATAGCATCGGTAAAACGGGCAGTAACCCGGTCAAGCTGGATAATCTTCTTTTTCGGTTTCGGCAGCGGGGTGCGGAGAAACCGGAACAGGCGGCTGAACAGGAAAGCCACAAACGGCCACAATGCCCAGAAAAGAATAACAGCGATAATAATCTGGCGTACCAGCACGCGGGCCAGCGGATAAAAGTTGCCGATGGCAACCATCGGCCCGACCCACCAGATGATGTAGCTGAGAACCAATGCAATGATAAGGATGATAAATCGTCTGATCATAATACGTCCTTGTATACCGTTACTTCATCCATGCCGGGAGCACAGGCGGTTCCGCTGAAGTGTTGTCATTATGATTACCCGCTGACGGTGCCGGGGTCCCGTTCAGTACCGCCGGAACATCGCCGTCCTGATAGCCCTGCATGGCCTGTTCCGCATCGCGTTTACCGATTTTCCATAAGATATCGACACGGCGGTTACGTTTGCGGCCTTCATCGGTGGTGTTATCCGCGATCGGATCGCTTTCCCCCCGGCCTGTCGCGGTGATTTCGCGGTTGTGAGTCTGATTAATCATGGTATTGGTTCGCAGAATATCGGCGACCACCACCGCACGGGCCTCTGACAGCTTCAGGTTATTATTGGCGGAGGTTTTGCGGAACGGGGTGGCATCGGTATGGCCGATGACTTCCAGATCACCCGGCCACGGCGCGAGGGCGGCCCCCAGACGCTCGATATTGCGTTTGCTGAGGAAGTCTTCCGTCAGTTCGGATTTACCGGTCAGGAACGCACCGTCAGAGGTGAAGATCAGCAGCCAGCCGCGCGGATCTTTACGGACTTCCAGCCAGCCTTCGCTTAAGATTTGGGTCAGCGGGTTCGGCAGCGTTTCCATAATATTAATTTTGCGCGGCTCCGGCGGAACCCAGGCCAGAATGTCATTACGGATCTGGCGCGCCTGTTCATGGAGATACCAGGCGGAAATACCGTAGGCGATAACGGCCAGGATAAGCCCGGTAATGAGGATACGCAGTGCGGTGATAAACCGGCGTTTCGGCGGTTTAACGTTTTCCGCGCGGACATCGGATAAGAACAGCGTGGTATTTTGTGCATAGAGCAGGCTGCTGAGGTGATTGCGCAGATCCATCAGCAATACGGCCCCGCGATCGAGCATCCGGTATTTACCTTCAAATCCCATGGACAGGATCAGATAATAGAACTCCAGCACATCATGGTTATCCTGCGGATTGCTGATGTATTCTTTCAGATGCTCAAAACAGTTTTCGCCGCCCCAGGCATCTTTATGGAATTCCACCAGCAGGCTCAGTCCCGTCATCTCCTCTTTTACCATGTCGTTAAAAATACCGTCGGTATAGGTACAGATAAGATAAGAGAGGTGGTTGATCTCCTCCGGCGGGAACCCTTGTCTGCGCAGATCTTTGCGGAAAAATTCCAGTTTCCGGACGATCTGGAGGCGGGCGCAGACAAAATCGGTCTGCGGCTCATTACGGAACCACTCAATCTGCAACAGCAGCGGCATCCCGGCTGAAATATAGGGGTTATGCCAGAGACCGAACAGCGATGTGTTTTGTCCGGTGGTACGGGCGCTCTGCTGACGTTCCCGCTGTTGTGCGGGGCGCATCGGCGGAAGCGGATTCTGTTTTCTCTGAGCCGGGTTCGCAGATGACTGCGGGGGATCTTCATTGGCCGCCGTGAATTCCGGCAGATCGTCATCCTGCGATTGTGTGCTGCCCATCCCCCGCATACCGGCCGGAATGATACCGCCGATGGATGCGGCGGGGGTTTTGGCCTGCCATATCGGGTTGGTTAACGAGTGTTCGGCCTGTTTCATGCCTGTACGGGCCGCAGATATGGCACTCCTGATCTGGCGTTCAAACTCATTCATCCTACTCTCCCCTGACGTAAGCCCCACGCCTCAAAACGTAATCCGGGGAAATCACCGACAATACTCAGTGCTGCGGCACTGCCGGACAGCATATCTCTGTACATCGGGTCCGCGTTATCCACCTCAAAATAAACACTGTTCGGGTAATACGGGATGTGGCGTGGCGGTGATGACATCGGGGTGATACGCACACCCGGTAACTGCAGGTCGATAAGCTGAACAATTTTTTCCACCGGCGCCAGTTTGGTCTGGGCTGGGAAATAACTTCTCATGGTATCGCCCGGCAGCTCCGCACTGACGATAAAGATCAGTTTTTCCAGACGTAACTGCGGATCATTCTGGTACAGATAGATATTGTCGCCGCGCTCGATAAACGGCAGGGCGATAGCCGGAGCCTCAATGACCAGTGACAGGGCACGGCGCAGCGCGGCAAACAGGCTGAAATACGCGTTCTGCGGCTCATTATGTGAATAGTGGAAATCCTGGTGCAGCGAAGTATTTTCTTTACCCGGGATAATGCTCAGGCGTCCCAGCAGGCCCAGCAGGGTAAAAACCAGCCGCTCCGGATGAACCTGAGGCTGCGCCAGCAGGTGAGCCAGGCGCAGATGGTACTCACTCAGTGTCTGTAACAGCAGGAGTTCCAGTAATTCAGTCAGTCCGCCGGTGGTCAGCGGCACATCCGGGCGGTAAACACTCTCCAGCCGCTGTACCATCAGACCGAGCAGTTCGGTGACGGCACTTTTCAGCCAGCCGCAGGCACGGAAATCGAGCATCGGCGGCAGGGATTTATTATCCAGTATCAGGCGGGCCGGACAAATTAT
>OCAE01001055.1_pt1 | contig 13936 bp, 13 predicted proteins | sample 1495581 | NCBI WGS metagenome assembly OCAE01 (sample SAMEA2580278, study PRJEB22360) | human gut metagenome | biome: human gut; feature: human-associated habitat; material: faeces | place: Denmark | collected 2008/2010 | reverse complement strand
ATTTTCCAGAGTCGCCCCCCTTCCAGCAGCGCAAATGCCTGTCCTTTCGGCAGGTTAATAACGTCTGCAGGATTGATCATCGGGACTTTAACAAGGCTGACCTGGTCCTGGACGTTACTGTTAAAATCGGTTCCTTCTCCCGGCCGGGATACATCCGTGACACCCGATGTCAGCGTTTTCTGGTAGACGTCCACTTCAGGCAACTGGTCTGTCAGGAGCATAGCCGTATTTTTCTCACGCACGCGCAGCATAACCAGTGTGTTGAAGTTCCCCACTACCTGATTCGCCTTGGCACTGCTGCCAATGCGTGCCTCGATGTCGGAGAGAGTTTGTGTGTAGGCCGTCACCTGGAAACCAGCGCCGCCACCTTTGTTGATGAGAGGAATAAACTCATCTCCCATTAGCTCGTTAAACTCATCACAATGAAGGTTGATCGCCACCTTCGGGGGCTTCCCTCCCTCTTCATCCCCGAGACCAAATTTATAAATGTGACCACCTTCAGAAACGAGATCGGCGAACATGCTGTTGCCGACCGCTGCGGCAACAACCGGATCAGACAACGCATCGAGGCCGATATACACCACGCCGCGCGATTTGATAATGTTGTGCCAGTCCAGTATCGGTCTGGGATCGTTAAGGTCCGTATAATCAGGTGCAAGTAATGCGGCGGTTTTACCTGTAGTAAGCTTTTCAAGCAGAGGGAGCAGTGACGCTACAATTTTGTCGAAATAAGTCCGATCGTACTGCACCGCACTTCGCAACCCGTCCAGCACCGGGTCCCACAATTTCTTTCCTTCATCGCTGGCCAGTACCTGCTCGATAGCCCAGATCTTCATGCCATTCTGCCTGCCCTGCATATGACGTGGCAGGTCTTTCTCAGCGATGCCATTCCCCAGCAGTACCCCGACCGTATCCATCAGTTGAGGTGCCTTTTCACTGAGCATATTTTCAACGTAGGTTTCGTAGAGTTCGCCAATATTAGTGACGTAGCGAAGGATAAGACCATAATCAGGACGCTGACCAAGCGCGACCAGGGCACGGGTGATGATATTGACGAATCGCCATGCAAATTCCCTGAATGCGGCGGAATTCCCCTCTCCGGAGAGCTGCCCGGCCACGCGCGATGCCACTTCGGAGATACGACTGAACCGTCCGACAGCGTTATAACGGGCGCTGATATCCGGCCAGCCGAGATGGAACACCCAGAAATTATCCTGGCGCCCGGCCCGGTGCGATTCGGCGTACATTCGTCGCAGCAAATCAGCGTCACCTTTCGGGTCAAATACAATAACCACTTCGTGGTCGCCGGCAGCGCTTTTACGGCGGATATCCTGTGTGATGAGTAACTCAGCAAGACGGGTTTTGCCGACACGCGTCGTACCGATGACCAGCATATGCCCCACACGTTCACCGAGATCAAAGGTCGCGGTGGTCTCGTCCGGCTCCACACCATGATAAATAGGGCTCCCCCCGACCGGCGGTAAAGGCCGGAACGGGTTAAGCGCAGAATCTGTACGTGTCAGCCTGCATAGCCACGGCAGACTGTACTCCATCTTTTTTTCCAGTTCGCGCGCCATGCGATACAGCACTGAAGGTTGAACATACACCTCACACTCCGGGCGTCGTGCTTCCAGCAGGCGTTGTGTGTGGCGGGGAGACCACTGAAAGCCCTTTCCCAGAAAGAGATGGCGCTGGCTGACAGGAATCTGTTCGCTGGTCAGGACATATCGGGGCAAACGGCGAATGTTGCGACGGTAGCGAAGGATTTTCATCCCCTCGGATGTACGCTTCAGCGCCAGCACACCAAAACCCGCCGCCGTCACCCAGCTCACGGAGGGAGCAAGTGCAACAGCCCAGGGAGCCGTGAGACAAATAAAAGTGGCACTGCCGGCGACCGACGCAGAGTACAATTCGACTGCGGGCCTCAGGAGGGACTCCATAACGTAGCGGTTACTCATCAGTTCCCTCATCGTCAGGAATGGATGGAATAACAGCAGTTTTATTCAAAAAGACATTCATCTGCATTCCTCAGTCTCCCCGGTATGATTCGGCACAAACCGCCCACTAAATAGTTCATTTGTACGGTCTCTGGCTTAACGGTTTAAGAATATATTCAGCGGACTCTCCCGACAGCAGATCCAGAAGCGAAGCGCCGCTTACAAGCAGGATTTCAGGGTAATCACTGAAATGTTTAAAGCTGATAAATCCAGTGCGGCCGGTGTGCACAAAGAGGCCTTTGCATTTTTCTTTTCTCGCTAACTCACCAAACTGCCGGATATGTTCCGGACGAACAGCACTGGCAAATCGCTTAGCCTGGACAATCCACCTTTCCTGACCGATCCAGAACTGGCCATCGATACCTCCATCACCGCTGTAGCGCTGACTACGTCTTACCGGTATGCCCCGACGCTCAATCGCCGTCAGGATCATTTCCTCAAAGACGTAAGGATTAATTTTCCGTAAATACATAATCTGCTGACCGGCTTTCAGTTCCGACAGTTTGAGCAATACGCGATTGGCCGTCTGCCGGTATCGCTGATGCCTGCGCGCACGCGCACCTCTTGTTTTGCGCAGCAGCAGAAAGGCGACGACAAACACGGCAGCCAGCAGAAGAAACACGGGTGTCATTGTGCTAACCCATCTGCCGTAATCAGCACAGGATAATGGGATAGTTTCAGGCGCTGAGCTAACTCCCCGCCACGAACGGGCACCATCTCTGTACCAGGCAGAAGCCTCCTCAGTGAGTCGAGAGCCCCTTCCGTCCTGACGTTCACCACCATTCCCGTGGCACCCATCCGTTTCAGTTCAGCACCACGCTGTTGTAACCACGCCCGAGACGTCTCGTCATCACCGACCACAAAAACAGGCGGTAACCCCGGCAACTGGAGGGGACGTGAAGACACAGTACCAGGAGTCATTTCAGGTGTAATAACGGGCAACATGTCAGAAATTGACAGTGATGCAGGAGGTTGCGGCAGGGACGACATATCAGGTGCGGGCGAATCAGGGCCTGCATTAATGGCATCAAAATACGGCCGGGTTGGCTCCCCGCCCAGATCGCCTACAACGGTCAGTGAAGCCAGACAACTGAACGCTGCGACACAAAGAGATACACACAGGACGGGTTTTAAATAACTGCCGTAATTTTTTTTCATTGAGGTTCTACCCAGGTTAATGAGTGACTGGCCAGAATGACCGGCTCCCCGTCAGGGACCTTAATCTTCGGTGTGATCTGGCTTAGCTTGCGGCGTACGATAGCCATATACTTCGCCGCGGGTTGCCCACCCGCGGGATGGTGATAACAACCTGCAGCCCGTATCCAGCTACCAGGATTTGCGTCATAGCATGCCCGGAGGATACGGGCTGCTGCGCGCAAGTTTATATAAGGATCAAACGCATCACGAAACGACGGGAAAAAATGCCCGTTCCAGCCAAGATTGACCTGGGCCACACCAACATCGATGCGCTTGAGGGGATAGCGCTGCATAAACCCCAGCAGTGCCTCAAAGGCCTCTTCGCGGGTTTCATAGTGATACCCTTTCCCGGCTACGTTAATTGTCCAGGGCCACGGTCTTGACCCCCAGGCGGTCTTACGAGTGGTTTCGGCCATCGCAAGAGAGTAAAGGGATTCAGCAGGCACACGCTCTTCTGCGGCAATTTCCCTGTATGCCGGAGGGATCGCCTGATTGCTGCTGTTAAATGTTGTGCCCGCCAGACAGCTGCTGCAGGCAAACCATAAACCACAGGCCAGTTTCAGAATGCGGCGATTTGCCATCCCTCTTCTCCCTGTTGCAGAACGACCGGCATCTGTCCCTGACCATAGCGTTGCCACAGACCACGATCATGATTAAGGGTGATTTGTCGGTTGCGCACTTTATCGACGGAGATACCGTGGCTGATTGCCCAGGCCCGGATTTTGTCATCACTGCCATCACTGCCGACGAGATAGATATCAACCGGCCGGTTGTCGGCAATAACAGCGGCAAGTCGTGCATCGCAGCGTGAACAGGATTCTTTGACAAACAACGCCAGCCGCCCCTGAGTGTCATGTGCAATACCTGCAGCATTCCCCATATTCACGGCCAGCGTTTCAGGGTAAAGACGTAGCCAGGCAGTATTAATTTCACGCTGAAACGCGAGTTCCTTCTCAGCACGGGCGTATTCATGCTTAACCCACAGTTCCGCAAATCGGCGGCGTTCGGCGGAATTGTCCGTCTCGACGCCCAGCGTCGTCAGCGGATCGAGACCAGGCGACATGATGCCCCTCGCCCCTTTCATCAGTGACTGATAGCGACCCCAGTCAGCATCTGAAAGTCCCCATTGCTGAGCCTGTTGCTGTGTCTGAACCTGGTTTGTTGACGATGCCTGCAGAGAGGTTTGCTGGCTCTGGTTAGATGGCGTTGAGACAGTCGATGCCCCCACACACAACGGCAGGAACAACCCTCCTGCCATCATCATTTTTTTCATCTGATGCTTCATATGCCTGACCTCTTATTGAACCTGTAAACTCTGTTCAGCACCGTTTACGCTGAATACAGCTGAACCGTTGTCCCGGATTGCCCGGAGCGTCCAGCCCAGCATCCCGTCGCCTGGAGAAAGCAACCGCATAGAGGAGATTTGCGTATTTCCGCGGGGAATAACGACGACAAACATCTGGCCGCCACGACGCTCAATGCCGGTCAGTACAAACGGTGCTTCAACAGCGGCGCGCCTGACTGACCGCTCAGGCTTTTTTGCTGAGTTACCTGCTCCGGATTTAGCCGGCGCTTTACCCTTCGTAACCGGCTGCGTTGCCTGCTTCTGGCTATTCTGAGCGTTATGGTTTTCAGTCCTGAGCATCGCGGCTACCCGTTCTTCCAGTTGAGAAAGTCGGGTACTGAGGGTATCAACTCGTTCCGAGTGACCGTCTATCGCTGTACGCTGTGCCTGTTCTTCAGAAGAAAAGTGATTCAGGGTTCTGGAAAATTTAGAAAGGTCGTCCTGATAACTGGCCATCTGCTTTGTGGCGGATAACAATCCGGACGAGAGGGACTCAAGTTGCCTGTCGTATTTCAGGCTTTTCTCTTCAAGCGTTGAAACCGATCCGGACAACTGGCTCATCTGTCCGCTGCGGAACGCAGCATCCAGAGAGTTAACCCGGATGCTCAGGGAGGAGATCTGCCCTGCCATGACAACAATCGTGGTCACAGAACCGAGGAGAGAAACGATAAGCAGTGCCAGACCTCCGGTCCGGGCAATTTTTTTGAGATTAAAGCGATTAAAGCGCGCGCGCCGGCGAGAATCGGGTTCAGATGGCGCAACGTCTGAAGGCGTTACACCCGGACTTGCGGGTACTACATCTTCCGGCATGAGTTGACTGACTGACATTTCAAAAATCCTTATAGCTGCAGAACAGCCATAAGGTGCAAAAAACATCATTCTATGGCGATGATTAACTCATCAACCAGAAACGAAAATTTCTCGTGATAATAGATTTAGCCGACAGGGCACAACTTACAGAGGAGCACTCCTGCCCATATGAACAGGAGTGCTTATGATCACTTTTGAGTTTTTAATACGCATCGACACCAGGAACCGGGACTTCGCTGACGATACTGGCGGTTAACGCCACAGAGCCTGAAGGACTTCCATGGCTGCGCTCATCTCGATCATGTCCATATATGTGCATTTGTTGGAATTTCTTGTACAATGTGTCATCAAAAAAAAGTGAACTTAAGCAATGATAATAATTTATGAATATTTGCTGTATTTCAGCATACTGATATGCACAGTGATGGTCATGTCATATATACTCGGCATAAGGCCAGGTACACATAAATATAGTGCCCTTGATGGATTACGAGGTGTTTGCGCTGCTCTCGTTGCTATATTTCATTTATACTGGAGAGCCGGTGGAGTTCAAAATAATTACTGGTCCCTTGATTACATAATAAACTCTGAAGCAAAAAAATTCATATATCTCACAGGGGAGCTTTCGGTTGGGATTTTTTTCATGCTATCCGGTTTTCTTTTTTTCAGAAAAGCCCTTGCGGAATCTTTTGATTTCAAAGGATTCGCTGTATCAAGGTTTATGAGAATTTACCCCCCAATTGTTGTAACTTTAGTGTTGATTTATTTATCAACATTTATCATGTATCCTGAAAGCGCCTCATATTCATTTGATTGGTTTAAATCTTCTTTACCATTCATTTTCGAACCTCCCACAGCTTTAATTAATGGACTATCCCTACAGATAGCTACATCAGGAGTTTTTTGGACACTTGTGTGGGAATTACGACTTTATTTTGCAATACCACTCCTGTACTTGCTCATGAAGAAAGTAAAGTATAAATCATTTTTCATTATTTTTTTAATGTGCTGCATTCTGACTTATAAAAGCTTCATATCAAAAGAGCAATACCTAAGTTTTCTTATGTATTTTTTGGTTGGCTTCCTCATTGCCACAATAAAAACAGAAAAAAGAGTTCCGGATTTGTTGGCTATATTAATTCTGGCATTGGTATTGTTTTTTACCAAACATGCCTATAATACAACAACACCACTTTATATGTTCTTCATTTTTTATACGATAAAATGTGGTTGCGATTATTTTGGACTATTAACATCCAAACCATTTATGTTACTTGGAACATGTAGTTACTCTATCTATCTCATACATGGTATTACCCAAACCGTAGCAAAAAATCACCTTTATTCCAGTGGGAGTTATCTTTGGCAGATAATTGCAATTATAGCTACTGGGATACTATCTCCTGTCATGTATAAATTCGTTGAAAATATAAGTATGAATTATAAAAAATATATACCACAAACATCAACCCAGGCATGATCAAACCCTCGCCCCTATTTAATGGGGCGAATTCGCTAATCCCCCACGGAATACAGGATTGATTGACAGTCAGATACCAGCACCAGGAAGATTCAGGCAAGTAACCGATACAATCGAGCCAGTTTGCCATCCGTCCCAGGGGGTGTTTGTGACATACCAGTTCGTGCCGTTATTATAAATTTTTTGTGTCCCCCCCAGAGGTGCCCCCAGGAGATAAGTCCATGAGCAATAGGCATGAACCCCAATATACTGATCTCTCACGTTTTGTCCGATGTTATATACCTGAGTATTGAACTTAACTTGCCCTGACTTCCACGCACCGGATTGACAGAAAAGTGCGCCGCCAGTTACGTCGCGGGCCTGAAGGCCGTTTTGAGGGCAGGCTGTGCCAGCTGTCTCCACTTTTTGATGAAGCGAATACTCTCCGACAGTGAGTCTTCCATCTGCCTGCAATGACCCTCCACGGACCAGGCCTCCTGTATAAATATTCTTGTTATTCGCTGCTCTTACCCAGGCATTATCAGACATATAAAACCCACCCTGATAAGTTTCATTGAGCCACCCTTTATTGCCCCGGGTTATCATCCAGCCGTTATTACTGCGGATATCATTATTGGCCGTCATTCCGCCATTCGCGGTTACATTACCGCTGGCCGCCACATTACCACCGGCAGTAACATTCCCGCTGAAATTACCGGTCTGCCCGTTCACCGCAGCAGCGTTATTGAGATTATTGCTCCCCATATCGATACTGGTATGCATCCGGTTCAGATCGGGTTTACCCGTTACAGCAAAACGGTACAGTCGGTCTGAATCCTGGCGGGCTTCATTCAGGGCATCCGTTGTGAGCAGCGTCGCGACATGTCCCGCCGTCGATGTGATGCCAAAAGCCGACAAAGGGAGTGTCCAGCTCTGATTAGCCCCCGTGACGGTCGTATTACTGCCCCAGATATACGCCCCCAGCCCCGTACTGATTGAGACCGAGATGTCACGAACGCCCATATATGGAAGCGAGGTTCCACCCTGACTGACGATAAGCCCCTGCAACTGATCGGTGTTGGTTGCATTGCGGACGAGCGCAGCACGCAACTGCTGGCCAGAGGAAATGGTTTCGCTGAAACCCGGTTCAAGGAAACCGGTATTTTTCAGCATATCCGCAGTAACAATAACGGGTTTTGTCGTTGTCGCTGAACTCAGCAGCGTATCGTAGTATTTGCCCGTATAGGCCCGAACGGCCTGAGTAAACCGGGTGACCTGCCTGGCACTAACCTGCCAGTCCTGGCGGGCAAAGTATTCATCCCATCGCTGCACGCCCCAGATCACAACAGTAATCAGGATAACAAGCGCCGCGCCGGTTGACGCAATTGCCCAACCGCGATCCTTACGGGGTACCGGAATTTCAGTTTCTACAGTCATGGCTCACCACATTACAGGTTGATAAAGCAGGATCAGCATCGCTCCCAGCGCGCTGTATCCGAGCCAGGGCCCCATGGGACCACCGGCACGACGGGATAACATCAGCCAGATAAAAAAACCGCCAGCGCCCGCGGCCGTGACATACAACGCAGGCAACAGCCCCAGCCAGGCACCCAGCGCACCACCCAGCCAGACATCCCCCATCCCCAGCGTCTCCTGCCCCGCCAGACGGTAGCCGGCAAGTCGCCATATCATCAGGCAGATCCAGATCGTCAGGGCCGCACCGGCATGACGTAACAGGGCGCCCTCTGCGCCGGCGACGAGCAGGCCCGCCACCAGAAAGCTGAGTGTCATCTCTCTCGGCAAATAGCCGGTCAGTTGATCAATGAGCGTCAGACGGAAAACAAAGACACAGAAAAGCAGTGCGGTACACGTTGGCCACAGTCCGGCCTCAGCAAACCAGTACAGCGACATCACCCCCGTATGGGTAGCAATCCAGAAGTTTTCCGTCATGGAGGCGTGACGTTCAACATCTGCGTTCAGTCGTGCCAGCCCGGCACGTAATTCATCCCTGACCAGCATCAGTAACACAAAACAGAGAGGAGTTATCGCAGCTGTCAGCAGGGTGTCTGCAGTAAACATGGATCTCACAACGCAATCCCCCTTCTCTCCCGAAGAAGGTTCGCGTAAATCCTGTATATGCGATCCGCATAGGCCTCCCTTGTTTCATGTCGGTCCTGACGAAAACCCGCGTTATAGGAGCCAAGGCAGTTCCAGGAAATGCCACAAACCTGAAAATGACCGGCCAGAATCCATGTCCCAATCTGCACATTCAGGCAGGGGCGTGTGAGCAAATCCTGCGCGCTGTTGATAAAGCCTTTTTTAATCAGCCCCGGGATATGAATGGAATTAATCTGCATCAGGCCGTAATCCGTACTCACGACTTTCCCGGTTTTAGGGCTACGGTTAGCATGCGTAATACCTGGACGCTTACTGCTTTCCCCAATCGTTATGGCCTCAATAAGAAGCGGATCAACATGGTACTTCTGTCCGGCTGCGTCAAAGCAGAACGCCCTGACGTAGAAGGAAAAGGGAAGCAGCAGTAAGAAAACCAGTCGCCACATAACTTACCCGTTAACCTGGAATTTCATTGTGTTGGTCCCTGCACTGCCACTGTTTTTCGTGCACTCCTTGCCCGCCTCTTCCGAAGTTACGGTCCCGTCAGGATGCTGGGTGCTGTTAATCGCAATCTCACTGAAAATGCCACCATTACCGAACTGCTGCGCCAGTGAAATGCAGTCCTTCATGGGCACGTTGTTCGTGGTAATGGAGAAGCCAGAATTCATCCCTGCGCCGCTCGATACCGGGGCAAGAACAACCTGACCGCCCCAGGCATTCCAGAGGGTGGCCGTGCCGGAATCAGCATCACCCACGATACGCATATTGCCCGGGGCGAATCCGCGCTGAATAAAGTTACCGGTCATCGTGGTACCACTGGTAAAGTTATATCCCGTGCGCCCCCCCATGTAGCCCTTTGTTTTGGTCGCAATATCGGAGATATTGGATGCCTCCTGCCCGCCATTAAACAGAGCCCACAGCCCCCAGATAAGGCCAACCACAACAACAAGGCCAAGAATACCCAGAATACCGGAGCCACCCTGGTCTGCTGATCCCCACCCTCTGTCCGGTTCAGGTCCGATGCGCCCTGGTTTCCGGTTACGTAAAACGGTCAATAACTGAGACATAAAAATTTCCTTATGATTAATGCATTGGCATGCGAGACATTTCCTGGATCTCAAAGGCCATAGAGCCCATCAGACCAAAGAAGAGTAAAATGAGAAGCATGGACAGACCGCGGGCGGTGTTCGCGCGCCGTTTCACACGGGCAATAATTTCGTCAAGCGCGCGATCGGCGTAGCGACTGATGAGTAAGGACGCGCCGTCCCCTTTCCCCAGCAGGGAGAGATAGTTGGCTGACTGGCGACTGGGGAAATTAAAGCCACTGTAACGCAGTGCACGCCCGAGAGAATTCCCCCGGTTGATACCGGCAATCGTTGCGTCAAGACGCTCACGTAGCCACGGGGACGCCGTTTTACGCAGGGTCTTCAGCACGTCAATTTCAGGGAGCCCGGCCTCGAGCAGGGCAGCGACGTTCATGAGAAATACAGCGCCCTGCAGATCGGAATAGAGAGACCAGGGCATAAAACGGTCAGTGAACTGACGAATCCGTCCGGTCCAGCGGGGAAGCGACCAGAGAACAACCGCAAGGAGTCCGGCGAAGGAAATCCCACATACAAGCCCCCACTGAGTGGTGAACTCTGCCATGCTGTTCATCACACCCAACGCGCCGGACCATGTGGCCGGATCTGACATCTTACTGAGCGTTGGCACAATTTTTACTGTGTTAATCACCATCATGGCGCCGAACAGGACAACAAACAGCGCCGGGTAGGTGGATGCAAAAATCACCTGCTGCAGAATGCGGCCCCGCACATCAATCAGCCTTTCAGATTGCTCCAGTGCGACAGATAACGTCTTGCCTTTACGCCCGGCTCCCAGCAACGCGGCCTCTTCTGCCGGGATCCAGCGAGCCAGCGCATCCTGAAGCTGTTGCCTGGGGCGGTTGTCACGAAGCGCCTGCAGGCAGTCTTCGACCAGCTCCGAATAAGGGTGCCAGTGCAGGCCAAAATCGGTATACACGTCACCGATCATACGAAAGGCTTCAGCATCGGCCTTGTCATTCTCCAGCAGGAAACGTAACACCTCATAAAATGGCTTACGGCGCTTCCCGGAGAAGGAATGACGTAAAAAATGATAACGGGCACGCTGAAAAATATTCATTGGCCGTGACGGCCGGAAACGGTTCTCAGACACTGGCCACCTCCATGGCAAGTAATTCATCTTCATCAAGAGGCACTTCGACATCCCCCATCAGTGGATCGACAAGCCCTTCATTCAGCCGGATCAGAAGATGAGTCCGGCGGCTGATACCGCCGTTATTAAGCCAGTACTGGCGTGCTGCTGCGGTTCCATGGGAGAGCCAGTGCGACATAAAACGCGCATCCGGGGGGATAATTTCTACAATTGCGGTCCGGCCGGTTATGCCCCGGCTTATCACACGGCCAGTAAGCTCAATGGTCCTGCGACAGTGTTCACAACCTTCCGGGTTGTGAAAGCGCAGGTTCTCAGGGGTGCATACCCCGGGCTCGGTGCAATATTTTTCCAGGTAGGCGCGCGTTTCCGGTAGCAATTCAGGTGCCATCTGCGCCCAGGTCAGGCTGCAGTGAGGGCACAGGGTCGGCACGAGACGCTGGCTCACAAGCCCCCGCACCAGTTCCGCATCAGCGATCAGACGTCTGTCAGCCCCCATCACTTCCATTCGGGGTAACGCGCCCGCTGCACTGTTGCTGTGCAGGGTATCGAACACAATGTGCCCCGCGTGTGCGGCATGAATGGCGGCGATGAGCGCGTTTAGCTCCTGCATCTCTCCCAGGAGGATCGCATCAGGGTCAGAGCGCACTACGGCGGCATTGCTCTTGTCCCAGTCACCATTAATGACAGGCGTCTGGATAGCACCGGCAATTCGGCCTTCAACAGGGTTTTCCACCGTAAGCAGACGTTTACGGTGCCGGGTACGCTCAAGCCACATATTGCTGAAAATACGAAGGGTGGTACTTTTACCGGAGCCGGTTGGCCCGGTGAGCAGAACCAGTCCGTTTGGAAAACGGATAATTTGTTTAGCAAGAACAATCTGCTCAGGCAGAAAACCCTGCACTTCAAGCGTCGGCACCCGATCGCTGTCATCAATGATGGTTCGCAGCGCAACGTAGATCCCATCGGCCGTTGTCATATGCTGGTAGCGCGCGCCAAACAATCCCGCAGCGCGCGCAAATTTCGCGTCGACACGTCCGGCCTGCATGTCGCTGTCGTTGAAGGCCGGAGGGATGCGGATGTCACACATCGACATAAACAGGGTCTGAATGAGCGAATCCCCCTCCTCACTCGTCAGTTCGTCAATCACTTCCAGCTCGCCATGTATACGCATCTCTATGCGTGCAAGGCCAATACTGCGCATAACCGTAATATGGATATCTGACGATCCCAGTTGTTGGGCCAGTGCAAAATATCCCACCATACGTTTCTGCACATCACTCCAGGCATCGTCAAATGCTGTACTGACCAGCTGCGCCGACTGAGTGGGCAGGAATTTCTCTCGGCGCGCCTTAAGCTCACCAAGCGAGACAAACTCAGGTATTGCATAAGGAAAACGCCTGGTCTGGTCCATCACCCAGCGCTGTATACGTACATCGGTGCGCCGGTTTTTATCGATGACCAGAGAGATCTGTCCGGCAGAATTATCAAGCAGAACAAAATTCTCAATTTCTGCGTATTTCTTCATAACATCTTCCTCAGAATGTCAGGTCGCTTCCGTCGCTGAGGCGAACGCTCTCGCCACTTATTGACGCCACGGTCCCCTTCATGCCCGGTATGACATCCCCTTTTTTAACTTCCGTTACCCCACCACCCGGCAGAGTGATACGCGCCCGCAGGGAGCCAGGTTTCCCGTAAATTTCCTGCAGGCGAACCCGTTCCGGAGCACGACTAATTTTGTTCGCCCCCGGAGTCTGAGTCTGGGGGGCCACCACAACAGATGTCTGGGGATACCCGGCCGGTGCCCCTTCCGTCCAGTTTTTCGTCTCAGCAGGGGCTTGTGCCTGACGTAACTGTTGTTGCAGGCGCGCTGTCTGAACCTGCTGTTCAAGCACCATATTGCGCGCCTGGGCCAGCTCAAGATCACCGCTAACAACGTTTTCAGGGATGACGCGATTAATGGTCATACTCTCATCAGCGTTTGCCTGCCCCGTCATCAGCAGCAGAGTCAGGCCGCATGGCAAAAGCCAGCGAAGTGCATTATTTTTTGGCATAGAGGCTCCCACGAAGGGTGTAGTGATAAAGCCCCTGTGGGCTTACGGTGTAAGAAATGGAACTGATGCGTACCCCCCCGGCGTCCATACCCTCAAGCAACAGTTCGGGCATCAGTCCGGTTGAAAGCGTAAAGGTGTATTCCTGCCAGTCGGTTTTCGGCTGTTCGTTTTTAGTGCCGGGCAGTGTTTCTGGCTGCTTCACCTCACTGAGCTGAACCGGGACAGTTTTACGCTGCATATGGGAGATGAAACTCTTCAGGCGTTCATTTGCCGGACGAAGTGGCTCATCCTGCAGTGAGTGCGCGTCAGGAAAACCAAAAGGAATAAAGACATTTCCGTTCTTTCCGCCGTCAACAAAATCAAACGTTGCCGGATGGCCATACAGCTCAATGACACGTCGGTCAAAGTTTTCGATGGTGCTGCCCTGGACTGCTTCGTAATGCAGACGAAGCCCCTGCTGTTGCTCATCACATTCGCCCACTGAAACACGCCATCCCACGATCGAAATCCGGGTCTGGCTCCGGGTAGCCCAGCACGCCTTCAGAAATGCCGGCACCGTGAACTGTGTCGCCCACGGACCGGGGAGCTGTTCGGGTTGTACTGCCTCTTCAGGCTTGATGACTTTCACGACCTTCCGGCTCGCCTCAATAGCAGCATCCCGGGCGGTCTGCGAGGATTCATTCTGAATCCAGGCACCGGCAACTATCATGGCCACAGCAATGGCAATAACGGCCAGGGGTCTGCGCAGGGACGTTTCTTTCAGACG
>OCAE01001049.1_pt1 | contig 14031 bp, 9 predicted proteins | sample 1495581 | NCBI WGS metagenome assembly OCAE01 (sample SAMEA2580278, study PRJEB22360) | human gut metagenome | biome: human gut; feature: human-associated habitat; material: faeces | place: Denmark | collected 2008/2010 | reverse complement strand
CTTGAGTTTCCGCAAATTGTAATTGAAAAATGAATATAGTAATCAAAGGTGCCAATCTGCCGTTTTTTGAAATGCTGGCGAGTGGCAGAATAATGAATAGAGGCACTTTAACAAGCCCCGCCGGAACCGGACTTTGGGAGATTTATTCTTTTATCTATTTAAGCGGTCAGCTTAAGGCAGAGTTGACGGTATGCAGGACGTTTTGTCCTGAACCAGAGTCTGACGCCCTCTTTTGCATACGACAGTATGCCGGAGATCCCTTTTGCCAGCCGATAATAGCAGAAATGCACTTTTTCTTTCACCGGATCTGCTGTCTTTATAATGGAAACCTTAAGGGCATTCGTCTCTGATTTCATGGTGATCTGTGCAAGGAATGCCATGCATAAGGTAATATAAAAATTTAATGCGTTTATGGCTTTGAGTTTTCTTACCCTGAAATTTTCAAACTGGAACATCTGTTTTTTACACCGGAAATATTCTTCGATCCGCCACCTGGAAAAGTATTGCTTTGCTACAGCGATCACATCCTCTTTTGAACGGATTGGTTTATTTGTGGCAAGCATCATAGGATGCTCTGTGATACCATAAACCAGCACCAGATAAATGTCCTTTCTGGAGGCGGTGATCTGTACCTTCACATGGGAAAGATAAGCTTCGTGTTCTTTTCCTTTATAAAATAGAGGGAGTTTTACTTTTCCTTTCCTACGGTTACGCAGCTCCGTTGCAAAAGTCCATTTATTATGGTAGAGCAGCTTACGTTTGGCAGTAAGGCGTATGACATAGTCCTGTCCCATGGAATCCAGCTTGAGAAACATCTTGTTATCATCATAGCCACGGTCCATGACAAAAGTCGCTTTTCCAAACAGGGAATTGGCCCGCTCCATAGCGGAGAATGTGACATCGTTAATGGAGGTAAAGTTTTTTTCACTGGAAGAATGGATCTCGGAAAAGAGACTAAGCGGATGATTGTTGTTGGTGAGGACCGTGGCTTCGGTAACATGATAGCCCTTTTTATAGAGATTTTTTGTGGCAGTGCTTTCGGAACCATCACGTACCCATCCAAGCGATTCAAATTTGTAACCATCAGGCTTAACAACATCACTGTCGTCGATATGGATAACGGGCTGAGCAGGACACCATTTTTTAACCTGTGTGAGGTAAGCTTTCAGAGCTTCCCCGGGAGTCCCCTTGGCAAGGTGGTGTGAAAGGCGGTCAACAATGTTGATTTTTTTGGAAGTTTCATGGAGCTGGTCAACAATATCCGTAAGCAGGCAGCTTTTGGAAGCGAGGATACCATAATTCATTTCAGCAATAAATTTGCGTTCCGGTTTAGGAAGCTTTCTTGAAAATTTATTTGAAAAAGTTAAAATTTCCCGTTTCATTTGGTAAGTATTTGATGTAAAATAAGCCATAAGGAATCCCCTTTCTTTTTGTTTAGTAAGATTTTTGTTTGGTAGCTTAATTTTACATCAAAAAGGGATAGGATTCCTTATATTTTGGGCATTTTTTTAAAGTTGTGTATAAGTATAAACAGTAATGGTGCTTCTGTGGACAGAACTGCGGAAACTCGAGTTTTAATTTTCATTGCCGTAACAGCTCTTTTACGGTAAAATAGAAGGAACTGACAACACCTATGGAGTAATTAGTATGAACACAAATCCTTTAAGGCTAAACCATCTGCTACTCCCTTCCAATGTGCTGATGGCGCCCCTGGCCGGCTACACCTCCTGGCCCTTTCGAATGCTGTGTCAGGAGCTGGGAGCCGGCCTCTGTTTTACGGAAATGGTCAGCGCCAACGCGCTGAAATATAAAGATAAAGCCACAGAAAAGCTTTTGTACACCACCAGCGAAGAGCGGATCCGGGCCGTACAGCTTCTTGGCTCCGATCCTGCGGTGATGGAACGGGCTGCCTGCAGCGAGGCTCTGTCCGGCTTCGATATCATTGATATCAATATGGGATGTCCGGTACCGAATATCTTTAAGAGCGGAGAGGGCAGCGCGCTTCTGGCCAATCCCAGACGGGCGGCCGCTGTCATCCGCGGCTGTAAAAAAAGCGGAAAGCCGGTAACCGTAAAAACGCGCGTCGGCATCCGGCAGGACGAGCTGATTGCCGCGGAATTCACGAAGATGTGTGAGGAAGCCGGCGCTGACATGGTCTCTATCCATGGGAGGAGCCGCAGTATGATGTATGACGGCACTCCGTATTACGATCAGATCGAACAGGCAAAGTCCGCCGTATCCATCCCTGTCATAGCCAACGGCGGAATCTTTTCCGACTGCGAAGCGCAGCACATGCTGGAGGCCACCGGCGCAGACGGAGTGATGATCGGCCGTTACGCCCTCCAGGATCCGTACATTTTCAGCCGTCTTACCGGCCGCAGTGTTACCGAAGACAAATACAGCCTTTTAATGGGCCAGCTGGAACTGACCTCCCACCATTATGATGAGACCTACACGCTGACTTATATAAAGAAGCTGGCTTCCTACTGCATGAAGAAGAGAAGCGGAACGAAAAAATACAAGCAGCTTCTCTATCACTGCGGCAATGTGGAAGAAATGAAACAGATATTAAAAGCAATATTCTATGAGGAGGAGGCGGACCGGAGATGAATGGAACAGATACAAATATCCCAAACAGCAGCAGCACAGGCTCAGAACCGAATAACAATGACGGCCTGGTCATAAAAAACGGAATTCTGGAACAATGTGTGACACGGAACCGTTCCGTTGCCGTTCCCAGTGGCGTCCACACCATCGGAAAAGGGGCGTTTAAGGGCTGTACCTCACTGGAGCAGATTCTTCTTCCTGATACGGTCACGGTCATCTCTGATGACGCCTTTAAGGGCTGCCGGAAGCTGACGGAGATCACGCTGCCGGACAGGCTGGACACCATCGGCAGCTACGCATTTCACCGCTGCCACAGCCTTACAGCCATCACGATCCCTGGCTCCGTCAAGGCGCTTGGCAACTGCGTCTTTCTTTACTGTGACAGCCTGGAGACTGTAAATATGCCCGGGGTTCAGTCTCTGGGCCTTCAGACATTTTTAAATGATGTCAGGCTCCGCCGCATCCTGATCTCTCCGGAGCTTGATATTCAACATATCTGTGACTGTTTTACCGGATGCAGCGGTCTTCTGGATATCGCATTTTCCGACGGAACCTCCTATCATATGGCCAATGCAGTCGCCGCCATGGCCCCCGGTTCCGACGCTCCCGAGGCTGTCCGCGCCATTGCCGCCGATATCTGCCGGATGATGGAGATACAGGATGGCGTCATCACCCGTTTTCTCACAAATTTAAAACACGTGGAACTGGCCGAGGGAATTACCGCGATCGGGAAAAGCTGTTTCTTTGATAAAAAAGGAATCATTTCCGTAAGGCTTCCCGCCAGTCTTACAGAAATCGGGAGCCGCGCCTTCCGAAACTGCATCAATCTGGAACGGGTGGAATTTGCCAGCGACCGGGTGGCCATTCACAAAGACGCGTTTAAGAACTGCTCCACGCTTCATACCATCCGCCTGGCGGATGGAAGTGAATACGAGCTTACCGGCTTAAGCAGCCAGGATGAAACGGGCGTTCCGTCCATAGTCGGGGAAATCCATGCCCAGGTCCTGGGAAATTTCTCTATCAGTGGGACCACGCTGCTTCGGTATCGCGGAAGTGAGGAACGGGTCGTCGTTCCCGATGGAATTACCGTGATCGGCGAGCGGGCCTTTGCAGGCAATGAAGCCATCGACCGGGTCATCCTTCCGGATTCGGTGGAAATGATCGGGGAGGAGGCATTCGCAGACTGTCTCGTCCTGCAGACCATCCAGTTTCCGGAGAGAGTCAGACATATTGGAAAATCCGCCTTTGAAAACTGCGTAAAACTGATTCGGGCCATCCTTCCGGATTCACTTATAAGCATCTGCCCATCCGTATTTAACCGGTGCCGTGTATTAAACGAAGTGCGTTTCTCCGCCAGGCTCGAAGAGATCGGAGAGCTGGCCTTCTATGGATGTGAGAAATTAAAAGACATTGTGCTGCCGAAGACAGTGACCGTTCTGGGCGACATGGCATTTTACCGCTGCCTCTCCCTGCGGGATATCGTGCTGCCGTCTTCCCTGAAAGTGATCGGGCGCAACGTTTTTACCCATTCCGGGATTCGATATGCCCAGGTATTCTGTAATCCGGTTTCCTGCGGAACAGACGTATTTTCCCAGTGCGGGAAGATGAGACGGCTCACATTTGAAGACGGGGTACGGTATGTCGGTGATAAATTTGCATTCCAGTGTGAGAAGCTCGCCGCCGTCATACTGCCGGATTCGATTGAATCCATTGGAAAACACGCATTTGAAGGCAGCCGCTTTCTAAAGGAGCTTCCAGCAGATAAAACGGTCCGTCACATATTGTTGGACGGCAGCGGATTCTCCGGCAGCGTCGTTCTGGGAGATGAGGTTCGGGCCATTGCGGGAGGCGCTTTTTACGGGAACACGGAGCTCACCTCCATCACCCTGCCGAAGGCCCTGTCGCAGATTGGACCATATGCGTTTTGCGGCTGTACCGGGCTCACAGAGGTACTTCTCCCTCCTGGCGTTAAAATCCTCGAGGAAGGCGTTTTCGCCCGCTGCACGGCCTTACAGACGGTTTCAGCGGCACAGCCTGACGGTCAGCTGACTTCGGTGTCGGCCCGCGCATTTTTAAACTGCCGGGAACTGACAGAGGTTCCTTCTCTGGAACGCTGTACTGTAGTGGGAACCAGTGCGTTTTCCGGTTGTGAAAAGTTAAGAAGGATTGAGGGGGGATTTCTTCAGATCGGAGACTCAGCATTTTCCGGTACTCCGTTTCTAGAGGAGCAGAAGCGGATGGGAAACGGTCCACTTCCCGGAGCCGCCGTCGTCTCCGGTATTCTGATTGACGGCTCAGGCTTAATCGGTGACGTGACCATTCCGGAAGGCGTTGCCGGGATCGCGGACTACGCCTTTGCCGGAAATGACCGCCTCCGGTCGCTCCATTTTCCAGTAAGCTTAAAAAAAATTGGCAGCTCTTCCTTTGCAGGATGCCGGAATTTAAAATCGGTTCATGTCTCAGCCCCCCTTGAGGAGATGGGCAGTTCCGCCTTCGAAAAATGTATCTCCCTGTCCGCTTTCTCCTGCCGGATTGCAGAAATCGGCGCCAGAGCATTTGCCTGGTGTCAAAGCCTTGAATCGGTCACGTTAGAGGAGACGGTTCTCCTGGAGGACGGCGCGTTCTGTGGCTGTTCGGCTTTAAAAATATGCCGCATGGAAAATCTCCGCCGCATGGGGAGAGAAGCCTTCAGCTGCTGCAAAAGTCTGGAGACGGTGCACTTTCCTCTGGCCGAACGGATCGGTACTCGGGCTTTTGAGCGCTGTGACGCATTAAAAAGCATGCAGCTTCCCACGATGTCCGCCTTGTCCGATCACAGCTTTGAGGACTGTGGATATCTGGAGGAAATCCTACTGCGTGACGGCCAGAACATGGATTTTCCGGCCAGCTATGCATTTTCCGGTTGTACCGCCATGCGCAGGGTTATTCTGGAGAAGACAGTGTATCACCTTACGGGATATGAGACTCTGTTTGACCGGAAGCTGCCGGAGGCCGTCAGGCGCATCTATGGAAGTGCCTTGAGCTGTTTTACCATCGATGAGGAGTTCGCATTAACCGAATACAGGAACTGCGGCCGTTTTGTGGCCATACCCGAAGGCGTGAAAACCATCGGGGAAGAGGTGTTTAAGGATCAGGCACGGCTTGAGGCAGTCTCAATCCCTGATCCCGTGGAGTATATCGGTCCGCGGGCATTCGACAAGACCCCCTGGCTGGAACAGCAGCGCGCCGTCAACGGAACATCTCCTGTTATCGTGAAAAATATAATCATTGACGCGGCCGCCTGCTCCGGCGACGTGGTAATCAGCCCTTTCGTCAAACGGATTTCGGGGTGGGCCTTCGCCAACTGCATCGATTTAACCGGAATCAGATTTTCTTCCTCCCGGACAGCGGTAGAGATACATGCATTTCGAAACTGTATCCGGCTGAAACGCATTGTTACGGCCGATGGAAGAGAGTACTGCCTGGAGGGCCTTCCTTCACTGGACCAGAAACTTCCGTCCATGGTAAGACAGATTTTCGAGGACTGCTGTAACTGCTTTAAGACAGACGGCTCGGGACTTCTGCTGGAATGTACGGGGAATATAAGCCGCTTAACTCTGCCGGAGGGAATCACGGAGATCGGGCGCGGTGCGTTAAAGGACAGCAACCTTCTCACCAGCATCACGCTGCCAGACTCTGCCGCAGCAGTCGGAGAGTGCGCATTTGAACAGTGTAAATGGCTGGAAACGGTGAGAGGCACCTCCCGCCTCACCCGTATCGGCCGCATGGCTTTTTCCGGCTGCGTCCGTTTGAAACGGATCGAAGAGCTGCCCATGCTCCGGTCTCTGGGAGAGCGCGCATTTGAAAACTGCACCTCACTGGAGGAAATCATTTTGCCGGAAGGCATTGAGGAGATTCTTCCTGGAACCTTTTACCGGTGCCATGAGCTGAAACGGGTGGTGCTCCCGTCTACACTGAAGAGAATTGGGAAAGAGGCATTCGCCTTCTGCTATAACCTGACGGATATCACGCTGCCGGAGGGGATCGAACAGATTGGGGAAAGGGCGTTTGCCTGGTGCCGTAATCATGAGTCAGAAAGGGAGATGCCATGAAATATAGAGATTTCGGAACAACCGGTCTGCGTGTATCGGAGATCGGATTTGGAACCATTCCCATATTAAGCGGCAATGTTCCGGTTCTTCCAGGCTATTACAGCCCTGATTCAGAAGGGGCTGTCGCCGTCATGGAGCACGCCTGGAGACTCGGATGCAATTTGTACGATACGGCCATTGTCCCGGAATATGGGGACGCCGAACTGAAACTGGGAGCATTTGCGAAAAAAATTGGCCGTGATAAAATCGTCATCTCTGATAAAGCCCGGTTCTATACCGGCAATGAGATGTATCAGGCTGTTCTTGAATCGACAGAGAACCTGGGAACCGCACCGGACATCTATTTTTCCCATCAGGTCGATCCAGATCACGAAGACCAGGTCTTTGGCCGGTACGGCGCCGCCGATGCTCTGGCTGAACTGAAGGCCGAGGGGAAAATTCGCTTCACAGGCATTGCCTCCCATTACTACGACATCCTTTTAAGAGGAGCAAAGGATGACCGGATCGATGTGCTGCAGGGAAGCGGCAACATTCTGGAACGCGGCATGCTGGACCGCATCGAAAGAGAGCCGCTTTTCAGGCAAAAGGGATTTCTGGTTAATAAAGTTTACGCCGCCGGAATTCTGCCTTCCTTTTTCCCTGTAAAGACACTGATTGAAGGGGTTCTTACTTATCCGGTTTCCTGCGCCCTGATCGGACTCGGGACAGTGGAAGAGGTAAACGCAGCAACATCCGGGGATACGATCCCGGAACGCCCCGATTTTCAAAGGGTGCTCACCGTCCTGGGGAAGCGTTACGAGCCGATTTCCTGCGACAGGTGCCAGCGGTGTACCTGCCCGCATGGAACGGAAATTCATACGGTTTTCCGGCAGTATCACTACTTTTTTCTGGGAAAGGATTACTGGGCCCTCAGAAAGCTCGATCTGGGAATAGAAGAGAGCGCGGCGGCCTGCAGAAGCTGTACCAGTATGTCCTGCATAAAGCAGTGTCCCCATAAGCTTCGAATTCCGGAGATTATGCAGCAGATCGAGAGGCTGACAAAGATACATATCAGAAACTCCGTGATTTAGTAAAAGAAAACAGATTGAGCCAATGAATAAAAGTACCTGATACCGCAGACCGGTTACACGGATTCTGCACATCAGGTACTTTGCTGGAACAGGACAGCTCTATTTTGTAAGTTTCCTGTTAACTGAATAAAGAACTGGTGGTGATATGGACATCACATGGAGAATTTGATGCATTGAACCAAATCCCATTACTGCATAACACCATCTGCGCCGATCACATATCCGTCAATGGTGGTGTTTGTCACCATTTCCCCGGTATCGGTGCTGAGATAGTACCACTTACCGTCATTATCCTGAAACCACCCCGTCTCTATGAACCCGTTTTCATCGAAATGGTACCACTTACCATCTGATGGAGTTTTTGCCCAGCAGTTGGCAGCGAAGGTACCGTCGATTCTCCTGTATTTATAGCGGCCGTTTTCGTTGATCCACTTACCCTGAGCCTCTTCCGGAGAGAACTGCATGGCTTCTTCCTGGTCATAGGCTGCCATGATGATCATGATGGTTCCGTTGCTCTTATAGTATCCTACACGCGTAAACCACGTATTCTGTACGGCTGCGACAGCGTCCTCCGTCAAATAGACGTAGCTTCCTCCCTCGGGGGCGGTTGCACGGATATAAGCGATATGGCGGATATTGTGTCCGGTAGCGGAGGCCAGAGAATAGACAACGGATAGGGAAACGCCATCGCCGAAATCGTAGGCCTTTTTCGCAACGCCGGTCAATTCAGAGTCGTAGACCAAATCGGAAACGCCCTTTTGCTTCCGGTAGGCATTCAAGTAGGCGGCCTGATCATCCTGCCCGGAAGGGTAGGGGTTCTCAAGCGTCTTATCCGCGATATCGGAGATGACGCAGCCATTCTCATCAGTGGTATAGTTCTTGCCGTCGATCGTGATATTCCTGTTCTTCAGGACGTAATGCTGATAGCTGAACACATACATGCGGCCGTCTATGGTTTCCACGCCTTCGCCTTTGACCATACGTCCGCTGGGCCTTAAATAAAAGGTGTAGCCGCCGTCTTCGAACCAGCCGGTCTGCATGATGCCGTTTTCATCGAAATGATACCATTCGGCTTCGACATACTTTCCATTTTTTTCATATACAGCAAGCCAGCGATTCTTCAAAAGTTCTCCAGTCCTGTTGATCGTACAGGTCCATTGGGAGCCGTTCTGGTTTCAAGTGATTTCACTCGATTCGTAAATGCCTCCTCCAAGGCGCAGCGGAGATTGATCCTTCGTCTGTGCAAATGCGGTCGTAACGCAGAGCAGGGTCATCATTACCGTGGTTAAAATCCATTTTAGTAGCTTTTTCATAATTTTTCCCGCCTTTCTGATTTATTAATTAGTTAAAGTATATCATAATCGGCAGGTACCATCAAGTTATATGGCAGTAGAAAAGCAGCAGTTGTAGTATGATTGGACGGAATGTATACCAGGTAAATCAAAGTGTAGAGCACAGCGCCGCCGCCCACAGCGATACACCCCAGCAGTACATAGTGACACAGGATAGCAGCTGAATGCCACGCCCCAGGATAATCAGGACACGAACCTTCCCGAATTATTTAGGCAGACTTATCTCGTCAGATACTGCTTATATTTCTCCCTGTCGCCTTCCCGGCAGCTGACTGTCAGGCAGACTCCATCTTCCTGAAACTCCCGGCTGTGAACCATGGCGCGGCTGTTTAAGTAGTGGACCACATTACCGTTCTCATAAGGGATCAGGAACTGGGCCTCCTGGTATTCAGAAAAGAGAATCTTCTCCATCATACGCATCAGCTCCGGGATTCCGATGCCGTATTTCGCCGACATATAGATCCGGTTATCCGAAATTTTAGGGAGCGTTTCCTCCTCCATAACGGAATCAGCCTTGTTCATAATATAGATCCTTGGAATATCACCGGCCCCCAGTTCTTTCAGCGTTTCCTCTGTTACCTCTATCTGTTCTTTGTAATGCTCATCCGAAAAATCCACTACATGAAGCAGAAGATCCGCATAACGTATCTCATCCAGCGTGGAGCGGAACGCCTTGACCAGGCTGTGGGGAAGACGGCTGATAAAACCGACCGTATCGGAGAGCAGGAAATCCTGGCTGCCGCTTAAGGATATCTTTCGAACGGTGGTGTCCAGCGTGGCAAACAGCATATCCTTCGCCATAACCATCTTTTCCTCTTTTCCGCTCGACAGTTCCACCAGTTTGTTCAGCAGCGTGGATTTGCCTGCGTTGGTATATCCGACCAGCGCGGCCTGCGGATACGTTCCCTGGGTCCGTTTTCTTCTCTGGACTTCGCGTTCCTGCTCCATCCGTTCCAGTTCGCGCCTCAGTTCGCTGATCCGCCCCTCGATTTTTCGCCGGTCCAGCTCAATCTGCTTTTCACCGGATCCCTTGTTGCTCAAGGAACCGCTGGCTCCGCCCTGGCGCCCCAGAGAGTCTCTGAGTCCCATAAGTCTCGGCAGCATATACTGAAGTCTGGCCGATTCCACCTGCATTTTAGCCTCTTTGGTCCGGGCTCTCCGTGAAAATATCTCCAGAATCAGGTAGGTCCGGTCCCATACCGGCACATCGATCTCCCTCTGCAGATTTTTAAGCTGGGAGGGAGATAAGGTATCGTTGAAAATGACATAGTCCACGCAGAGCGTCTCCACGGCTTCCCTGATCTCGCCAACCTTTCCCGAGCCGATATAGTAAGCGGCGTTAATACAGGAGAGATTCTGATCGACTCTGGCCACCGGATCCATATCGCAGGCCTTCACCAGATTATGCAGTTCTTTCATGGATACTTCAAAATCATTGTTTTCGTTTAAATGTACCCCAGCCAGCAGAGCGCGGGGTCTTATGGTTTCATTCTGTTGTTTCATATATTGTTCAGCCTCCTTGCTGCCGTTCCCATTTCTCACCGTCCTGGAAAGGAAAGGAGAGGGGCGCGGCGCAGCTTCAGGCGGCAAATTTATTTCCGCGGGCAGCGAGCCGGATCGATTTGGCTCTGTGCAGTACGCGGCTGTAACCGCCTGATTATAAACGGGTTATCATCCTGTTATTCACACATTTGAATCGTAACCGAATAAAAAAGCCTATCATTCCTGACATCATCGCGTACCTCCTAATCGTGATATTGGTAATTTCAGGTACAAAAAAAGAGATTGTATCCATGCCGGATCGGCAGACTAAGACACAAAAAAACTGTTCCGGTTATAAACATATATAAATAAACCATGCAAAACAAGCGTACCTGCGAATGGATACGGTACGGTACCGTGCCGTCATGGAATTTATACATGATCTCTTATAACGAACAGTCTTTACTATCTTAATCTAATAAACAATCTCTCAGACCTCTGATTTCTATAATTTTCTTTCTGTTGTTCCTGAAATTACCTAGCTTGATCATAATGGCTTCGCATCATTCTGTCAAGTGTTTTTTATCATATTAATATTCCCTTTTACGTAGATGGGGTGATACAGTGTGTTGAAAAGGGAAAAATGCAGAAGGGGGATGCAGCTACGGTTGTATAAGTATCAGGCCACAGGGGGATATTCCGCTGTGGCCTGATTATTACTGTGATTCCAATCGATTCTTTTAAATGAAGAACATCTTAGTCCTCACGAAGCCGTACTTTATTCCGTGCACTGCGCCGGCGTTCATCTTCAAGAGCCGCGTAATGCTTCTTCGTCGTATTAACGTCGGCGTGTCCCAGCACATCTGCGACCAGATAGATGTCATTTGTCTCTTTATACAGATTGGTTCCATAGGTGCTGCGCAGCTTATGCGGCGTAATTTTCTTTAAAGGGGTCACGATCCGCGCGTATTTTTTTACCAGATTTTCCACACTGCGCACGGCGAGTCTCTTTCTCTGAAGAGAGAGGAACAGGGCCGATTCGTGGCCTTCCTCGGCAATGATCATTTTCCGTTCTTCCAGATAATCGTTAAGGGCGTCTTCAACCTCAGAGCCGAAATAAACGGTTACTTCCTTTCCGCCTTTTCTGTGAATGCGGATTCCGCCATTTTTAAAGTCTATATCATCAATATCCAGGCCAACGCACTCCGACACACGAATACCAGTCCCCAGCATCAGCGTCAGCAGAGCCAGGTCGCGCAGCTTCGTCTTATCGTGATAGCTTTTCTGTTTCTCTGTAAGCGCATCTCCCTTTTCTACCTCGTCCAGCAGAAGAGCTACTTCGTCCACGTCGAGACGAATAATCTCTTTTTCGTGAAGCTTGGGAAGCTGTACCAGCGCCGCCGGATTGTTTACAAGGCGTTCATTCCGGTAATAATAATTATAGAAGCTCTTCAGCGAAGAAATTTTTCGCATGATTCCGCGTTCTTTATTGGTGACTTCCTGATTTTTATCGTTAAAGCGGTATTTCAAATACTCCATATATTCTTCCATGTCCACAAGCTTTAAATTGTCGAGATGGTCCAGACTGATGTCTTTCATATCCATTTTCGCAATCACAGGGTTTTCCTTTAAAAGGAAATCGAAGAATACTTTTAAATCATACGCATAGGCAATTCTGGTCCTGGAGGAGGTGCGCGGCTCGATTCCACGAAAGAAATCGGCACAGAAGGGCGGAAGTTCCCGGATCAGTTCCCTTAAATGTTTTACATTCTCAATATCTCTCTGCTGATGGTAGGAGAGTGTACTCATGATTGATGCCTCCTGATTCGTTCATGATTCCTTCATAATTTTTTATTCATGATTCTTTTATAACTTCCGTTGTGGATTTGCTGAGAATTTCCGGCCAGCCTTCAATATTTCCATCGACAATCGCATGGAAAAGACGATCTTTTACACCCGGATTTTCCCGTTCCAGTGTTTTCGTTAATTTTTTAACATATTCCCGTTTTGTATGGCCGTCCACTGGACACGGATTTTTACATACCGGTAAATTGTATTTGTTCTTAAAGCCAATTACATCGGCTTCCTTAACGTAAATCATTGGGCGAATCACAGTCAATCCGGTACGGTCCAAATACGTACTGGGAGAAAATGCGTAAAACCGGCCTTCATAAATTAATGACAATAACATGGTTTCGATCAGATCCTCACGATGATGCGCATAAGCAATTTTATTGCAGCCCAGCTTTATGGCCGCTTCATTTAAAGCGCCTTTACGTAGCTTTGCACAGAGCGCGCACGGATTGGATTCCTCGCGTGTGTCGAACAATATTTTTCCGATTTCCGTAGAAACTATCGTATAAGGAACTGAAAATCGCTCACAGAGTTCTTTAACAGGAGATAAGTCAAAATCTCCAAAGCCCAAATCTACTGTAATAGCGGATAATTCAAATTGCTTCGGATAAAATTGTTTTAATCCCTGTAAGGCATATAATAAAGTGAGGCTGTCTTTACCGCCGGATATACCGACAGCGATATGGTCGCCGTCCTCAATCAGATGGTAGTAGTCGATAGCCTGGCGGGTGAGACTGTATAGCCGTTGAAGTTTCATGTAAAATGGCTCCTTTATGTAATTGATGTAAAATGGCGCTTTTTAGCACTAACTATTCGTTAAAGAAGTGTTTCGCGCATAGTTGGAAATCGCTCTCTTTATCGTACCATGGTTTGGATTGGTTTTCAACTATACGTGGAAATAATTTTTTCACTATCTATAACTCTTTTTAATCACTGCCGCCATCACCACTTCTGCTGGCTATTACTAAATACGCCCAAGGGTCCCGGTGTATGTTAATCAGAAAAAATATTCTATGTGTATAATGAATATTAGGGAAATTATGATAAAAGCGGTTAATGCAAAATCAGAGGGGCAACAAGTTCATCAAACACTCTAAACCTCTTGCCCCTCCATCCACTCAGCTATACTGTCTGAACACTCCCATTTTCATTCCACCCATCTATAACTCCGGAGTTTCTGATCTCCCCTTTGTTGCAGATACATGATTTCGATGGAATCCCAGGATTATCCCACACTGTAATTTTTCCATAGTTTACAAGAGTCCCATAATTTACCAGGATCATCCCGCCCGGAATAAGCAGCTTGGCATCTTTAGCAACAGTCAGTCTGTCGATGTATGTATCCTCGCCCAGGATGACTCTGCCCATCACCTCGTCATTGATGATGCCGTTCCAGTTTTCCTTGTCGAGCGTGTCTTCGATACTGCCCGTCACTCTTGCATTTCCATCTGGCGCAGTTCTGAATATGCCGCCAAAATCGCTTCCGCCGTTATTTCCATACCCCTCAACGACGCCTCCGTTAACCAGAATATGAACATTGTCACCGCCGATTCCGCATACCTTCGGCAGGGGGGG
>OCAE01001046.1_pt1 | contig 14044 bp, 15 predicted proteins | sample 1495581 | NCBI WGS metagenome assembly OCAE01 (sample SAMEA2580278, study PRJEB22360) | human gut metagenome | biome: human gut; feature: human-associated habitat; material: faeces | place: Denmark | collected 2008/2010 | reverse complement strand
CCCGCGAAGCCGGTATCAAGCCGTTTATTGCCAGTGTGCGTAATGGTTACAGCGGCTACTATCTGCCGGATCAGGATCACGGTGAAGAGCACAGTGAATTTGTGCCGTTCTTCGGCACCTATAAGGCCACACTGCCTGCTATCGGGCGGCTGATGAAAGTCTGCAAAGCGGCAATTGTCCCGCTGTTTCCGGTGTACGATCACAAAAATCACCAGTTCCATATCCACGTCCGCCCGCCGATGGATGATATTGACGGCAAAGATGACCCGTATATCGCCCGCCGTATGAACGAAGAAGTGGAAGCGCTGGTACGCCCGAATATCGAACAATACACCTGGATCCTGAAACTGCTGAAAACCCGCAAAGACGGCGAAGAAGAACCGTATAATATCTATAAGCACAAAGAATTGCCCTGAGACGGGGCAATTTTTGTGCCTGAATGGACAAAAATAAACACCTTAACATTCAGGTTCATCACCTGAGCCGTAAGTGCAGGCGTTAGGGTCGTTCCATCCGTTATTTGTACGGAAGAAATAAATCGTTTTTTTGTCTTCGGTAGTGACATAACCCTGTCCGCTTGACTGGACAGTCCATCTTCCTGTCATTCCATCAGTAAATTTAATATGTCCGGTTGATATGCAGGCAGAGTAGTATTCATGCATCCACTTATTTTCTATCGACTCTTCGGCAGTGTTAAAATAATCTATCAACTGTGTCTGGCTTGGTTTAAATTGTTTGCATGCCTTTATTTCATTGATATTTTTACTGTCAGAATATGCAATACCAACCTTATTGATCTGAATTTCGGTAACTGTTTTAGCGTGTATGAAATCCGGAAGTAAGCAGAGTATAACCGGAATAATAACGGATTTATTTACCATGATGCTGTACTCGCTTCGGTTAAGTTCTTTCTTCCGATATCAGGATGCCGGTATACGAGATATTTTTCTGTCGCAATGTCAGCGGAAATTTCTGCAATTTAAATACAGTAATACGGTTTGATTTAACGATTCCGATGTCATCAATATAGAGCATATATATCATCCATTAATTACCATATTAATTTTTTATAACATACGGGTGTAGCAGGGGATATAAGATTAGTATGAACATAAGGAGTATGTAGGATATTATTTTTAATAAAAATTACTTAACTACTCTCACACATATCACAATTAAAATATCGGGTAATATAAGCCCTGAAACGAGACATAAAAAAACCGCCCATCATCAGACAGGCGGTTTCAGTTTTGTCTGAATCAAATCACTTCACTTCAAGAATACGACTGGTATTGGTGCTGCCGACCAACCCCATCTGGTCGCCCTGGGTGACCATCACCAGGTCGCCGGTGCACAGATAGCCTTTTTCTTTCAGGCGGCTGATTGCCTCGGTGACTGCAGCCAGGCCGTCGGTGTGGGTGCTGCAGAATACCGGGGTGACACCACGGTACAGTGAGCACTGATTCAGGGTTTTTTCATGGCGGGACATGGCGAAGATCGGCAGGCCGGAGCTGATACGGGACATCATTCGTGCGGTACGGCCGGATTCGGTCATGGCAATAATCGCTTTCACGCCGTTGAGGTGGTTTGCCGCGTACATGGTGGACATAGCGATTGCTTCTTCCGGGTTGTCGAAGGTCATGTCCAGACGGTGTTTGGAGATATTCACATTCGGCATTTTCTCCGCGCCGAGGCAAACCCGCGCCATCGCTTCCACGGTTTCAGCAGGATACTGACCGGCTGCGGTTTCCGCAGAGAGCATCACGGCATCGGTGCCGTCGAGTACGGCGTTTGCCACGTCCATGACTTCCGCACGGGTCGGCATCGGGTTAGTGATCATGGATTCCATCATCTGGGTTGCTGTGATCACGACACGATTCAGTTGACGGCTGCGACGAATCAGCTTTTTCTGGACGCCGACCAGCTCCGGATCACCGATTTCCACACCGAGATCACCACGTGCAACCATCACCACATCGGATGCGAGAATGATTTCATCCATCACCTGGTCAGTGGCGACCGCTTCGGCGCGTTCCACTTTGGAGACAATCATTGCCTCACAACCGGCGTCACGGGCGAGGCGGCGGGCATAGTGCAGATCTTCCGCGCTGCGCGGGAAGGAGACCGCAAGGTAATCAACATTAATACGGGCTGCGGTTTTGATATCTTCTTTATCTTTTTCTGTCAGCGCATCGGCAGATAATCCGCCGCCGAGTTTGTTGATGCCTTTATTATTAGACAGCAAACCACCGACAGTCACTTCGGTCATGATTTTAGTGCCTTTGACATCCAGCACTTTCAGCTGCACACGGCCATCATCGAGTAACAGAATGTCATCCGTCACCACATCTTCCGGCAGCTTTTTATAGTCGATCCCGACGTGCTCATTGGTGCCTTCGCCTTTGCCCAGCTCTGCATCCAGAATAAATTTATCGCCGACATTCAGCAAAACTTTATTGTCTTTAAAGGTGGAGACCCGGATTTTCGGCCCCTGGAGATCACCCAGAATAGCCACCTGCACGCCGAGGCGGGCAGCGATTTCACGGACTTTATTCGCACGTTCAACGTGATCGTCCGGGCTGCCGTGAGAAAAGTTCATACGAACCACATTAGCGCCGGCACGGATGATTTTTTCAAGGTTGTTATCGCGATCGGTGGCGGGGCCCAGGGTCGTTACGATTTTCGTTCTTCTGAGGCGTATTGACATAAATTACTCCGTTGACCTGAATAAGGTGAAATGGTGTTGATAAAAAACTCCCCGCCGGAAAATCGCTTCCGCCGGGACAGTGTAAAATCGATTCACTCCTGTCTGATTATCGCGTATTTAAAATAAAAATCGAGTCAGCAAACGCAAAACAGTGAGTCAGACGTTATCCTACCATCCGTTATATGACTAATTCGTGATGATCATTACACCTGGCAGCAGGAAATGTGTCAAATTGACACAAATGGTTAAAAATCAACGGAGTTTATCGATTCGGGAATCTTTGAGCGCTTCTTTGACCCGGCGCAGATTATCGCGGAATTTGGGGCCGCGGCGCAGGGTAAAACCGGTGGCGAGGACATCAATAATGGTCAGTTGGGCGAGGCGGGAGATCATCGGCATATAAATATCGGTGTCTTCCGGCACATTAAGAATGAGGGTGAGAGAGGCTTCCGCCGCAAGCGGGGAGTTTTCGGAGGTGATGGCGAGCACGGTGGCGTCATTTTCACGGGCGATACGGGCGATTTCAACCAGGTTCTTTGTCCGTCCGGTGTGGGAAATTAAAACCACCACATCACCTTCGCTGCTGTTAATACAACTCATGCGCTGCATTACGACATCGTCGGAATAAATCACCGGGATATTGAACCGGAAGAATTTATTCATTGCATCATGGGCGACCGCCGCAGAAGCCCCCAGACCGAAAAAGGCGATCTTCCGGGCTTGTGTCAGGCAATCCACGGCGCGGTTGATGGTCAGCATATCGAGGGTGCTTCTGACCGCGTCCAGGCCGGCCATAGCGGATTCAAAGATTTTGCCGGTGTAGGCCTCGACGGAATCATTTTCATCCACATTGCGGCTGACATACGGGGTGCCGTTTGCCAGGCTTTGTGCCAGCAGCAGTTTGAAATCAGGAAAACCCTTGGTGTCCAGACGGCGGCAGAACCGGTTAACAGTCGGCTCGCTGACGTCCGCCATTTTGGCGAGTGTGGCGATACTGGAATGAATGGCTATCTGCGGGGCGCCGAGGATCGTCTCTGCAACTTTTTTTTCCGATTTACTCAGGTAATCCAGACTGTTACGGAGACGGTCTAAAATATTCATGCCACTGTGCCTTCTATATTGATCTGTGTGACACACCGGCCACCTGCATTTTTTGAAAATATACTACGTAAGCCCGGGCAAAGGAGAGGGGAAATCCCGCCGGATCCGGCTTTTTTTTGAAAGTTTGAACTGTGTCTGATTTTCATTTTAGTAAGTTTGCATCAAAAAAGTAATTAAATTACAAAAAAGCACACAGAAAGACCGGCGACAGAGACCTGTCAGAATGTGCGGTAACCCGCATTTATGTTTACTGGCCGGGCGCAAACGAGTACATTATTCGTTATCTCTGTAACAAAATTACAATCCCACAGCCACGAGGAGAGGTTTTCTATGGCGCTGACAGCAACGGTTCCCGCCTGTGATTTAGTCATTTTCGGTACCAAAGGCGACCTCGCACGCCGCAAGTTACTCCCGTCTTTATATCAGCTGGAAAAAGCCGGTAATATTCATCCGGATACGCGGATTATCGGGGCAGGCCGTGCGGACTGGTCCCGTGAGGAATATCAGAAGTTTGTTGAGGATGCATTCAATACGTTTCTTAACGAGCAACTGGATCCGGTGCTCTGGGAGCGATTCAGTGCCCGTCTGCTGTTTTGTAATCTTGATGTGAATGAGACGTCGCATTTCAAAAGTCTCGCCACTATTATTGCGGAAAACAAAAATACCGCTGTTTACTATTTCGCCATGCCGCCGGGCACCTTCAGCGCCATGTGCAAAGGGCTGGGCGAAGCGCACCTGAATAAAGAGCCGAGCCGTGTGGTGATGGAAAAACCACTGGGTAATGATCTGGCCTCATCACAGGCGATCAATACCGAGGTGGCGAAATACTTTAAAGAGAGCCAGATTTACCGCATCGACCATTATCTCGGCAAAGAAACCGTACTGAACCTGCTGGCACTGCGTTTTGCCAACTCCCTGTTTGTGAATAACTGGGATAACCGCACCATCGACCACGTCCAGATCACAGTGGCGGAAGAAGTGGGGATTGAAGGACGCTGGGGTTATTTCGATAAAGCCGGGCAGATGCGGGATATGGTGCAGAGTCATCTGCTGCAAATCCTGACGATGATTGCCATGTCACCGCCGGATGACCTGACCAGTGACCGAATCCGTGATGAGAAAGTGAAGGTGCTGCGCTCACTGCGAACCATTGATATCACGAATGTCCGCGAAAAAACCGTGCGCGGGCAATATACCGCCGGATTTGTTCATGGCGAAAAAGTACCGGGTTATCTTGATGAAGAGGGCGCGAACACCGTCAGCCAGACCGAAACCTTTGTCGCTATCCGCGCGGATATCGACGACTGGCGCTGGTCCGGTGTGCCGTTCTACCTGCGTACCGGGAAACGGATGCCGTCTAAATGTTCGGAAGTGGTGGTCTATTTCAAACAGCCGTCCCTGAATATCTTCAACGAAACCTATCAGCATCTGCCGCCGAATAAACTGACTATCCGTCTGCAGCCGGACGAAGGTATTGATATTGAAGTGCTGAACAAAGCACCGGGGCTGGATCATAAACACCGTCTGCAAACTACCAAGCTGGATCTGAGTTTCTCGGAAACCTTTAACCAGACACATATTGCGGATGCCTATGAACGTCTGCTGCTGGAAGCCATGCGCGGTATTCAGGCACTGTTTGTCCGCCGTGATGAAGTGGAGGAAGCCTGGAAATGGGTGGATTCTATTATGCACGCCTGGGCAATGGATAATGAACCGCCGAAACCGTATCAGGCAGGCAGCTGGGGGCCGATAGCCTCTATCGCCATGATGGCCCGTGACGGCCATGCCTGGAACGAAGTGGAATAATTATCCACCTGCGGTATCAGTAAAGGTAGTTAACCGGTTCAATATTTGCGTAATTATGACCATCTTCTGAATAAGAAGGTGGTCATTTTTTATAACTGTCTAAAAAATAAAATTATTTACTAAAAAATAATTCATCGCACCATTGCTGAACGATGTTACTTGTGCTAAAAATAATATGAATATTAATAACCGGAGGATTCTTTCATTGTTGTCACCCTGTCCGGGGACAGACAAAAGAATAAGACATCATGCAAAGCGACAGTAGTAGCAGGATTAAAATCCGACGTTCTACCCATGTACTTTTCCTTTCCGCTATCGTATCAAGCGAACACTACTGGTACGGCGAGTTATAGCTATTTCTCTTTTCGTCTGACGAACCAAGCGCGCCTGCGTTTTTGGTCACATCGTTACATTTAACGTTTTCGTTTCGCGATAAACGCACCCGGTCACGCAAACTTTCTGTTCTGCGGTGTAAACCTGTATGCGTTGTCCATCAGGAGAAATAACTATGATTTACTGGATGTTTTTAGGCTTAGCCATTATTACCGAGGTGATCGGTACATTGTCGATGAAATACGCGAGTGTCTCCGGCGGCAGTGCGGGGATGATTGTGATGTATATCATGATTGCCTCTTCTTATATTTTATTATCCATGGCAGTGAAGAAAGTGGCCCTCGGGGTGGCTTATGCGCTGTGGGAAGGGATCGGGATCCTGATCATCACCACGTTCAGTGTGATGTGGTTCCATGAATCTCTGTCACCGCTGAAACTGGGCGGTCTGGCACTGTTAATCGCGGGTATCACCCTGATTAAATACGGCACCAAAAAAGTGCAGAAAAAGCAGCCTGCTGCCAAACCGGTTCGTGCGCCACTGAATGAGATGCTGAAAGGGGCGTAATATGTTATCGACATTTGAATGGTGGCACGGTGCATTTTTACTGCTGGCCGTGGTACTGGAGATTCTGGCGAATATCCTGCTGAAAATGTCAAACGGCTTTAAACGTCTGTGGCTGGGTATTTTATCGCTGCTGGCGGTATTGGGGGCGTTCAGCTGTCTGGCACTGGCGGTCCGCGGTATCGAGCTTTCTGTTGCGTATGCACTGTGGGGAGCATTCGGTATCGTGGCAACGGTTGCCGCAGGCTGGATCCTGTTTAACCAGCGCCTCAATTACAAAGGCTGGAGCGGGATTATTCTGCTTCTGCTGGGTATGGTGATGATTAAGTTTGCCTGATCATTGCGTCACAGAAAAACAGCAGACAACCCGGAGTTGTCTGCTGTTTTTTTATGTCCGGAATTAAAATACACTGATACAGGATGAACCAGGTAAAATTCCGGATTATAAAAATGAAAATATTACTGATTGAAGATCATGAAAAGACCGGCAGCTGGGTTAAAAAGGGATTAGAGGAAGCCGGATTTATTGTTGATATCACGGCAGATGGCAGAGACGGGTTATATCTTGCTCTGGAAAACAATTACCGGCTGGTTATTCTTGATATTATGTTGCCCGGTATGGATGGCTGGGAAGTGCTGAGAATATTGAGAACCGCCAAAATGGTACCGGTTATTTGTCTGACAGCCCGGGATGCGGTTGCCGACCGGGTAAAAGGACTGGAACTGGGCGCGAATGATTATCTGGTTAAACCGTTTTCATTCTCCGAATTACTGGCAAGAGTCCGTAATCAGCTGCGTACGTCTCAGCCGGCTTCCAAAGTGATTAATATCGCCGATCTCAGCATTGATCTGACCCGTCATGATGTACAGCGGGGAGGCGTGAAAATATCGCTGACACGTCAGGAATATTCACTGTTACTTTTTTTTGCGCTGCATTCCGGAGAGATCCTGCCCAGAACACTGATTGCCGGTGAGGTATGGGGCATGAATTTTGAAAGTGATACCAATATTGTCGATGTGGCTGTCCGGCGGCTCAGAAAAAAAATAGATGACGGGCATGATCATAAATTAATTAAAACTGTCCGGGGAACGGGATACCGCCTGAACGGATCGGAATGATGAAAATACACTCACTGAGATTTAAAATTGTATCATTATTTATGTTGCTGATGGTGGCAAACGCGGGTTTTGTCACACTGATCCTTTATCATTCGCTGAAAAATGAACTTGCTTCAAAAGATGATGACATTCTGATTAACCGTGCCGATCAACTGGCTAAACTGATTGTCAGCGGTATTGATATTAAATCGTTACCTGTTTATTTCCGGCGGATGATGGATATGCGGCAGGACGTTATTAAGATAGCTGATGCTGATAATCACGTTATTGTGGATACCAACCCGGAGATCACCCTGAATACCCGGGACAAACTTAATTATCCGGATAATCAGGAAACGCCTTCAATCTCATACCAGAATACGGATGATAACATGCCGGTTTCCGTGGTTAATTTTGAGATTCAGGCTCCCGAAGGGAATTTATATGTCACGCTGGCAAAGCGTTCGGTTGATCGCAGCAGTGTTTTACGCGGATATTTACAGCAAAGTCTGATTGTTTCCGTTATTGCTATTCTCCTGATGGTCGTCTTCAGTATATGGCTTATCCGCCGGGGATTGCAGGATATTGCCCGTCTCAGCCGGATCACCGCGAAAACAGATCTGCAAGCACTGGGACAGACGGTGGATATCAGCCGGTTACCGGATGAACTGAAAAGCCTGGGCGATTCACTGAATATCATGCGTTCACGGCTGAAAAACGATTTTGTCCGGCTGACACAGCTTGCGGATGATTTAGCGCATGAATTAAGAACACCCATTAATGCCATTAAAATTCAGAATGAAATCACATTACAAAAAACGCGTACTGCGGATGAGTATGAAGCGATTATCGCCAGTAATACAGAGGAACTGGATAAACTGGCAAAAATAATACAAAACATTCTGTTTATCGCCAGGGCAGAGAATAAAAATATTAATCTTAAGCGGGAGACCATCGTTGTTTCTGAGCTGGTTGAGGATATTTATGAATTACTGGCATTTTATGCCGATGAGAGAAATATCCGGTTAGTGAATAAAATACCGGATGTGACGGTGTCAGCAGACAGAGTATTGCTGATGCAGATTATGGTCAATGTTGTGTCAAACGCGGTTAAATATTCATATGAAAATACGGAGGTTATTGCCTGTGCAGAAAATAATCATGGCAGTACCGTCATTTCTGTGATGAATAAAGGTGATGTTGTGGCAAACAGTGAACAGGTCTTTACCCGTTTCTGGCGCGGGGATAATGCGAGAACGTCAGAAGGAAGCGGGTTGGGCTTATCGATTGTTCAGGCAATAACAGAATTGCATTCAGGTGAGGTCAGATTTGAACGTACCGGCCCATATAACAGGGTAACCTTAATTTTTCCGGATATTCCGCCCCCTTCATGACAAATTTGTCATCGTCCTGTCAGCTTAAAATTCAGATTATGCGGTATAACAGTGCCGGAATGTTATTACCGTGATTATTGAATACAGGGACTCATCATGAAAAAAATAATACGACCGTCTGAGATTACGCCGGAATCTGTTTTTATGATGAAACGCCGGAATCTGCTTAAATTATTAGGTGCCGGTACGGCCGGATTAATGGTCAGCACGTCAGCCAGCGCCGGTCTGTTTTCCTGGTTTTCCGGGGATGATAAGCCCGGCGTTCCGGAGACAATCTTAAAAGACCTCAGTTATACAAAACCTGAAAAATATCAGTCCGCTCTGGCATTAACGCCGGAGGATAAGGTGACCGGTTACAATAATTTTTATGAATTCGGCCTGAATAAATCGGACCCGGCTGAAAATGCACATACCCTGAAAACGGATGAATGGACACTGACGGTTGAAGGGGAGGTTAACCGGCCTCTGGTATTAAATGCCGATGAGATCCGCCATAAATTTCAGGCCGAAGAGCGTATTTACCGAATGCGCTGTGTGGAAGCATGGTCAATGGTTATTCCGTGGGTCGGTTTTCCTCTGAGAGATTTATTATTATCAGCGGAACCGAACAGCAAAGCGAAATATGTCGCTTTTGAAACGGTGTACGCCCCGGAACAAATGCCGGGTCAAAAGAGCCGTTTTACCGGAGGCGGGCTTCAGTATCCGTATATTGAAGGATTACGCCTGGATGAAGCGCTTCACCCGCTGACACTGATGGCGACAGGTGTTTACGGCAAGGAACTGCCGAAACAAAATGGTGCGCCTGTCCGGCTGGTGGTTCCGTGGAAATATGGTTTTAAAGGCATAAAATCCATTGTTAAAATTCGTCTGACAGAATCTGAGCCGCCGACCACATGGAATCTTTCAGCACCCCGTGAATATGGTTTTTATGCCAATGTAAACCCGCAGGTTGATCATCCGCGCTGGTCACAGGCCACAGAACGGTTTATCGGCTCCGGAGGATTAGGCCGGACAACACGGCAGCCGACATTACTGTTTAACGGTTATGCAGAAGACGTGGCTGAATTATATAAAGGGATGGATCTGCGGAGATATTTCTGATGATGAAATTATTCCGCTACCCGTTTGTTAATCTCTTTTTTCATCTGACGGCAGGATTACCGCTGGTATGGCTTATTTATGCTGTTAATTACGGGGCGCTGGGGGCGGATCCGGCAAAAGATATTCAGCATTTCACCGGTATTACGGCACTTCGTTTAGTGATTATTATCGCAGTGATACCGGTGATCGCTTTTTATTTTAAGCTGAACAGTTTGTATCAGGCGAGAAAATTACTCGGATTATGGTGTTTTTTCTGGGCAACGCTGCATCTGGCCAGTTATTTTTTTCTTGAAATAGGTGCAGAAAATACGGCGCTCTTTTTCAGTGAGATAGTGTCCCGGTTTTATCTTAATCTCGGTGCGGCAGGCTGGTTAATTCTGTGCCTGATGGCGGTGACATCGTCTGACCGGATACGCAGTTTATCAGGCCGGTGGTGGAAGCGGATCCATAATCTGCTGTATCCGCTGCTGTTCATTGTGACTACGCATTATATTCTGGCAGCGAAGACTGATACACCGGAACCGGCCATTTACCTGGTACTGGTTATTCTGGCGTACTGTCATCGCCGGCAGCAGCGAAGTAAAGAACAGGTATTACCCGATAAAACCGGGTAATACGATTATGTTAATTGTATTCTGCTGTTATTTAATACCGTAATACTCATAAGTGGTACGGAAAGGGACTTCACCGGCAGGTTCGCCATTAATATGCCGGAGCCAGAGACCGGCGGTACAGTTCTGGTACGTATCCCACTCAGTACACTGAATATCATTACCGGTTACGATTCCGGTGGATTCCGTTCTTTCTGTCCCTTTATCCAGGCCACCTTTCTCATTGTAGGTGAAATTAAAGTCACTGAGAGGAATTGGTGTGGTGTAAATACGGGTCAGCCGGTCTGCTTTATCATAATCAAAATTCAGATTGTAGGATTTGGCGAGAATTTCACTGTTTATCAGAACCGAATGTATATTGCCATCGCGGTATTCCACAGTGCCTTTCTCGGTCATGATGGTACTGTTACCCTCGATAAAATTTTCTGTCCGGTAGCCGGTGATAACCTGTTGTGCATCTTTGAGCAGAAAAATCCGGCTGATAGTCGGGCGCGTTTTTTTCTTACCGACATAATCGGCAGAAAAGCGGTATTCCATATTGATGGCATTATCGTTTTCCGAGCCGGTGACGCTCAGATCGAAAATCATGCCGTATTCCTCACTTTTCCGTGTGAAAGAATAACGGCTGATCTGTCTGCAGGGGGTCAGCGTCATATGGCTGGCTGAAAATATCTGCGGGCTGTCCTGCGGTGGTTTGACGGTCGTCATGGTGACTGATTTCACCGGCCCGTTCAGGTAAGGCATTCCTGTCATTCTCATATGATTAAGCCGGGTCAGTTCAGACATCGGCTGACAGTCAGGCTCTGCGGCATAAGACGGCAGAGCGAAAACAGCGGAAAACAGCGCTAAAGGCAAAACTGAGCAGGTTACTGTGCGTTTTTTCACGATTTCTCCGGAAAACTATAAATCCTGATTAATTTACTCAGATGTTAAGGAACTTATTCCGTTCAGGCAACCAGACAATCAGATAATCTGCATTATTTATTCTGAAATTAACTTAATGATATTCGCCGAAACAACAGTTTTAGAAAGTCAGAGTACGCATTTCAGTATTGTCCGAAAAAGAATCACCAGGTAACATCACCTGTAGGCAGATTTTAAAGTAATGCTGCTGATAATATGTATGATATAGCTGATACATCATATTCATTGTGAATGGCGTTCAGAAGAGGGGATGAATAGATTGAGTCAAATTTTATCCTGAAAGGAAAATATGTAAGATGATTAATTACAATGAAATGGTAAAAAATGAATCGATGGAAGATGTTATCCTGTTTTTGGTTGCCAGGCGTAAAAGCGGTCTTATTTACCCGGCAATAGATCGTTTTTTTTATCTTCATAATAGCCCGGATAAATATGAGGCGTGTAATATTATGATTCTCCGCGAAACGCACCGGCTTCTGAATGAAGAAAAAATAATGTGCGGAGGAGAGAAAGGCGGCCTTTATATGAAAGGGCCGAGATGGATTGAGCCTGATTTTATGTCAGAAGGGAAGTATGAGATAGATTAAAAATACATGCTTGTTATTTTTGAATGAAACTGTGAGCACACTTATTATATTTTATTAATCCGATTTCCGGAGAAGATAAAACAAATAAGATGAATATCCATAATAATAAAACAATGAATAATCAATACAAAAAGTGACCGCCGTTATGCGGTCACTTAACGGAATAAAGACGGTATGCTTATTTCACTTCCGGCATCAGACCGATAAATACCGTTTTCTTACGCGGGCCGGTCATCAGATCTTCCAGCTTTTCCACACACTGTAAATAGTGCGGGGTTTTCTTATGTGCCGCCACTGCCGCATCATCGGTATAGGCTTCATAAATATAAAAGCGGGTTTCCACTTCCGGGTCCTGTAATACATCAAAACGCAGGTTACCGGGCTCTTTTACCGACCCGAGATGATTTTCACGGAAAACGGCAATAAACTCGTCCACTTTGCCGGGTTTTACATTAATTTCCACTAATGTTACGTTCAAAATTTACCCCTTGTTCTTTTCGCTCAGGAACAGCTGATAAGCCTGTGCAGCACTTTCACCGCCATGCACAACGGCACGGATCGCTTTCATCATGGCAACCGGGTCTTCGGACTGGAAGATATTCCGGCCCATATCCACCCCGGAGGCACCCTGATCAATAGCGCGGAAACACATATCGAGTGCTTCGTTTTCCGGCAGTTTTTTACCGCCCGCAATAACAATCGGCACCGGACAACCGGCGGTGATACGCTCAAAACCTTCTTCAACAAAGTAGGTTTTGATGATATTGGCACCCATTTCCGCAGCAATACGGCTGGCGAGCGAGAAATAACGCTGATCACGCGCCATATCTTTACCCACCCCGGTCACTGCCATTACCGGCATACCGACACGCATCCCCGCATCCACCATACTGATGATGTTTTTGATGGACTGGTGTTCATGTTCGGTGCCGATATAGACCTGAGCCGCAACCGCCGCCACATTCAGGCGTACCGCATCATCCATTGCCACCGCAACCGCTTCGTTGGAGAGTTCGGTCAGGATGGAGTTAGCGCCGGATGCCCGCAGCACCACCGGTTTGTTGGTCGCTACCGGCACCTGTGCGCGCAGGATCCCGCGTGTACACATCAGGACATCGGTATGCTCAAAAAGCGGGGCGATATTAATATCAATCCGCTCAAGGCCGGTGGTCGGCCCCTGGAAATAGCCGTGGTCAAAAGCCAGCATGACCGTTTTATTGTCCTGCGGATTAAAAATACGGGCCAGACGCGACTGCATACCCCAATCCAGCGAACCGCAGCCTTTGAGGGTATAAAGGGTGTTTTTTTGCGGCGTATTAAGCCCGAAGTCTTTGCCGTCACGGATATCATCTAAATCAGCCATGGAATTCTCCCCTGGTTAAACTGGCGCGGAGGGGGTCCGCGCCATTGGTTAAATCAGCAACTACATCAGAAATCATAGTTGTTAATGTTCTCTTTGGTGAAGATCACGCGCTCAGGCAGTACCACAATCCCGTTGCCTTTTGCTTCGTAGTCATAGCCCTGAACACTGTTCGGGGAGACTTCAACTTCACCGACACCGGCGACGGTGATCTTATCGCCGACATTCAGCTCACCTTTCTTCATCAGTGCATCAGCCACGGCGACAGAAATCTCGCCCTGTTTGACCACATCCCATAACGCGAACTGATTAACAGTGCCGCGCTCCACATACGGACGCATCACGTTCGGGGTACTGAACCCGACAACCGCCACATCGTTACGTTTCAGGTTCTCTTTGGCCTGAGCCGCCGCAGGCAGGGCGTTGGCATCCGGTGCGATAATCACATCCAGGTCACTCC
>OCAE01001042.1_pt1 | contig 14066 bp, 13 predicted proteins | sample 1495581 | NCBI WGS metagenome assembly OCAE01 (sample SAMEA2580278, study PRJEB22360) | human gut metagenome | biome: human gut; feature: human-associated habitat; material: faeces | place: Denmark | collected 2008/2010 | reverse complement strand
TGAAGGTGGATGCGAATCAAACAGTGATGCTTCATGACCTGCAGACAACTTCGCCAGTTTTTCAAAACTGGTGACCAGTCCCACTGGATTGATATTTCGTTTTTTCAACAAATCGTATGCAAAGTTATCAGACTCAGTTTCCTGACTGCGCGAGAAGGCGGAATTAACGATCCCTTCCGTCACATCGCCCAGTTGAGATTTCGATAATGCTGCAGCAGCACCGCCGGAAGCTGAAATGGCATCACGAGCCGCGACGGTAGAATAAGCAGTCTGCATAGCTTTGCGGGAATGTCCGAGAGCCACGTGACCGAGTTCGTGACCCAGCACCGCTTTGATTTCGTCATCCGTCATCATATCCATCAGACCGCTGTACACACGTACGCAGCCATTGGCCATCGCCCATGCGTTGACATCTTTGACCATATAAACTTTGTAATTGACTGGCGTGTTATTAATACTGTGTCCCAGCGAGTTGGCTATTTTGACCAGTCGCTTGTTATAAGGGCTAGAAGCGGGAGCAACAGCGTTTTGACTATCCATTTTCTGGCAAGCCGCGTCAGCCAACGCTTTTGCATCTGCATCGCTGAGCGTCGCCGCTTTATATGCAGTCATACCAGCAGAGGTCAACTGGTTGATATCCATATTTTTGCAACCAATAAGCAGAGTCGCTGTCGAGATCGCCAGTGCTAACATGATTTTGTTTTTATTCATATTGTAAAATCTCATCCAATGAAATTGTAATACCTGAAGCCATCCACTCAGGTATAATATTCAGGCTTCAGGAGTGAAGCTGCATAATATTATTAAAGCTATTCATCTACGTGACCATAAACCCCTAAGAATTTTCCAAAAATCACGCCGATGAAGAATATCACTCTTGATTTTGAGTTTAAATCTGCCCCGCTTATTTTCAGACTTTTACGCTTAAATCTCTCTCCTGAAAATAGTGTCTGGTTAAACGGCAGCATCCGGTCTTTTCACCCTTTATCGGGAGGCTATTCGCCATGGAAAAGAACCGTTATACCGAAGAACAGACAGCTTTCGCACTGAAACAGACCGAAACCGACACCCGCGTCGGGAAGTCAGCAGAAAGATGGGGATTTCTGAGGCCACTTTTTATAACCAGGAGAAGAAATTTGCTGGTCTGGGCCTGACGTAACTGCGTCGTCTGCAGCAGATTGAGGATGAAAATCAGCGGCTGAAGAAACTGGTGGCCGATCTGAGTCTGGATAAGGAGATGTTGCTGGAGGTATTGAAGCAAAATTCTGAGGCCGGTTCAGAAGCGCCAGGCGGCGCATCACCTGGATCTTTTCGACATCCTGACGGCACATTTCACCTCGCCACGAGTCGGCTAACACGAGGAATAATGCGAAAGGGATTACGTTCTTTCCGGTTTCAATCCCCTGGAAATGTAGTAGTAAACCATAATTGAGACAACCCAAGTCATTACCCTTTCTCTTTTTCTGGCCCGTAATAAATAATGGACGCCTTCACTGTATCTGTTGCTTTTTGGCTATCAGGTGCGCAATCACTTCAATGACTCAGTATTGCTGTATTTTTCCGCCCTCTTTCATCAGATCCGAAAAAAGTTAAATTCGGATCTGTGCATGTCCACTTAAAAAGTTTTTTGTTTGACGCTCTGACCAGAAATGATTTGAGAACACACTGAGCAGAATGGAAAGAGAATATATGATTGCTGCCGGTTGTCGGTGACTCGACTTTATTGATCACTTAGCAGAAGCTTACAGCACTAACCTGCATACCAGGGTGTCGACGAGGAAGTAAATTAATTAATGCTATCCCAGGCCGGAGCGCATTAGCCAGAAGTGTGAATAACCTGACAAAGGTAAAATGAACGAGGGAGATTATCCTGTAGATGTATATAGCACATATTTAAAGCTCATAATGAATTTCTTCCCTCCCTCGCAACAGGTATATCTAATACTTTTTCGGTAAATGCTTGATTGTCACTAGCACCCCTCGGTTAAGCTCAATGTATCCAGCGTCGCGCAAATCCGCCAGGATCCGCATAATGCCACTACGTGACAGATACGTCCGGCCTTTTATGTAATTTGCTGCTGTAATGCTGCTGCGGATCTGGTCAGGTTCGGACATTAGCTCCTGCAACTGAAATCGGATAATTTCATAAGAAGACATCTGCGAGATAAGTGTACAGTGTTCATAAACCCTCGAAACGGTGTAAAGTAGAAATTTACACATACTTTCCCAGAGCAGATTTCTTTCTACAAGTAAATTAAACCTTTCCAGCGGAAGTTGGCTTATCAAGGCGCTTTCCGTCACACGCACATATAAATTTTCTGACTGGGAAAAAGGATTGCTGACACCGAGAATAAAGGTCGCGTTTTCGGAATTAAGAATCATCCCATCACCTCTGCGATTCAGTGTCACGCCCCCCTGATGCAGCAAATAACATGTGCGCTTGTTACCTGTATAAAAACGAAGAATTTCTCCTCTTGCGCACTTGAATGACGTTGCAAATGGCGATATTTGCTCAATGATTTTATCTATCTCAGCTTCCGGTTTTATGGCTTGTGTAGATGGTGCCAGGGGAAGTGTGGCTATAGTGATTTTAGTATTCATTACCTTAACTCCAGACTTACCTTTATCGTCACGCTTCTGCCACAATTATCAATCCGAACATGTACTAAATAAATATTTAATAGGTACAAAAATAGACTGGATAATTAACAAGGCCACAACACATCCATTTGTTCAAAGCTTGATGATTTAATGCTTGTTAATTATCTGTTAAGTATGGAGTCTAAAGCTAGAATAAAAACAATTTGAGTTTGAATAAATAGTTTTATAAATTGCACTCAGGCAACCAAGCCAATAAAGCAAAGCAAGCAAGTAAATAGCTTTGTGTTCTGCCTGCTGTAAAATAGAAATGAAATGACTGGCGTAAAATATATGGTTGTAAGGCCATCTGGATGCTGCTGCCTGAATTTCAGAAATTAATAGTGTTACTAAGGATATTTAATTTATGAAAAAAAATATTATCGCGGCTGCTGTCGCTGTTACCGCTGTTCTGTCTGTGTCTAACGCATTCGCAATTTCCGGCACCGTGAACTTCAACGGCGAAATTCTGGATGCGGCATGCACCGTTGACGTGGGTTCTCAGAACCAGACCGTTGAGCTGGGCAGATATAACAAGTCTGAATTTACTACTTCTGGCGACGTGACGGCTGCAACGAAATTCGACATCGTTCTCAAGAACTGTCCGGCAACGGTGACCTCTGCATCTGTACGTTTCGACGGTACACCTGACGCGACTAATTCTTCTCTGCTGGCTATAGACAGTTCTGTTGCCGGGGCTGCTACAGGTGTTGCTATCAACCTGATGACCGCTGACAAGGCTGACCTGCCGCTGCACGGCTCTAACGGTTACAGCTACCCACTGACCTCCGCTGTAGACAACACCCTGGACTTCTACGCGCAGTACAAATCAACTGCTGATTCTGTCACTGCCGGTCCGGCAAACTCGGTAGCTAACTTCTCCATAGTCTACAACTGATTTTCCCTGCCGGAAAAACAATGGGGCCAGCCTGTCGGCCCCTTTTTTAATCGAGGTATAAAATGCACTTTCTGAGTAAAACTTTAATTGCCTGTGCGATTCTTTCCGCTGGTATTTCAGGGGCCAATGCCGGAGTGGTTATTGGCGGGACTCGCGTAATTTATGACGGCAATAAAAAAGAATCCTCTGTTAGCGTCAATAACCCGGACACAACGCCGTATTTAATTCAGTCGTGGGTGGAAACGCAAAATGGGGGTGCTGAGAAAGCACCTTTTATTATTACTCCGCCCTTATATCGTCTGGATAAAGATCAGCAGAACGTGGAGCGTATTGTATTAGCCGGTTCAGTTGCACAGGATAAAGAGTCGCTCTACTGGCTGAATATCAAAGCCATTCCGGCAGCTTCGCGCAAAGACAATACCCTGCAAATTGCGGTGAAAACCCGTATCAAACTGATATACCGTCCGGCGGCGCTGAAGGGTGTTATTCCGGAAGAGCTGGCGGATAAATTAACCTGGCAGCGAAGCGGAAATCAGATCCAGGTGACCAACCCCACCAGTGTGGTGATGAACTTCAACGAAATTAACGTCAACGGTAAAAAGCTGGAAAACGTGACCTACGTTTTGCCGGGTTCAACTGCACACTTTGATTTGCCGAAAGGTGTTAACGGCGGGGCGGTGACCTTCAAAATAATTAACGACTACGGCGGCATTGGAAACGTTCATAACGCCACACTGTAAACCGCCCCGGGGAAAGGACACCTGTTTCGTACCGACGGAGTAACGTTGTGATAAGTGAAAATAAGCAGGCATTTTTATTTAATCCTGCTCGCCTTGCCTTTTTAATCACTTTAGCGCTCGGTGCAGCCTCAGAAGCCGCCCAGGCACGTGATTATTTTAATCCCGAGCTGATTGAGCTGGATACCCCGGGTATGAAAGGTGCCGATCTATCGGCGTTTGAATCCGGCTCGCAGTTGCCCGGCACCTATCGTGTCGACGTGATCATCAGCGAGCAGATTATCGATACCCGCGAGATCAGATTCGACGCTGTAAAAGGGGCGGATGGCGAAGAGTCGCTGCAGCCGTGCCTGAGCATGGCACTGCTGAAAAGCTGGGGCGTGAAGACCGAGCTGTTCCCTGAACTGACTTCTGGTGGCGAATGCGCGAAGCTAAACGCAATTCCGCAGGCCTCAGCCGAATTCCAGTTCAGCACCCAGCGTCTGGTGATCAGTATTCCGCAGGCAGCCCTATCGCCGCAAGCGCGTGGCTACGTGCCGCCAGAGATGTGGGATGAAGGGATCACCGCCGCGATGCTCAACTACAGCCTGAACGGATCGAACAACCGGGCGCGTAACGGTAAGGGCAGCGATTCCAATAGCCAGTACGCCAACCTGCGTCCGGGGTTTAACATCGGACCGTGGCGGCTGCGTAACTACACCACCTGGACCCGTGACAGCAGCGGCAGCGACAAATGGGACACGGTCTACACCTACGGTCAGCGGGCGATTATCCCGCTGAAGGCACTGCTCACCACCGGTGACAGTTCCTCGCCGGCGGACGTGTTCGACAGTATTCCGTTCCGCGGGGCGCAACTGGCCTCTGACGACGACATGATGCCGGATTCGCTGAAAGGTTATGCGCCAGTGGTTCGCGGGATTGCGCGGACCAACGCGCAGGTCGTTATTCGCCAGAATGGCTACCAGATTTACCAGAGCTACGTGGCGCCGGGTGCCTTTGAAATCACCGACATGTACCCGACCGGCGGCGCGGGCGACCTCGACGTCACCGTGAAAGAGAGCGACGGCAGCGAACAGCACTTTACCGTGGCCTTTGCCTCCCTGCCGGTTCTGCAGCGTGAAGGGCGCTTTAAGTATGCGGTGACCGGTGGTCAGTACCGCTCGTATAACAGCGACGTGGACAAAACCCCGTTCAGCCAACTGACCGGTATTTACGGCCTGCCGTATGGCCTGACCCTGTACGGTGGCTTCCAGGAGTCGAGCAAGTATCAGTCTCTGGCGGCGGGTATTGGTAAAAACATGGGCGATTTCGGTGCGTTCTCCACCGACCTGACCCAGGCGAGGTCAAAACCGCAGGATATTGATAAGAGTAACGGCCAGTCCTGGCGGATCCGTTACAGCAAAAACTTTGTTGAGACGGGTACCAACTTCGCCATTGCCGGTTACCGATATTCGCCCAGCGGCTACTACGGCATGCAGGAGGTGCTGGATTCATACGGTGACAGCAGCGCGCTACAGGACCGTCGTCGCAACCGCGCCGAGCTGACCATGAGCCAGAATATTGGCCAGAGTCTGGGTTCGCTGATGCTGAGCGCCGTGCGTGAAGATTACTGGAATAGCGGTAAGACCATGGAGTCGTACAGCGCCGGTTATAACAACTCGTGGAACAGCGTGAGCTACGGGATCACCTATACCTACAGTAAAAACGGAAGTACCGACAGCTACGGCCATACGACCAGCTACGACAAGGACCAGCAGATTGCGCTGAACATCAGCGTGCCGCTGGAGAAATTCCTGCCGCGTACCTGGACCAACTACAGCATGAATGTCAGCAAGAACAACGGCACCACACACAACGTAGGGCTGAACGGCACGGCGCTGGAAAACAACGCCCTGAGCTGGAACGTGCAGCAGGGTTACGGCACCAATGATGTGGGTTATTCCGGCAACGCTAACGCGGATTACAAGGGTACCTACGGTGAAGTCACTACGGGTTACGGCTACGACAGGGACAGCGATCGTCTGAACTACGGCCTGCAGGGCGGGATCATTGCCCATGGCGACGGCGTGACCTTCTCGCAGCCGCTGGGTGAAACCAACGTGCTGGTAAAAGCACCTGGCGCGAAGGGGGTGAGCATTCAGAACCAGAGCGGGGCGAAAACTGACTGGCGCGGCTATACCGCCGTCAGCAACCTGACGCCGTACCGTAAGAACGACGTGGCGTTGATGACCGATACGTTGCCGGATGACGTGGAGCTGGAACTGACCAATAAAACCGTTATTCCAACCCGTGGCGCGGTGGTCAGGGCGGATTATGTGGCAAACGTGGGGATGCGGGTGTTAATGACGCTGACGCAGTCTAATGGAATGCCAGTGCCGTTTGGTGCGATTGCGACGATTAACGATCGGAGAAACGACCAGGCATTTATCGTCGGCGGCAATGGACAGGTATATCTGACAGGATTAGAAGAATCCAACGCTTTGAAAGTGAAGTGGGGTGATGGTGCAGAGAATGAATGTCAGGTTACATATCATCCTTCTAAAACCCAATCTGTTAATGGCTTAATCGTTACAGAGTCGCGTTGTGATAAATGAGAGATAAAATGAAAATCGCAAGAATAGTAAATATATTGCTGCTTATCTTATTAATAACTTGTGTAAAAAACACTTTTGCAAGCTGTACAAAAAATGGTTATGTTTCAGGGACGATTTATTTCGGCAATGTGCTGGTTCAACGTGACGCTCCTGTAGGAAGCATTATTGCTACGGCAAGTGTTACAATGCCTACAGGAGTAAATCTTCTGACTTGTTACAGTGGCAATACATATTATTTAATGAATTATAAAGGGGGGCGCGTAGTATATGGTTTTACCAATTACTACGAGACAGGTATAGGTGGCGTGGCAATATCAATAGTAGATAGCGGTGGTGTATATGCTACCAATCCGGCCAGCCCGGTATATCAGGGAACAGCCACGGTTTATTCTGGTCGCACCTACACTGCAACCTTAAAAAAAGTTGGGGATATTTCCTCTGGTACACTTTCGGCAGAGAAAATTCTTTCCGCATATCTTGATTCTAATTCTGCAATCATTTACACCGATATTTATATGGGTGCCGGGAGCGTTACACAAGTCGCTTGTTCGATAACAACGCCAAGCCTAACTTTTCCGATTGGTGATGTATTAGTATCTGGATTCAGTAGTAGCGTAGGAACCGTCCCCGTCGGTGCCCAGAATACGCAAAATCTTGGCCTGAACTGCGATGCCGGAGCCAACATTAACGTTATGCTCCAGGGTACCCAGAACCCGGACGTCAGCACGACCAGCGTATTAGCCTTAACCGGCCAGGGAAATGCCGACGTGGCAAAAGGTGTCGGCGTACAGCTGTTATATAACGGCGCGCCGTTAGTACTCAATAACCGTATTGTGCTGAAACGATCGGCAGGCGGCCAGGAAACCTTCCCGATCACCGCCCGTTATTATCAGACCCGGACCAGTGTTGCCACGGGCAAAGCAAACGCATCCGCGACCCTTGATTTAACGTACCAGTAATAACCGCAGGAATAATTGAAATGGCAAAAATAACCCTTTTCGCCGCGGCTTCGCTCGGCTTAATGATGGCAGGCCACAGCGCATTTGCCGGTGATACCGTGACCATGAATATTACCGGCAACGTAGTGGCTTCTCCGTGCGTGGTGAACGGCGGCACCGGCAACATCGACGTCGATCTCGGTAATATTCAGGCAACCACCCTGGCGGCACCTTCCTCTTCCTCCCCGGAAGTGCCGTTCGATATTAAATTAACCAGTTGCCCGACCGGTACCTCCGGCGTGGTGGCGACCTTCGCCGGTACCAGCGATCCCGTGGCTGGCGCAGGCTATTACACTAACACCGGGACGGCGACGAACGTGGCGGTGGCCTTAATTCAGGCCAGTAGCGGTACCCTGAAGGGGAACGGTTCGACCATCACCCAGAGCGTGCAGGCTGACCGTACCGTGACCATGTCGATGAAGGCGAAGGCTTACTCCAGCGCGGGTGGCGCTACACCGGGCACCATTAAAGCCGTGGTGACGGCAACCTTTACCTATCAGTAACCCGTCAAATGCCCCGGAATGCTGGGGCGAAAAGGTGACAGCTATGTTCAAGCCCGGCCTGAAAACCGCCTTCTGCTTAACGTTATTCTCCACTGCTGTGCAGGCAGATCCCTCAGTATCCGTTTCCGGGAACGTTGTCGCCAGCCCCTGTACGGTGGATACCGGCACGGTCAATAAAACCGTGGAATTAGGCACGCTGCAACGGCGCGATCTGCAAACAGCAGGCGAAGGCGGGGAGTGGCAGGACTTCGACCTGCTGCTCACCAACTGCCCGGCAGGTACCGCCACCGTTACCGCTCTGCTCAGCGGTACGGTGGATACCCAGGACGCCACGGCCTGGAAAAACAGTGGATCCAGTACCAACATGGCGCTGCGTATCGCCAGCCGTGACCATAACACGACCTGGGCTCCGGGGAGTTCCCTGCGGCAGAGCGTCAGTATCAGTACCCGATCGGCATCCTTCCCGCTGTCGGCCAGGATGTTTACCCCGCAGGGCAGTGCGACAGCGGGTACATTTCAGTCTGTGATGAACGTCGATTTTACCTGGCAGTAGAGCGCTCCCTGGCAGGGATAATTATGTTGAAGGTGCACTATGTATCACTTACCGTTTGAAAGTGCGGTGCTCGGGATCCGTTTTCAGCCCATTTATTCTGTGGCTGAAAAAATGATTAAGGCGTGGGAGGTATTAAGTTTACTGCAACCCGGAATTAATCATGAGCAGTACTTTGCCTCACAGTCCGATCTTGCCTGTCTGAATCTTTTATGCTGGCAGTTGCAGATCGTTGAAAAAATGAAAAACAGAAAAACGTACTATTTAAACGTTCCCGCTCGGATACTCTGTTCTTCACAAGCTACTGAACAACTCCTCCCGTGGCTGCGGGAGGGGATTGTTCTTGAGGTTCAGGATCCTGAGAATTTTATTTCGTTATCATACTCCGGGCGCCAGGCCTTTTATGCCTGTGCCAGGATGATACAATCCATGGGCGCAGAGCTGTGGCTGGATGATATTTTACCGGAGCAGTATGGTTATCTGGAAGCTGAGCTGGCGCGATTCGACGGGGTGAAAATTGACAAAAGCGTATTACAGGAACCCTCATCCTTAAGCCTGTTTATTATGCTTTGCGCCCGGCACGTTAACTCCGTACTTGTGGAAGGTGTGGAAAACAGTCAGCATTTTAAAATAGCGGAACGAGGCGGTTGCCATTTCCTTCAGGGATTTATGTGGCCTGAAGAGCGGTTTTTCATCAGCTATACACCAGGTTAAAAATGCTTAATATTTTAATAAAAGATCCCGATATGATATTCCGCCGGGGCATGATGTATTTTCTCAAAGAATTCTACCTGATGAGATTCAGGTGTGACGTTGAGTTCATGACTGACTACACGCCTGAGAATATTGCCACCGCTGATGTGATTATTCTCTCCATGTGTAATGGTGAACGTTACACCTGTATACCGGAGCTACGGGACCGCCGCAAGGGTATTATTATTGGACTGGTAGATGAAAATGATAATGGACAAAAATCGCCGTCCTGCTTTGGCGATATTGTGTATATTACACGACGAGAATCTCTTGAGGTTCTTACGCAGAAAATTTATATCGCTTGGTTTAAGTGGGTAATCAGCAACGTATTCCCTCAGCCCCCGTCTTGTCCGGATTGTAATCACCGTACTTTATCTCTTCAGCAACGAGATACGATGGCACTGTTTTACGAAGGACTTTCGATAGCTCAGATCGCAAAAATAAAGAATATGAGCTATAAAACGGTCGCTACCCATAAATACCTTGCCATGCGTAAATTCAATCTGGATCGTGATTACGATTTGTTAAGATTTTTAGACGTTTTTCTCAAAAATGACCTGAAACGGAGAAGCTACCGTAAAAAAGGAATTACAGGAAGGGATGACAGATAATACGCCCACTCCCGTAAAGAAAGAGAGGTCAGAACAGAAGAAATAAAACCGTCCCCACTTAAATCGTATTCATCAGCGTTCCTGGCTTTCACGCGCATGATCTATCTGGTTTCACTTTAGTTTCGCCATTCAGGTACACAGCACTGTGGATTTTAGGGGCATCGGCTAGTCGCACCTTAAATCCACTTCGTCGGCGATCGCCAGAATTCCGCGTCACTGCTTGATGCGCGTCTGCTGGCAGTCAATAGTGTCAGGGCGTTTCATCATCTTCAGCATGTGCGGACTGGCGTACTTCAGCGGGATATCCCGTTACGGCAGGATTTTACCGACCTCCATCAGCAGGAAGGTTTCATAATTTATGAGAGCCCCGTCTGTTGTGACGCTACACTTAGTTTAACGTGGATCATATGACAGGAATTTTATGGCTACCGACGTGCCACCCTCGTTGATTTTACAGCCTTCAGAATTCGTCCCGTTGCTGGCTGAACACCTCATGCGCAATGCTGAAGTAAAGCGTATCCTTCCACGTCGCCGGTTAGGATACCAGGTTGGTGGAGAACGCTTCTGCTATCTGATAATCAGGGGCAACGGCACCCTTCACCGGACCCGCGACGATCGCCTGATGGGCACCGTCACGGCACCAGCACTGCTGGGTCTGGCTAACCTGTACCGGCTGGAGACGGATGCCTATATCAAAACGCAGGTCCCCTGTGATATTGCCATTCTCAGGATGGCAGATGTGCACGCCATCATCTGCGCAAATCACCTCTGGGAGCCTGTCGCGAAGCATATGATGGTTGTGGCCGGTAAATTGTTCAGCTCTCACGAGCAGCTCACTGCCCCGTCCGCCTATCAGATTGTGCGTGCCCAGCTCTACGAGCTGCTTAACGAAAATCCGGGGATCAGAAAGAACATAACGGCAGCGCAGTATATTCGTGACAAATCACATTTATCGCGCAGTGGGATCATGCGCATACTCGCAGCCCTGAAAGAGGGCGGGTTTATTGAACTGGACAGAGGGGTGCTTAAAAATATTATAAAGCTCCCGGAAAAATTTTAATTTATATCTCACGACATCCGGAAATTGTCAGAGACGGATCTTCTGCTCCCGCCCCACCGCCCGTCGGCCCATGTACACAAAATTTAGCCAACCAGCGCATCGATATGGAAAATAAACTCCGCGAGTTGTGTGATTTTCCTGATACCACTGAAGGGGAGTATTCTTTTATATTACCAGTCCTTCCTGAGCGCCCCCGGTTTCCGCCGCGCAGTTGCCGCTATTTATTGGCTATCCGGCAACACTGGTGCTACGCCAGATGGCCCTCGTTCAGGATGAACGACCAAAATATCTGCTGCACCGGAAGTGAGCGCTCTGCTCCTTTATGTGCCTTATCTGCACTTGCAAACGCCAGTATTTCGAGCCGTTGGTGTGAACCAGGAAGTGCATTCCAGTGGCACCAGATGGCTTTACTGGATTATCACCTGTGATTTACCCGTTCTGACCTTAGCATCCGTGATGCGCCTTAGGTTTTCCTCTGTCCACCGGTACAAGGTTTACCTTTGTGAAGGCGGTACCAACATTTAGACCAACAAGGATTGATTGATATCGATTGAATTAAGTTGACGTTGAGAGAGTATAAAACGGGGAGAAAACCAGTCACTACGCGGATTTTAGATACAAAAATGGACGTCCGTTGACGTCCATTTTTTTGAATATTGGTACCGAGGACGGGACTTGAACCCGTAAGCCCTATTGGGCACTACCACCTCAAGGTAGCGTGTCTACCAATTCCACCACCTCGGCACTGAGATCTTACTGCGGGATATCGCTGGTCGGCTTAGCCGGAGCAGCTGGCTGAGGCTGTTCGGTCTTCGCCGGCGCACTCAGATTTTCCCACTCACTTCCTTTATTGGTTTTGTTGCTGTTGATATTGCCCAGCACCAGACTGATGATAAAGAACAACGTCGCCAGCACAGCCGTCATACGGGTCATGAAGTTACCAGAACCACTTGAACCAAACAACGTCCCGGAAGCGCCTGCTCCGAAGGAGGCTCCCATATCAGCGCCTTTACCTTGCTGCAGCATGATCAAGCCCACAAGGCCAATTGCCACAATAAGGAAAACTACCAAAAGAGCTTCGTACATAATCAACCTGTTCCTTGCGGAGTTGCCGCATACCAATGCTTCTAACCAATAAAGCAGGATTTTTACTGTTTCCCACTGAAGCGGGTGTGAATACTAACCAAAGCGAATGACCTTCGCAAGGGCAATTTTAGTGCATTGTATCAACTGCGGAAAAAAACAGCAAAAGCCGAGTTTCTCGTGAGTAAAAAGGCGGCAAATACCGCCTTTTTATGCAGTTAAGTCTCTCTCACACCGCTTTGACCGCATCCGCAATGCGATGGGCAAACTCGGTCACCTGCGCTTCATCTTCACCTTCTACCATGACGCGAATTAACGGCTCGGTACCCGATTTGCGCAGCAGGACGCGCCCACGATTGCCCAGCGCTGATTCCACTTCCGCAGTCACCGCCTTCACTGTGTCATTTTCCAGCGGGTCGCCGCTGCCAGCGGTGTAACGCACGTTCACCAAAATCTGTGGGAACATTGTCATGCCGCTGCACAGATCGTGAAGACTCATGTGATTACGCACCATCGCGGCGACCACCTGCAGACCTGCAACAATGCCGTCACCGGTAGTCGTTTTATCCAGCAGAATGACGTGGCCAGAGTTTTCCGCTCCGATACGCCAGCCTTTTTCCTGCATTTTTTCCAGCACGTAGCGGTCACCCACTTTCGCACGGGTAAACGGAATACCGAGCTGCTTCAGTGCCAGTTCCAGCCCCATATTGCTCATCAGCGTCCCGACAGCACCACCGCGCAGTTGTCCCTGACGCAGCGCTTCACGAGCGATGATGTACATGATCTGATCGCCATCGACTTTATTACCTTCATGGTCAACCATGATCACACGATCACCGTCGCCATCCAGCGCGATCCCCAGGTCGGCTTTTTCCGCAATCACTCGGGCCTGCAAGGCACGTACATCGGTGGCCCCGACTTCTTCGTTAATGTTCACGCCGTTTGGCTCACAGCCAATAGTGATGACCTTCGCACCCAGTTCACGCAGTACGTTCGGCGCAATATGGTAGGTTGCCCCGTTGGCACAATCCACCACGATTTTTAATTCGTTCAGGCTCAACTCGTTCGGGAATGTGCCTTTGCAAAATTCAATGTAGCGACCCGCGGCATCGACAATGCGACTGGCTTTGCCGAGCTCCGCGGAGTCCACACAGGTGATCTCTTTTTCCATCTCGGCTTCGATGGCCTCTTCGACCGCATCGGGCAGTTTGGTCCCGTCGATGGAGAAGAATTTGATACCGTTGTCATAGAACGGGTTATGCGATGCGGAGATCACAATCCCGGCCTCAGCGCGGAAAGTGCGCGTCAGATATGCGACTGCAGGGGTCGGCATCGGGCCCGTAAACGACGCGGACAACCCTGCCGCCGCCAGGCCAGCTTCAAGCGCTGACTCCAGCATGTAACCGGAAATACGGGTGTCTTTGCCGATGATGATTTTACGCGAACCGTGGCGCGCCAGGACCTTACCGGCCGCCCAACCCAGCTTCAGCACAAAATCAGGCGTAATCGGCGCATCACCCACGCGTCCACGGATCCCATCAGTTCCAAAATATTTACGGTTACTCATAGCGTTTGTTTTCCTTTGCGGACAATGTGGCTTCCACCACACGCATCGCTTCTACGGTTTCTTTGACGTCATGGA
>OCAE01001041.1_pt1 | contig 14068 bp, 11 predicted proteins | sample 1495581 | NCBI WGS metagenome assembly OCAE01 (sample SAMEA2580278, study PRJEB22360) | human gut metagenome | biome: human gut; feature: human-associated habitat; material: faeces | place: Denmark | collected 2008/2010 | reverse complement strand
ACTACGAGCCGGGGGCGGAAAAGACGACCGCAGCGACAGAGACAGAGAGCCAGGCGGAAGACCCGGGACAGCTGAAGATTGCCGCGAAGGAAGCCGAGGAGTCTGAGGCAGAAGTACAGGCAAAGAAGACGGAAGAGGAAAAAAAGGCGGTTGTCGATTCCTATCAGAATCTGGGAATTGTTCAGGTTTCCGGATATTTGAATGTGAGAAAAGAACCGAATACATCGGCGGATATTGTCGGAAAGCTGATGGGAGACAGTGCCTGTGAGATATTAGACAGTACCCAGGAGGGCTGGTATAAGGTTTCTTCCGGCGGCATCGAGGGATATATTGATTCCCAGTATGTCCTGACAGGTGATGAGGCGAAGGCGAAAGCCTATGAGCTCGTGACACTGCGGGCGATCGTGCAGGTTGACAACTTAAATATCAGAAAAGAGGCCAATACCACGTCGGATGTCGTGGGACAGGGCCTTATAAACGAGCGGTACGAGGTCATCGATCAGGTCGACGGCTGGGTTCAGATTCCGTCCGGCTATATGTCGGCTGATTACGTCAAGCTGGAGTATGCGTTAAACGAGGCCAGGAAACTGGATCTGAAGGCCATGATCTTCAATATGTACAAGAACATCGGTATCTCGGATGTAGATAACTACTTAAACGTCAGGGAAGAGCCCAGCGAGGACGGCAAGGTAATTGCCAAGATGCCGAGCAAGGCGGCGGGCAACATTCTTGAGACGACGGATAACGGCTGGTACAAGATCCAGTCCGGTAAGATCACCGGCTACGTGAAATCCGATTATATTCTGACCGGACAGGCAGCCAAGGATGAGGCGCTTAAGGTCGCTGAGCTGATGGCTATCGTGAACACGGACATGCTGAACGCCCGGTCCGAACCGTCCACCGATTCCAAGATCTGGACCCAGATCTCGAATAACGAGAAGTATCCGGTATTGAAACAGATTGACGGCTGGGTAGAGATCGAGCTGGAGGAGGACAGCAACGCTTATGTGGCATCGGATTACGTCGATGTAAGATATGCGCTGCCTGAGGCGATCAAGTTCTCACCGCTGGAGGAAAAGGCCAACGCGGCGGCTTCTCTCAGGACTCAGATTGTAAACTACGCACTGCAGTTCCTGGGCAATCCCTACGTATGGGGCGGCACCAGCCTGACCAAGGGGGCGGACTGTTCCGGATTTACACTCTCCGTATTCGGTCATTTTGGCATCAGCCTTCCGCACTATTCCGGTGCGCAGGCGAATATGGGAAAAGCAGTGAAGTCCAGCGAGATGCGTCCGGGAGATCTCGTATTCTATGCGAACAGTAAAGGAACTATCAATCATGTGGGAATCTATATTGGCAACGGCCAGATCGTCAACGCGGCCAGCCGGAGAAGCGGTATTAAGATCTCGACATGGAACTACAGAACACCGGTGAGAATCAGAAATATACTGGGAGATTAATCCCTATATAAAAGAGCATGCGCAGAGCCATAGAGGGGGTTCTGCGCATGCTTTTTTCGTATGAAGGATTTGTATTATAAGATAAAACAGAACTTTTTTGTCCATGAAAAGCCGGTGAATTGACTCAGGAAAGTCTGCCTCCGTGAAAGAGACACGTATAGATTCTGACCTCCCGGCAGTAGATGGCCTCTTCCCCCTGAAACTGGCTAAGGGTACCCTGTGTCCGGCAGACATAGGTAAAATCCTCGTTCCGGAAGTATTCCGGGCCGCGGAGGGGAAGTTCGGCCGGAACCTGTGACAGAGCTTCCTTTAAGAAGGCGCTGTAAAAGGTCTCGTCCAGCGATACGCCATAGTAATTGAGCGCCCAGACGGGAGTGTCCCTGATCCACACGGCTTCCTCTCCCGTAAAATTCCGGCTTCCCAGATAGGTGTCGATGTAGAGATAATCCTGCTCGGAGTATCGGAAATCGTGAGACTGGGGGCGTGACGGTGGCGCAGTGTTCTGGCCGGAGGCGTAGGTACGCTGTTTGGCCCGCATAAGAAAGCGGCGAAGCGCCTTTTCAGACGCAGGGTCCGGGTCTAAAAGGGCTGGGGCGCATTCCTCCTCCTGCCTGACGAGGCGGTCAATGGAAACGCCGAAGAGTTCACTGAGACGGACCAGGTTGGGAAAATCGGGAAATGCCTGGCCGTTTTCCCATCTGGTCACGGCCTGACGGGAGACGTCCAGGCGTCCGGCCAGCTCTTCCTGGGAAAGCTTTCGGCTGGCGCGCAGGTGCTGTAGTTTTTCGTTGAAATTCATGTGGTTCCTCCTTTCGCTGCTATGTATGATCATACAGGATTATGGGGAAGAATGCAAACACCCTGTGGTGGCAGGCCATGCAACTGTGGGTTGCGGATTATTGAGAAACAGGGATTTGTGGCTGAAAGAAAAGGTATCTTGCATTCTATCACTTGTTGTGTTAGAATGGTGATAGAACGTGATAGAAAGAGTGATAATATGGAATTGTATGAAAGCGAAATTATTGAGTTAAAAGAAATCTATACTACTGATTTGAAGAAAGAAATTATTTCTTTTGCAAATACAAATGGCGGAACGATCTATATTGGTGTGCAGGACAATGGAACGATTGTTGGCGTTGATCATGCTGATTTTGTAATACAGCAAATTGCAAATTCAATAAGAGATAGTATCAGACCAGATATCTCTATGTTTACAAGCATTGAACTGTTAAAAGACGAAAACAAATCGTATATAAAAGTGACAGTGGATTCAGGCACGAAAAAACCATATTATCTTTCTGACAAAGGATTGAAACCGACCGGTGTATATGTCAGAAGCGGTACAATTTCCGCTCCGGCATCGGAAGATGCGATTCGTATGATGATAAAGATGACGGATGGAGATTCATTTGAAACAAACCGCTCATTAATTCAGGAGTTGACGTTCAACAGTTTAAGTAAGGAGATGGAGAGAAGAAAACTGGAGTTTACAGGGGTGCAGATGAAGAATCTGGGAATTCTTTCGCCTGATGGTATTTTCACAAATATGGGCCTGCTTGTTTCGGATCAGTGCAGGCATTCTATAAAATTTGCTGTTTTTCAGGGTACAGACAAATTGGTCTTTAAAGACAGGAAAGAATTTACGGGCTCGCTTTTTGAACAGTTGGTAGAGGTATACAAAACCATCGATTTTTATAATGGAACAATGGCCAGTTTCCATGATTTGCTGCGTACGGACGAAAGAGATTATCCGGAAGATGCTGTTCGGGAAGCATTATTGAATGCAATTGTCCATAGAGATTATTCTTTTAGTGGAAGCACCTTTATTAATTTGTATTCTGACCGGCTGGAATTTATATCTTTAGGTGGATTGGTGCCCGGTTTGTCATTGGAAGCGGCTATGCTCGGCGCCTCCCAGTCAAGAAATGAAAAGCTGGCAAATTTATTTTATAGAATGAAATTAATTGAAGCGTATGGTACGGGAATCAGCAAGATTATAAGCTGCTATAAGGGGAAGTCTGAACAACCTGCATTTGAAAGTGTGGAAGGTGCTTTTCAAGTGATTCTTCCCAATGTACATGCACGGAATTTAAGTATGGAAGATGCAAAGTATTTGCCAATCCTTCAGTTGTTTGAATATAAAAAAGAAATTACACGTTCTGATGTTGAAACAGTTTTAGGTAGTGGAACTACGCATGCAATTAACATAGTAAAAGAAATGCTTGATAAAAGCTTAATTGAAAAAGTTGGAAATGGCAGACTGACAAGATATGTAAGGAAATAAACTACGCAGATTATTGAGAAACAGGGATAAAAGAAAAGCTTTTATTAACAAGTTCCAGCCGGAAGCTGTGTTAATAAAAGCTTTTTTACAGGTCTGTTTAAGGAATCTAATTCTCGCTGTGGCGGTTGCGATTATAGTTAATCAGACAGCCGGCTTTTACGATCTCTTTTTCCTCGCTGGTCATCTCCGCAATATGGAGATTGATCTCGTGAATCGGATTGCCCTCTTCATTCTTAATGACATAGGCCGGTATATGCTGCATATCGCCTTCTAAGGCGGCGCGGACACCCGGAACGTAGATGAAATCACCGATGTCGAAGGACGGCTCCTCATCCAGAAGGAATGGCAGCATGCCCCAGTTAATCACATTGGAGCGGTAGCGCTTGGTAGCGTATTCGTTTGCGATATTGGCGAGGCCGCCGAGAACTCTCTGGCAGCTGGCCGCCTGCTCACGTGCGGAGCCGTCGCCAGGTTTTACTGCGTAAATCATGCTTCCGATCTCGGTTTCCCTGGCTCTTAATTCCGGCTGATCCAAATAAATACGAAGGGCATTGAACGCTGCTTCCATCTCCGGATCCGGTTTTAACGGACAAGCGCCGGTCTTGCGAACCGCCTCCAGTTCATTGACCTTCTTGGAACGGCCAACATACTCCGGATCGCGTCTGGAAAGCGTGAACTCTGCCAGACCCAGCGGGTTAGAGCGGTAGGATGAGGTCTCTCCGGAAGGAATCAGTTCATCCGTCGTGGTGACAGGGTCCATGATCTTAGAGCAGACTCTCAGGATAATATTATCAGTCAGGGCGCTCATGGTTGGCCAGTCTTTGATATTCGGTCCGTAGATCAGTTCTGCCTCCGGATCTGCCTTTCCATAACCCTGATAAACTCTTCTCTCATAGGAGGTGCTGTCGAATTCATAAGCAGGTACTTCATAACCGTCAGCAATGGTTTCCGCCGAGGTTAAGTAGCCTCCGTTTGCCGCGGTGGCAGCGATCGAGCGGGCATCCATTAAGGCGACGCAGGAGATCTGGCCGTTGCCCGGCTTGGAACCTTCACGGTTCGGGAAGTTTCTCGTGGTATGGCGGATGCTCAGTGTGTTGTTCGCCGGAGTATCGCCTGCGCCGAAGCACGGTCCGCAGAATGCTGTACGGATGGTAGCGCCGGCAGCCATCAGCTCTGTAACGGCTCCCTTCTTTACCAGATCCATGTATACCGGCTGTGAGGACGGATAAACGGACAGGTTGAAGATATCGTTTCCGCAGTCCTTGCCGGACAGGATATGAGCGGCCGTCATGACGTTGGAATAGTTTCCGCCTGCGCAGCCTGCGATGACGCCCTGCTGTACCAGGAGCTTCCCGTCCACGATCTTATCGGTCAGGGATAAGTGAACATTCGGATTGCCGAGAATATGATCGGCTTCCTTTTCCACGGTTCTTAAAATATCGCCCAGGTTTGCATTCAGTTCGTCGATCTCGTAGGTGTTGCTCGGATGGAATGGAAGAGCGATCATCGGCTTAACGGTGCTTAAATCGATGGATACGACGCCGTCATAATAGGCGACATCCGCCGGGTTCAGCTCTTTATAAGCCTCCTCTCTGCCATGCATCTTTAAGTAGTCCCTCGTGTCCTCGTCTGTTTTCCAGATGGAGGAGAGACAGGTAGTCTCCGTGGTCATGACATCGACTCCATTCCGATAATCGGTATCCATGGAGGAGATACCAGGGCCTACGAATTCCATAACTTTGTTTTTCACGTAACCGTTTTTAAATACGGCGCCTACGATGGCCAGTGCCACGTCGTGCGGGCCGACGCCCGGCCCCGGTTTTCCTGTCAGATATATCGCTACGACGCCCGGATAGGTGACGTCATATGTATCACGAAGCAGCTGCTTTACCAGCTCGCCGCCGCCTTCGCCTACCGCCATGGTCCCCAGGGCTCCGTAACGGGTATGGCTGGCCCTGGTAGTCGGATCCGAGAATCATGCGTCCGCAGCCTGCCATCATTTCACGCATATACTGGTGAATGACTGCAATGTGAGGCGGCACGAAGATTCCGCCGTATTTCTTCGCGGCTGACAGTCCGAAAATGTGGTCGTCTTCATTGATGGTACCGCCTACCGCACACAGGGAGTTGTGGCAGTTTGTCATGACATAGGGAATCGGAAACTCGGTGAGGCCTGACGCCCTTGCGGTCTGAATAATTCCGACAAACGTAATGTCATGGGATGCCATGGAATCGAAGCGCAGCTTCAAATGTTCCATATTGTCCGCAGTGTTATGTTCCTTCAGGATCGAATAGGCAATCGTGCCCTTTTTCGCCTCTTCTTTAGTTACGTTCTTTCCTGTCAGAGCGACAAGCTTTTCGGCTTCCTGTTCCGGCACCAGTTCCGTACCGTTTACCAGGAAAGCGCCTCCATCATACAATTTAACCATATGCTATCTTTCCTCTCTCTTCTTGTAAGGTGTTGCTTCACCAACGTATTTGAACGCCGGACGCATGATCTTTCCATCATACATCTTATTCTCGATATTGTGCGCCAGCCAGCCTGCCATACGTGCGCAGACGAAGAGCGGCGTGTACATATCTTCCGGTATCTGTAACATATTATAAGCGAATCCGCTGTAGAAGTCCACATTGTTTGAGAGAGTTTTTCCGTTTCCGGCGAGAGTTTCTTTGGCAACTTTTTCAAATCTTGTCAGGAATTCGTATTCATCCTCACGTTTTTTCTGCTTTGCCAGCTTCTCGCAGCAGGTTTTTAATAAGTCGGCTCGCGGGTCGGAAACTGTGTAGACGGCATGGCCGAGACCGTACACGAGGCCGGTATTATCATAAAATTCTTTGTCAAGAATCCGCTTAATCACCTGCTTGATCTGTGCATCAGTGGCCTTTAAGCCGATTTCCTTTTCGATGGCGGAGATCATCTCGCTGCAGCGGATATTGGCGCCGCCGTGCTTCGGTCCCTTTAAGGAGCCGATGGACGCGGAGATCGAGGAGTAGATGTCGGTTCCTGTGGAGGAGATGACGACATTTGTAAAGGTAGAGTTGTTTCCGCCGCCGTGATCGGCGTGAATCATCAGCATGACGTCGAGTAAGTCTGCCTCCTGCTCGGTGAAGGTTCCGTCGCGGCGCAGCATGTAGAGGATGTTCTCCGCAATAGAGTATTCCTCCTTAGGATAGTGGATGATCAGGCTTTCTCTGTCATAGTAGTGAATCTTGCTCTGATAAGCGTAGGCAGCCATGGAAGGAAGCTTAGCCAGAATGCTGATTCCCTTTAATAACGTCTGGTACGGGTCCACGTTGTCGGGATCTTCATCATAATTATAGAGAGAAAGGATACTCTGCTGCAGACTGTTCATTAAATTGCGGGAAGGGGAACGAAGCAGATTCTTCTCCAGAAACTCATCGGGAAGCGGATAAAAATGACGGAGAATTCCGGAAAACTCGTTCAGTTCCTTCTTGGAGGGAAGGTATCCGAATAACAGAAGAAATGTGGTTTCTTCAAAGCCGTACCGTGCATTTCCTTTTCCCTTTACCAGATCGCCGATTTCGATTCCGCGGTAGAAAAGCTTACCGGGTACATTGACCTTTTTTCCATCCTGAATCTCATAGCCGACAACGTCGGATACACGCGTCAAGCCGACCCTGACTCCGGTGCCATCCTCGTTGCGGAGACCCTTTTTTACGTTGTGTTCCTTGAATAAATGATTTGGAATATCCGTATAGTTTGAGGATTTACCAAATGTCTGTGCGATGAAGAAGTTATTCATGCGATATTCTCTCCTTTTCCTTTAGATTCAGTCACGGACTGCATAAATTTGCAGAAAAGCAGCGCGAAGTGATCTCCACGCTGCCACCATTGGCATTACTGAAGTGACCGTTTTTATATTGTTCAGTAGTTTACCATGGAAAAGTATCAAAGTCAATACCTTGTTGCAATCACAATTAAAATATTGTGATTGCAACAAGGTGTGTTTGTATTAACCATACAAATGTGTGCGTTAGACGGCCTTAATTTTTAGAAATAAAAATAAATCAATAATATTAAGGAAAAAGAAAGGAAAAGATTCTGACAATATACTATAATAGAAAGAAAAAAGTGGTAACAGCCACAAGGAAAAGGAGCGGCGCCATGTACAGTGATTTTGGCTTTTACGGAGGATTTACGCAGTTATTTCCGATTTTATTCGGAGTTATATTTTTGATCGTGGCAGTAATGATCGTAGTTACCCTGATTCGAGGGATTTCGCAGTGGAATTCTAATAACCACTCTCCGGTATTGACTGTGGAAGCGATGGTGACTTCTAAGCGTCAGGAGGTTTCACACCGGCACAGCAATCAGAACACGATGGATACTTATACAAATTTTACGTCTTATTATGCAACGTTCCAGGTCGAGAGCGGCGACCGCATGGAACTGGGCGTATCGGGAACGGAGTACGGGATGCTGGCGGAAGGCGATATGGGCAGGCTGACCTTTCAGGGAACGAGGTATCTCAGTTTTGAGAGGGGACCTCTGGAGTCATAGAGAGGAATTTCGGGAGAATGACCGGACGCACGCCAGTGCGGGCAGGGAGATGAAAGATGGAAAAACGAAAAAGAACAATCAGAAAATTGATGCCGGTCAGTCCTTACGACAGCGCCGGTCTGGAGGCCTGGTTTTCGGAGCTGGCCGGTCAGGGGCTGTTTGTCAGGAAGACCGGGTATTATTTTGCAAATTTTCAAAGGAAAGAGCCGGGAAGCCTGGTCTATAAGCTGGAGCCTTGTGACCAGTACCGGGATGAGTATGAAAAGGAGCTGACGGAGCAGTACCGTCTGGCAGGCTGGGAAGCGGCCGGTGATGTGTGGCGGAAGTTTATAATATTTGCGGCTGTCAGGGAGATGGCTGTAAGTCCGGAGATTTCCGGGGAAATACGAAGCGCCGGTGATTCATCCCTGAAGAAAACGGGCCATGGCTGTCTTATGACGTGTGCTGCGGATGGCGTACTGACGGCTTTCTGGAGCTGGATGATTCTGGGCCGATTTGGTTTCTGGTATGCGACCACCATGGCGACACCCTTCCTTTTCTGCGCCCTGTTGATCTTTCTGTTTGGAATAAATATCTTCTGGAGAATGTCCGATTACATACAGATCCGGAGATATTTAAAGGGGACAAAATGTAACGTACATCTGCCAGAACACAATGGTCAAACACGCCCTGGCAGAGGACGGGTCAGATCGATCTGTTCAGCAGTCGCAGTCATCTGCATCTGCTTCGTGTTTATGTGGGCGGGAGAGCAGAAGTCCTGGCATAAGGAACTGAGTGTGATACATACCAGTCTTCCGGTTCCGCCCATTGCGGCGATTTCGCCGGAGAGCAGTCCAATAAGCGGGACGGTCACCTATCATTCTTCCATCGTTGCACCGGTACAGTTTCAGATCGTCCAGGAGGGACCGGATGCCCAGATGCTCCGTATGGATTATATGGAACTCCGCTTTCCCAGGCTGGTGAAGCCGGTCTTCAAGAATATGATGAAGGATCAGCTGCAGTGGAGCAGCGCTGAGCCGGAGGCGGTATCTTCCGGGCTGTTTGACACCGCCTTTGTGGCCGAGATAAACGACAGCATGCATTATCTCTTCGTCTCCGACGGACAGAAGGTAGCAGCAGTGTGCTATATCGGCCCCGGTTATACAGACGAGTTTTTAAAGATGATTCACGACGCCATGGAGACGTGGACCTTGCCGGAGCTGTTTTGGCAGTGATCAGCGGGTTTCCCTCATATTCCTGGAAGCCGTCCGTTTCATGGGGCGGATCGAAAGGATACATATTAATATAGTAAGAACATCGGCCGCGGGCTGGGCAAAATAGATGCCGGTCACGCCCAGAAGCCTCGGCAGAATCAGGATAAAGGGCACGTAAAAGAGACCCTGGCGGATCATGGACAGGAATAGGCCGAACCTTGAGGCGCCGATGGTCTGAAAGGTGATGGTCATCATATAGCAGAGCCCAAACGCCGGATATAAGGCAACCTGGGATATCAGCAGCCGGGAACCGTATTCGATCACGGCGGGATTGCTGTTAAATAACCGGATGAACGGCCGTGACAGAGCGATATAGACCGCGGCCACCACGATTGTCAGCAGCAGGGAAGCGGTGAGGGAGAAGCGGACAGACTCATGAAAACGGTCTTCGTTCTTCGCGCCAAAGGCGTAGGAAGCGACCGGCTGATATCCCTGCATAAATCCCATAATGACGTAGCAGCCGATGAGAATCAGCCGTTGGACGACACCGTAGGCCGCAATGATTAAATCGGCGTCCGGCATGGGCTTTGCGGCGATATTGGTCAGCGATGTGGCCGCTGCGAGACAGATCTGAATAACCGCGGAGGGAATTCCGATCAGTGTGACCGTTTTTATCATGTGAAAGTCGGGCTTAAAATAGTGCGGCTTGATTTTAATGATGGAGCGTCCGCCTAAGTAGAACCACAGCAGGATGAAAAATGTGACAAACTGAGAGACCGTTGTGGCCAGGGAGGCTCCCTGCACGCCCATACCCAGGCCCCAGTCGAACATGAAAACAGGGTCCAGAACCACATTTAAGGCGGCGCCTGTGATGACGGCTTTGGAAGAAATCTTGACGGAAGATTCCGCCCTGGCGGCACAATTCAAGCTTTGGGCCGGCAGATTAGCCAGTGCGGCGATAAACATCCAGAACGCGTAGTCCTTGGCCTGGGGCAGAACCGCGTCCGAGGCGCCGAAGGAACGGAGCAGCGGCTCCATAAAGAGGAGTCCGCCGACGCAGAGAATCATACCGATAACTACCGACAGGGCGACGATGGTCGTCACCGTAGTGTTGGCCCCCTCCTGGTCCTTCGCCCCCAGCTGACGGCCTGCCAGCACGGCGGCGCCGGCAGAAAAGATGTTCTCCACCGAAACCATGATCAGAAGCAGGGGCAGCGTCACACCGACGGCGGCCAGAGCCGTGTCGGAATGCAGCATGCCGATGTAGGCGGTATCGACGATATTATAGACCGCCTTTGCTAAAAGGGCCAGAGTGGCGGGCACCGCCAGCTTGATGATGGCCTTCGAAGGCTTCATTTCTCCCAAAACAGATGCATTCGTTGTTTTTTGACTGTCCATTGGATTACTCCTTTCTCTCTACAACGCCGTACAGGAGGATGCGCAGCGCCCTGCGGCAGCTTTCCTCGTGGTCGCGTATATCTATTTTCTCTGATCCGGTCATCTGGTATCTGGCATTGATATAGTCCTGATACTGACGGAAGGTGTCCACCACATCTTCCCTCGATAAGTCGGAGCGCAGAGATACCGGCTCCAGCATCCGGTTTAAGCTGTCGATGTTGAAACGGTCGAACGGGGCTTTTTTCTCCTGAATGGAGGCCTCCAAATGAGCGGGCGGCATAATGACGGCATCACAGAAAATCCTCTGGTACTGGGGATTCTGTTCAAAAAAGTCCAGTCTCACTCGAAAATACTGCTCCAGCCGCTCTTCGGCGGTTTGGCCTACCATGTTAGTATGGCTCTGTAAGTGGCCGGTCAGCATCTGGAAGCACTCTTCCACACAGGCTAAGTATAAATCATCTTTTGTAGGAAAATAGTGGTAGATAATTCCCTTGGAAAGCCCCTCCCCGTTACTGATGGTATTGACAGAGCTGGCTCCATAGCCCTGCTCGGCAAATTCTGCCAGCGCGCTTTCCAGGATGCGCCGTCTGGTCTGCTGATTTTTTTCTTCTCGTTTCATGATTCCATTCTCCTGCAAATAAATATTGACCATATGGTCTATTATTACGATACCACAAATAGACCGAGTGGTCAATATTTATTTGCAACAACGGAAATTGCTTGAAAATGGGGGATGCAACGATTTGTTGCGTGACAGTGCGGCACTGTCTGTGTCTGTTACCCGTGGTGCAGAATCTGGTACCCGCATTTCTGCCTGCCCCGGGAGCTGTGTCTGGGTGGATCCGCCGCCTGCGCTGTTTTTACTTCCCGGGATCGGAATGTTTCTTGGACTCCGCCGATAAAGACGCGGTTAGAAATATGGGACAGGTGAGATGGAATGTGGTATACTGACAGCAGGGCAGGCGGCCTGTGGGAGCAGATCTGCCGTGCAGTACGAGTACTCACGGAAACTCCTTGTGCTCAATACCTGAAAGGGAGGGAATACCATGGCACCAGTGATCAGAATGAATGCAGCAGCTCTGTGCAGAGTTTCATGACAGGCGAATCTGGCACAGAGCGTATAAAAGGAATTGTAAGCGGCAGAAATACCGCTTGATTTTATGAAACAGATGTCGCCTGAGTGGATTCTGCACTTATAAATGGAATGAGTTACTTTTATTTTAATTTATAAGGAGAGAATCTATGAAAGACAGACAATACCGTAACTTTATCATCTTCTGGTTCAGCCAGTCCGTATCACAGCTGGGGAGTTCCATGACTTCCTTTGCCTTAATCATCTGGTCTTACGGCAGAACCGGTTCCGCCATGTCCGTGTCGCTTATGACATTTTGTACATGGCTTCCCTATATTGCGGCCAGCATCGCTGCCGGGCCGGTAATCGACCGTTACCATAAGAAAACGATCATGCTTCTCACGGACCTCCTTGCGGCGGTCTGCTCTCTGACCGTGGTGGCGTTTGCGGTCTCCGGGAATCTGGCGGTCTGGCACATTTTTATCGTCAATGGAATCACCGGCTTCATGAACGCATTTCAGTTTCCGGCGGAGACGGTGGCGGTGGGGATGCTGGTTCCGAAGGAAAAGTACAGCCAGGCCAGCGGCTTAAATTCCTTTACATCATCCTTACTCACGGTGGTAACCCCGGTGATGGCCGCATCCTTATCCTCATTTGCAGGGTTAAAGGGTGTCATCGTCTTTGATCTGGCGACCTTTTTGTTTGCTTTTTCTGTCCTGCTGTTTCGGATCAAGATACCGGAGAATGCGGGAGGGATGGAGACAGGGAAAAAGAAAGAGAATATCTCAGTTCGGGAATCGTGGAGGGAGGGGCTTCAATTTCTCCGCGGACAGAAACAGCTTTGGTATCTGATGATCAGCATGGCGCTTATGAACTTCTTTTCACGGCTGACCTATGAAAATATCCTTTCTCCCATGATTCTGGCGCGGAGCGGCCAGAACCAGATCGCGCTCGGCATTGTCAGCGGGATTCTGGGGATCGGAGGTATGGCGGGCGGTCTGATCGTCTCCTTCGTAAAGCTTCCAAAGGACAGCGTCCGGGTGATCTTTTTATCGGGAGGCATCTCCTTTCTGCTGGGCGATTTTCTGATGGGAGCAGGGCAGAATGTTCTTGTATGGAGTATTGCCGGCATAGCGGCCAGCATCCCCATTCCTTTTATTATGGCTGGGCAGAATGTAATTCTCTACCGGACGATTCCGCAGAATATGCAGGGGCGCATCTTTGCCGTGCGAAATGCCATCCAGTACTGGACGATTCCGACCGGGATTCTCCTGGGCGGTTTTCTGGCAGACTACGTTTTTGAACCGTTTATGCGCACGGATGGGGGCATTCAGACGTTTCTTCACCGGCTGACCGGGTATGGAGCCGGTTCCGGGATGGCGGTCATGTTTCTCTGTACCGGCATTCTCGGAAGCTTGAGCTGTTTCTTCTGTTATAAAAAAATGAAAAAGAATGAATAAATGAAGCACAGGAAGAAGATCGCGATGATGCGTTCCGCTTCCTGTGCTTCTTTTTGTACCGATGAAAAGCTAAAATAATGGAAGCTTATCCAATACTCTGCTTCAGTTGATTTGGAGTCATTCCTTTATACTTCTTAAAAATACGAATAAAGTAACTGGTATCATGGAATCCGCAGTCAAATCCTACTTCCGTTACTGATTTGTCCAGAACAGTCAATTCATAACAAGCCTGTTCCACACGTTTGTAGTTTAAATAATCAGAGGCGGTCATATGGAAAAATATCTTAAAATAGCGACAGAAGTATTTGGGTGATATCCCTGCTATCCTTGACATTTTTTCTAAAGAGATTTTTTCCATGTAATGGTTTTCAATATATTCCAGAACCGGTTTAATATGATTTGCTTCCTTTAGATTTCGCCTGGTCGTTTTCGTATAGGCGGTATAATAGTTCTTTTGAAAAATGATACCTAAAAATAAATAGAGAGCCCCTACAGTATTGAGCTCATAGGCCGGAGCTTTTTTCTCTACAGCTTCAAAAAGCTGGGCTGCTATGGCGAACAAATCTTTGTCACATCGGGTAAAATGGCTTTGTATCAGAATCGAACAGCCGGTTAATTTAGTCATATACTGCGTCATGGCGGCTCCGGGCATCAAAAGAAACTGCAGATAACTTTCCAA
>OCAE01001040.1_pt1 | contig 14074 bp, 15 predicted proteins | sample 1495581 | NCBI WGS metagenome assembly OCAE01 (sample SAMEA2580278, study PRJEB22360) | human gut metagenome | biome: human gut; feature: human-associated habitat; material: faeces | place: Denmark | collected 2008/2010 | reverse complement strand
AATCCGACGGCTCCGGCGCGTCGTCCGCCGGTTCATCCGCCACAGGCTACACCAGTTATCTGATCCGGCTGACCGCAACGCTGACCCGCCTGCCGGGGCAGCAGGCACAGCCCGGTAATGTCGATGCAAAAGCCTATGTGCTGATTAAAGTTCAGTAACGGAGCAACATGAAACGATACTCTTCTGTTCCCTGTCGTGCCCTGATTCTGGCTGCACTGCTGCTGTTCACCACTTCTGCGGCGGTCGCCGGTATGCTGGCATCATCAACCCGGGTGATTTTTCAGGAAGGTCAGGCGCGGAAAACTCTGCTGCTCGCCAATACCAATGATTATCCGGTGCTGGTTCAGGTCTGGGTGGATAACGGCGAAAACAGCGGCGTTCCGGGAGAGGACAAATACCCGTTTGTGGCACTTCCGGCCATTTTTACCGCCGATCCGCAGTCACGCAGCAATCTTGAGATAATTTATAACGGCACGCCGCTGCCGTCTGATCGTGAATCCGTCTTCTGGCTGAATTTATATGAAAATCCGGCTGTCAAAACAGAGGACAGTGATAAAAATAAAGTGCTGATGGCAATGAATACTCAGATGAAGATTTTTTATCGTCCCGCCGGATTAACCGCCCCGCTGAGCAAGCGGCTTGAAACACTCACCTTCTCTTACCGGGAGGCGGATGGCAGGATCGCGGTCACTGCCCGCAACCCGTCACCTTATTATCTGTCATTATCTTCGCTGTCACTGACGGACGGGAACCGGCGCTACCCGGCAACCGCCATGCCGGACATGATGATTGCCCCCTTCGGGGAAAAAACCTATCTCATCGATGGCGCTTCCGGCATCACAGCAGGAACATATAAAACTGAAGCAGTGTTTATTGATGATAACGGACAATCGCTGACACTATCCCGTAAACGATAGCTATGCGGTATGAATGGCAGCAATAATACATCTTTCGCTGATAAGTGATTATGGGTAGTATGTAACAGCACTTAATAGTGCTGACTTTGTAAGCCGGACAGACGGCAGAAGGATTCTGCCGTCTGTCCTTTTACGGATATTGCGGGTCACACAATATTAATTATTCACATCAACAACCACACGGCCACGGATTTCGCCGTTCAGCAAACGGTGCGCTGCCGGAATTGCTTCATTTAACGGGATCACCCGGCTGATGGTTTCCAGCTGTGCCGGATCAGTCAGCTCAGCCAGCTGTTTCCATGCCGCCACACGATCTGCCTGCGGGCGCATCACACTGTCAATACCGATCAGGCTCACACCTCTGAGGATAAATGGTGCAACAGTCCCGTTAAAATCCATACCCTGTGCCAGGCCGCAGGCCGCCACAACACCGCCATACTGAGTACCGGCACAGACACCGGCCAGTGTGTGGCTGCCCACACTGTCAATCGCCGCCGCCCAGCGCTCTTTGGTCAGCGGTTTGCCCGGCACAGATAACTCATTGCGATCCATAATTTCAGATGCGCCCAGCGTATCAATCAGATACGCAGTATCGGCAGTACGGCCTGTGGAAGCGATAACCTCAAAACCTAATTTTGACAGCAGAGAAACCGCGAAGCTGCCCACGCCGCCGCTGGCTCCGGTCACCAGTACTTTACCGGATTCTTTGGTGATCCCCTGTTTCAGCAGGGCCTGCACCGCCAGCATTGCCGTATAACCGGCGGTACCGATCATCATCGCCTGCTTTGTACTCATCCCGGCCGGTAACGGCGTCAGCCAGCTGTCTTTCACTTTTGCTACCTGAGACAGTCCGCCCCAGTATTTTTCACCGACACTCCAGCCGTTGAGCAGTACTTTGTCACCCGCTTTATAATGCTCTGAGCTGCTTTCGGTCACGGTACCGGCAAAATCAATGCCCGGGATCATCGGGAAACTGCGCACAACCGGGCTTTTACCGGTAATTGCCAGGCCATCTTTATAGTTCAGCGTGGAGTAGTCAATCTGCACAGTCACATTGTGATCCGGCAGCTGTGATTCATCGAGCTGAGCCAGCTTTGCGGTGTAGCCGTCAGTGTTTTCAATCAGAATGCAGTTAAACATGGTGTTATCCTTTTATGAATATAGACCAGTTGTCTGGTTAATTGTAAAAAAATTTATTAAATACACACCGGAATGTTAACAACGGCGATATTTAATAAATTATTCTGCAACACTATCTCAGGCTTTATCCGCCCGTATTTGTGCCATAAAAACCGTGATAAACAGATCCAGCGGTTCACTGTTGCGGGTCAGTTTGGCACGCATTACCGCCCCTTCCCAGCCCATCCAGAAAAAAGCCGCCATTTGCCTGCAATCTGTTTTACCGGAAATAAGCTGCTGTTTCTGTGCCTCCAGAAGGCAGATTTCCACTTTCTTCTGCCAGCCGGTAATAATTTCATCGAGTATTTCACAATACCCCGCCGGCAGACTGGCCACTTCCTGACCGAGATTCCCCACCAGACAGCCGCGCTGCCAGTGGTATTTTTCCATCCCGGCTTTGGCGGTCAGATAAAATGCCCGCAGTCTTTCCGGCGGCGGCAGCGTGGTATCAGACAAACATTTATCCAGCAGGCGGGAAAAATAGCCGTCATAATTACGCATGATTTCCAGACCAAACTGCTCTTTACTGTCAAAGTAATAGTAAAAAGAGCCCTTCGGCACACCGACTTTTTTCAGGATCCCGTTAATATCCGAGGTCATATACCCTTTCTCGGTAAACATCTCCATGCCGCTGCGGATCAGCATTTTTTTTACATCCGCACCCGCATCATGATTTTTCGGCGGTCGTCCCCGTTTCGGTTTAGTGATTACTGATGTCATTGCGTCTTTACCTCTGTCATGCGGAATAATATAGACCGGTTGTCTGGTAAATGCCATGTCTTTTTTATGCCGTGATTGACCGGTACTTATTTCTGTAATGAGGTTCCGCGATCTGAGCCCCCGGGCTGGTTTATCTGTCATCCCTTCCGTCTGTTGCGATAACCACAACGGTACAACGCTCAAACGTGAGCGTTGTTATTTATTGATGCTTACTTGCCTTACCCTTTGATTCCTCACCTGAAGAATTGTGCTCCAGCTCTTTGGCAAGAAAGTAGTTTAAGAACGTCCTGATTACGGCGATAATTGCCAGCTTAATGAGGCTGTCTAAATCAGGGTCAACGGTAGTAAGCAAAATATCCGCTGCAAGCTGAAATTCCAGAGCCATTGCCAGCCAGTTACCGAAATAAAAACGAGCAACTCTGCCATTTTTTACCGTAATTAAAATATACAGCGTTTTAACAAGCCCTGTCGCGACGCAAATGACGGATATCGCTTCAAGAAAAAGCTGCAGATAGCTAACACCTGAGATTAACAGCTCACGTAAAAAAACCAGATCCCACATTGCATACCCCTTAAATGCATTTTAACGCACTGATATAATAAATATTCATTTGGCCCATAACAACACAGCACGATGAATGAATCTGCGTTTATTGTGTTTCATCTGTCTGCTGAAACACAAGCTCTATTTAATTAAACAGGGATTTTTCTTCTTCACGCAATAATGGTTACGGTTTTTTAAGATTTACTATTTGTATTTGCCACTATTCAGCCCGCTTGTACGGGCTTCTTACGGTGTCCGAAAACGCCCATGTAAGGCGTCTTCGGTATGATCTTATTATCAGCGGGTATTAAACCCCATTATTTTACCTGTCACAAAGTGATAAATCTTTTACATAGGTAGTCGGTGACATCCACGAAATTTTCCCGCATGTTTCATATCCCTTATCGAGAAGATAGATATTTACAGCAAAAGAAACAGGGAAGCTGATAAATAACCCGGCTATACCCAAATATAATAAGCACCTCATGATTAATTTATTATATTTCATCAAAAAAATGAAAAGAATTGATTTTTTCCCAAGAGAAAATTCAACTGTACTTACTAACATAACGTATAATAAAAGCGGTGTTGTTATTGCCACTATTACAATCGGCCCCGAAAATACAATAATATCTGTCATATTATACAAAGAAATAATATAACTAAAAACCAGCACACCTACAGCAGCGGATAAGATAAAAAAGAATACGGATGCTATTGCTTTCCCCCAGGCTGGCATAATCAATACCTCGGTAACGAATGAAGAATTTTATTAACATCAGCCTGCGGCGTTCGTGTTCTTTTCGATTCCTCTCTCAAATACTGAATAAGCTTTTCGCTTAATCCATATTTGCTATCTATATACTCTAAACCAACTGCAATACCAAACCCTATTGCAAATACAATTAGCCCAACAGCGATTATACTTGCCCCCGCAGCTGCTCCTGATAATAATAATGCGCCTATAGCCCAAGACCCCGCAGCAACTAATGCTGTTTTCGCCATATCAACAGTCACGTTTCCCAGAAAATCAGCGAAATGATATTCATCCTTAAAGGCCCATTCCAGCCCTCTGTAAATAAATGAGAAAACCAGACAAAATTTAACGCCTTTGACAATGCCATCTTTCAACCCCTGCCTGCCGATCCCCATGTTCAGCATGGTAGGGTGAGTGGCACCGTAACGGGTTCCGATCACTATCCGTCTGACACCGGCACGACCCGATATTCTGATATAGGTTTTTCCGTTTGCAGCCCTGAATTCTGTTGCTTTTATGTCTAATAACCTAAACTCACGGATGAGATTAATCACGCTGGGGGCGTCATATTGCCCGTCTTCCCTGAGTGCCTTTTCAAACCCGATAGCATCAAAAAATTCGTGCTGAGGCTTAAGTTGAGTACTAAAGATGGGCTGAGTCACAAAAAAGATAAAGACCCCCATTAAAACACCCGTACTTTTATTTTTGATAGTGCCCGGACGGCTAACTATTTGTTTTTAAAAGCCCATGAAACATGGGCAAATAAAAGTGGTACAACGTTGTAGTGATACGGTAATTCTGTTTTTTATGTCGGCATGTTAACTAAAATGTTTCCCAGTCATCCTCGTCATTATTTTTCAGTTTTTTTATATCGGGCCGCTGTAACGGTACCACGGTGCTGGTTTTAACGTTGCTCTTCAGTTCTCCTGCCTGTATCTGAAAAACAGATACCGCCTGAGTCAGTCTGCCTGCCTGCTCTTCCAGTGACGCAGCTGCCGCTGCTGACTGCTCGACTAACGCGGCATTCTGCTGGGTCACCCGGTCCATTTCCGTCACCGCCACACCCACCTGGTCAATCCCGCGGCTTTGTTCGTCCGAGGCGGAGGCTATCTCACTCATGATGTCGGTCACCCGGGTGACGGCGCTGACAATTTCATTCATCGTCTCACCGGCACGCTCAACCAGTACCGCACCGGTATCGACTCTGCCGACCGAATCCTCAATCAAAGTTTTGATTTCCCGGGCCGCCTGCGCACTGCGCTGGGCCAGATTACGCACTTCACCGGCAACGACCGCAAATCCCCGGCCCTGCTCACCGGCACGGGCGGCTTCTACGGCAGCATTCAGCGCCAGAATGTTGGTCTGGAAGGCGATACCGTCAATCACACTGATGATATCGGCAATTTTCTTCGAGCTGTCGCCGATACCACGCATAGTTTCCACAACATCATCCACCACTTTCCCGCCGCGTTCTGCGGTCTCGGAGGCAGTCAGCGCCAGATGACTGGCCTGACGGGCATTATCGGCATTCTGACGCACAGTGGCAGTCAGTTCCTCCATACTGGCGGCGGTTTCTTCAAGAGACGCAGCCTGTTGCTCGGTCCGTGAAGAGAGGTCGTTATTACCGGCCGAGATCTCACTGGCACCGCTGTAAATGGCATTGGCGCCATCACGGACATCACCGACGGTGACCGCCAGTTCATGCTGCATATGGCACAATGTTTCCGCGAGTGTCATTATTTCATTAGCACCTGAAATAGTAATATTTTTTGACAGATTTCCTCTGGCTATATCCTGAATATTATCAACAACATTATTCAATGGAGAAATAATGACTTTTTTAATGTAAACCCAAGAAAGTATGATTAATAGTAATGACGTTAAAATGATAGCTATGGATATGTATATTGTTTTGTTATAGTCATCATATGAATCCTGAATGGTTTTTTCATATGAATTTATATATCCATCCTGGTATACATCATAGCTTCTGTCAAAATCCCGGGCGATAGATGTTAAGTTATTCTCGCTAAATGCAGCAACGTCATTATCCTTTAAAAGTTTAATGGAATTATTTAATTCATCCTGGTATTTATTAAATGATTCATTTAATTTTATCAGGTCATTGCTACTTATAAATTCAGCAGGCTGCTCAATAAACGAGCCCCAGATTTCCCGGGATTTATCTATTTCCTTTACTGCAGCACTTAAACTATCCGAAGGCGCGCCACCTTTACCTGAGGAAATTTCATTTGCTGCCTTTTGAATAAAGTACCCGGCTTTTCGTAACCTATATATAACATCATCTGCATCTGCTGCATTTTTTGTATTGATACTATCAGCAATGTCGCTTGAGTGATTTTTTTCTGCATAAGTAATCGTCAGAGAGATACTTACTATCTGAATTACGAAGAACAATAACAAGATAAAAAGAAAAGAAGCGGATATTTTAATTCGATTAAACATGGGGAGATATTCTTTGTTGGTATTACATGATGCAATAATTTTACCATGAATATGTTATTTTCATGTATCAATAACAACTCATTTTCGTTTCATTATTACCTGGTTATTGTTTCTTTTTTGTTATTGAAACTCGTAATTTGTCTGTATGTGAGTAAATTGATATTTAAAAATATGTTCTCTTCTGTGAGGATAATGTCTGCATTCAGATCACCGATGAGTATGGAGTTTGTTGCAAAAATTAAGTTGATGATGAACACTGACGTCGTCGTCTCTTTCAGAGGAAAACGAAAGGCGGGACTTTTTTGGGAACCTACAGGATTCGATATAATGATTTTACCCATTGATAAATAACAAATACCACCCATTCAATTATCTGCCATGCTCCCAATAATGCCCCCTTTTGTTTTTTTGAAGATATCTTTGGGCTGTTTTTTAAACAGACTGATACAAAATGATAAGGGTGTACTACGCTGCAAAAATATCACCGTTTGAATCGCCAAGTGCTAATGTTTTTTGTTTTCCGTCGAATCGATATTGTAACCGCCAGTATTTAGAACCATTAGAATGCACGTAAAGGTGCATTCCTTGTCGGTTGATGTAGGCTGATGTAGGTAGACGTCAGTTGAACGAAGAAAGGTTAAAATCAGCTAATCCACTGAATTTTAGGCATAAAAAAAGACATCAGTTGATGTCCATTGACTTCGAAATGGTACGCCCTACAGGATTCGAACCTGTGACCTACGGCTTAGAAGGCCGTTGCTCTATCCAGCTGAGCTAAGGGCGCACTGAGGAAAAAAGCAGCGGGTTAACTGCTTGATGCACCGTGGATTATACGGCTGAAGCGCGGCGAGTCAATCAGAAAATAAGTTATCTTCGGCAGTAACTTTCCGCCACCTCAATAAAACATAACTGACAGACGGAAAATGTTCTGACAGAATAGTGCCCATCTTTTATCTGTTTTATGGATTTTTACACGATGTCAGCAAAAATTATAGACGGGAAAACGATTGCGTCGACCATCCGGGCCGAAGTTGCCGCAAAAGTTCAGCAGCGGATTGCTAACGGAAAACGGGCTCCCGGTCTCGCCGTTATCCTGGTCGGTGAGAACCCTGCATCTCAGATTTATGTCGCCAGCAAACGCCGTTCCTGTGAAGAAGTCGGATTTATTTCACGTTCTTATGACCTCCCCGATACCACCAGCGAAGCCGAACTCCTCCATCTCATTGATAAACTGAATAACGATAATACTATCGACGGGATACTCGTTCAGCTTCCGCTGCCAGCCGGTATTGATAATGTCAAAGTCATTGAGCGTATTCATCCGGATAAAGACGTAGACGGTTTTCATCCTTATAATATCGGCCGCCTGTGCCAGCGTGCGCCGAATCTGCGCCCCTGCACACCACGCGGTATTGTGACGCTGCTTGAGCGCTGCAATATCAATACGTTTGGTCTGAATGCGGTGATTGTCGGTGCATCCAATATTGTCGGCCGTCCGATGAGTCTGGAACTGCTGCTGGCCGGTTGTACCACAACGGTCACTCACCGTTTTACCACCAATCTGCGTCACCATGTTGAACATGCGGATCTGCTGATTGTGGCGGTCGGGAAACCCGGCTTTATTCCGGGTGAGTGGATCAAACCCGGCGCGATTGTGATTGATGTCGGTATTAACCGCCTGGAAAACGGCAAAGTGGTCGGCGATGTGAATTTTGCCGAAGCCGCTGAGCGCGCGGAGTGGATAACCCCGGTACCGGGCGGCGTCGGGCCGATGACCGTTGCCACACTGATTCAGAATACCTTACAGGCCTGCGAAGAATTTCACGATAAGGACGAATAACCATGGATATTTTTAATCTCGACGGGCATCCGCATGTCGAACTGTGTGATCTGCTCAAAATTCAGGGCTGGGCCGACAGCGGTGCTGCCGCCAAACAATTTATCGCTGATGGTCAGGTGGCTGTTGACGGTGAAACAGAAACCCGCAAGCGCTGCAAAATCACCGCCGGTAAAGTGGTGGAATTTGCCGGCCAGCAGGTAAAAGTGGCTGAATAATCGTAATCTGCGAATAAACCAGAGCACTGCCTCTGGTTTTTTTATCCGTATAATAAGAGCCGCAAAAAATGAAAACACAAAAATTTCAGCCGGTGCAGATTGCCCTGCACTGGTTTATTTTCCTGCTTGTGATTGTCGTTTATGTCAGCGCCCTGTTACGGGATAACGCTGACGAACCACTGAGAAGTCTGTTGTCCGGGCTGCATTACAGTTGCGGTATTGCTGTCGGTATACTGATGATTGTCCGGCTGGCGGTCAGAATAAAGCACCGCGCACCGGCTATTATTCCAAAACCGTCACCAATGATAACCGGCTTATCCCACCTGGTGCATCTGATAATCTTTGTGATATTTATTCTGTTACCGGTACTCGGTTTCAGTATTAAATATCTTAACGGTTATGACTGGTCATTATTAGGTATCCCGATGCCGGTCTCCGCCGCACCGGATGAAGATCTCGCGTACAGCATACAGAATATTCATGAGATCATTGCCAATACCGGTTATTTTATTATCGGCCTGCATGCCGCCGCCGCACTGGCACATCACTACTTCTGGAAAGATAATACCCTGCTGCGCATGATGCCGCGCAAGCGGGACTGATTATCAGCCGCTGAATAACAAAACGCCCGGCAATTATGACCGGGTGTTTTTAATACTGAAGAACGGTATCTGTATAATTTGTTAACGGTATTTTTTGTGATATTCACCACGGGTGGCTTTCAATTGTTCAGCCATCGCTTTCGCTTCCGGAATTTTACCCTCTCCCGCCAGTTTCAGGGCCTCGTCGATTTGTCCGGTCAGAACATCATAACCGTGATGGTAATCCTTCACTTCTGCGCTGTCCGCCGCTTTACCTTTCAGTTTTGCCGGTAACTCTTCTTTGGCACTCTGTGCCGCAGCACGCATGTCGGTCAGTGCAGTTTTCAGCGCTGCCGTGTCATCTGTTTTTTCAACGATCTGCAGATTCGCGTTCAGCGTTTTCATATTATCTGACAATCCGGCGGCAGATGCCGTCATTGCGCCAAATGCACAGACAGATGCCACCAGCATAGCTAACATATTTTTACTCATCAGATGCTTCCTTTATTTTTAATATAAAAGTACGACAAAGACATCACACAATAAAGCAGGTGCTGTAACAGAATAGCGGATAACCGGCTGTTGTGCCTGCCCGGTAAAAATAAAGTGATATAAAAAAGCCCGGCAGTGAATAATGCCGGGCTTTTCAGTCAGAATGTAATAATGATTACTTACGGCGCCAGGTGGTACCCTGCGGGCCATCTTCCAGCACAATACCCATATCAGTTAAAGCATCACGGGCTGCATCTGCCAGCGCCCACGCTTTCGACGCGCGGGCATCGTTACGCTGTTTGATCAGTGCTTCGATTTTTGCTGTATCTTCATCACTTTCACTCTGCGCACCGCTTTGCAGGAACTGCTCAGGGTCCTGAGTCAGCAGCCCCAGCACACCCGCCAGCTGGCGCAGTTGTGCCGCCAGGCCGTTTGCTGCGATCATATCTTCCTGTTTCAGACGGTTCAGTTCACGCGCCATATCAAACAGCACAGAATAGGCTTCCGGCGTGTTGAAATCATCATCCATCGCATCACGGAAACGGTTTGCGAATTCCTCATTCACCACGACTGCCGCGTCTTTATCTGTGCCGCGCAGTGCGGTATAGAAACGTTCCAGTGCGGTACGCGCCTGTTTCAGGTTCTCTTCCGTGTAGTTAAGCTGGCTGCGGTAATGAGCGGACAGCAGGAAGTAACGCACCGTTTCCGGGTCGTAATAACCCAGTACATCGCGAATGGTGAAGAAGTTATTGAGGGATTTCGACATCTTCTCTTTATCGACCATCACCATCCCGGAGTGCATCCAGTAATTGACATACGGGCCGTCGTGGGCACAGGTGGACTGTGCAATTTCGTTTTCATGATGCGGGAACATCAGATCAGAACCGCCGCCGTGAATGTCAAAATGTGTACCCAGCTGTTTGCTGTTCATGGCGGAACACTCGATATGCCAGCCCGGACGGCCTGCGCCCCATGGCGATTCCCATGACGGTTCACCCGGTTTGGACATTTTCCACAGTACGAAATCCATCGGGTTGCGTTTCACATCCGCCACCTCGACACGGGCACCGGCCTGAAGCTGCTCCAGATCCTGACGTGACAGCAGGCCGTACTCCGGGTCGCTGCTGATATCAAACATCACATCCCCGTTCTCCGCCACATAGGCATGACCGCGATCAAGCAGCAACTGCGTGATCTCAATAATCTCTTTGATATGATGTGTGGCTCGCGGCTCTGAATCCGGACGCATCAGGTTCATGGCATCGAAATCGCGGTGCATCTCCGCCACCATGCGATCCACCAGCTGATCACAGGTTTCGTTATTTTCATTCGCCCGTCTGATGATTTTGTCGTCCACATCCGTGATGTTGCGGATATAGTTCACCTCATACCCGGCGTGACGCAGATAGCGCACGATGGTGTCAAACGCGACAAATGTCCGCCCGTGTCCGATATGACACAGGTCGTAAACAGTGATACCACACACGTACATCCCGATTTTACCGGGGTTAATGGGCTTAAATTCCTCTTTTTGTCTTGATAATGTGTTATAAATTTTCAGCATAGGACTATTCCATTAAAAGTCTGTACGTGTTGATGGTGACTTCTGTTAATTAATTGATAATAAATACTTTATTTTTTATATCTGTCTGCGGGGATCATAATCTGAGACAGGTCAGGTTATTGAAACGCGAATACCCTGCAAATGCAAGAAAGACCCTGTAAAACCCGGTGATTATAACAAATACTGACGCAGATTAGTGAGTATGATATAACACACCCCGGAGATAAAAACGGCAGATTATTGCCTTTAAAATATAAGCAGCAGGAAATTATTATGGTAACTTTTCATACAAATCATGGTGATATCGTCATTAAGACGTTCGCGGACAAAGCACCGGAAACGGTCGCAAACTTCCTGAAATATTGTGAAGATGGTTTCTACAATAACACCATTTTCCATCGTGTTATCAATGATTTCATGGTCCAGGGCGGCGGTTTTGAGCCGGGCATGAAGCAGAAGCCAACCCTCGGTATGATTAAAAACGAAGCCAACAACGGTCTGAAAAACAACCGCGGCACCCTGGCGATGGCCCGTACCAACGATCCGCATTCCGCCACTGCACAGTTTTTCATCAACGTGGTTGACAACGACTACCTGAACTTCCGTTCAGAAACACCAAGTGGCTGGGGCTACTGTGTGTTTGCTGAAGTGGTTGAAGGTATGGATGTTGTGGACAAAATCAAAGCGGTCAAAACCGGCAACAGCGGTATGCACCAGGATGTGCCGCGCGAAGATGTGATCATCGAAAGCGTGACTGTTTCTGAGTAAGTATGACCACGCTTATTATTGCAGATTTGCATTTAAATGAGCACGAGCCGGCGATTACCGCCGGCTTTCTTCGTTTTCTGCGGGAACAGGCGGTTCATGCATCACAGCTTTATATCCTCGGTGATTTTTTTGATTACTGGATTGGTGATGACGACCCGAACCCGCTGCATAAAACCGTGGCTGATGCGCTGAAATTCCTCAGTGACAGCGGCGTGAAGATCTTCTTTATCTGCGGCAACCGTGATTTCCTGCTGGGCAAACGCTATGCCCGTCAGTGCGGCATGACCCTGCTGCCGGACACACAGGTGATTGAGGCCGAAGGGCATCAGATCCTGATCCTGCACGGTGATACCCTCTGCACGGATGACACAGACTACCAGCACTACCGCCGGCGTGTTCACACGCCGTGGATCCAGCGCCTGTTTCTGTGGCTGGTTCGGGTCCCGCGGGGGCCCCCGCGCTTGTTTCTGGGCCTGCCGTTGTCGCTGCGCCTGAAAATCGCGAAAAAAATGCGCACGGGCAGTCAATCTGCCAATCAGCGCAAAAGTGAAGCGATTATGGATGTGAATCAGAACGAGGTGATGAAAGCATTCCGTCAGTACCGGACCCGCTGGATGATCCATGGCCACACCCACCGTCCCGCGGTTCATGATGTTTCCGCTGACGGCGAAACGCATTTTCGCGGTGTCCTCGGCGCGTGGCACTCACAGGGTTCTGCCTTTAAAATCACCCCGGACAGCATTTCACTGATCTTCTTTCCGTTCTGAGCCGTTATCTCCCCCTATTTGTGAAAAATCCGTGACGCAAACGTTTTCCTTCCTGATTTACCGTGATATTATGCCCGTCTTCTTCACCGGCTCACTGCCGGACGTCTGTCAATTTTCGTGACGCGGGATGTACAGGAGCACCGAAAACATGAACGCCGCCTCTTCGCAACAACACTCACCGGCAGCCAAAGTGGCTATTGTTATGGGATCCAAAAGTGACTGGAGCACCATGGAGCACGCCGCTGCGATCCTCGATATGCTTCAGGTGCCTTATCACACAGAAGTGGTTTCCGCGCACCGCACGCCGGACAAACTGTTTTCCTTTGCTGAAACCGCAAAAGAGAACGGGTTTGATGTGATCATTGCCGGTGCCGGTGGTGCCGCACATCTGCCGGGAATGCTGGCGGCGAAAACCCTCGTTCCGGTACTGGGTGTGCCGGTACAGAGCGCCGCGCTCAGCGGTGTTGACAGTCTCTATTCCATTGTGCAGATGCCGAAAGGTATTCCGGTCGGTACGCTGGCTATCGGCAAAGCCGGTGCCGCCAATGCCGCCCTGCTCGCCGCACAGATCCTCGCCCTGCATGATGAGACGCTGCTGACCCGCCTGACAGACTGGCGTAATGCACAGACTGATGATGTCCTCAGCCACCCGGATCCGCGGGAGGCCAACTGATGAAACCGGTGTGTGTTCTGGGAAACGGTCAGCTGGGCCGGATGCTGCGCCAGGCCGGTGAGCCGCTGGGTATTTCGGTTTATCCGGTCGGGTTGGATGCCGAACCGGAGTCCGTTCCTTATCAGCACAGTGTGATCACCGCTGAAATCGAGCAGTGGCCGCAGACCGCGCTGACACAGGTGCTGGAGCAGCACCCCGCCTTTATCAACCGCGATATCTTTCCGCGTCTGGCCGACCGCCTGCCGCAGAAACGACCGTTTCCCCCTCTGCATCCCCCCCCCTCCCCGTGGCAGCCGCTGTCGTCTCCTGATGAATGGCCGGACATTTTTACCCGTCTCGGGGATTTTGTCATCGTCAAGCGCCGCACCGGCGGTTATGACGGACGCGGTCAGTGGCGGGTACGTCCCGGTGATGAATCGGCCCTGCCGCCGGAAATTTACGGCGAATGTATTGCCGAGAAAGGCATCCTGTTTTCCGGTGAAGTGTCGCTGGTCGGTGCCCGTAACCGCGCCGGGGAATGTGTGTTTTATCCGCTGACCCATAACCATCACGAAGAAGGTATTCTGCGCATGAGCGTGGCCTTCCCGCCGG
>OCAE01001037.1_pt1 | contig 14110 bp, 12 predicted proteins | sample 1495581 | NCBI WGS metagenome assembly OCAE01 (sample SAMEA2580278, study PRJEB22360) | human gut metagenome | biome: human gut; feature: human-associated habitat; material: faeces | place: Denmark | collected 2008/2010 | reverse complement strand
GGCCCCGTTAACCGCGCACTACGACGCCGAGTTTGCGGTGAAGGTACTGCCCTGCCTGTCGCAAATCGGCAGTGGCTCTTTGCCGGTTGATAGACTCCCCAGCGCGGCATTAACTTTTACACCACATGACGGTCGCGGAAGCCGTCTTGAAGCCCTGGCGACCCGCTGGCGTGAGCTGCCGGTTCCGGTCATCGGCCGGATTTACGAAGGTCGCCTGTGGCTGGATTTACGCTGTCTTGAAGATGAGACCCGGTTTATGGAGATGTTGTTGAAATGATTATTGCGACCGCCGGACATGTCGACCATGGGAAAACGACGCTGCTGCAGGCCATTACCGGCGTGAATGCCGACCGCCTGCCGGAAGAGAAAAAGCGCGGAATGACTATCGATCTGGGCTATGCCTACTGGCCGCAACCGGACGGGCGCGTGCTGGGGTTTATCGATGTCCCCGGTCACGAGAAATTTCTCTCAAACATGCTGGCGGGCGTGGGCGGTATCGATCATGCGTTGCTGGTCGTCGCCTGCGACGATGGCGTGATGGCGCAAACGCGTGAACACCTGGCGATTCTACAACTGACCGGGAATCCAACGCTGACGGTGGCGTTGACCAAAGCCGATCGTGTGGATGACGCGCGGGTGCAGGAGGTTCAGCAGCAGGTGCAGGATGTCCTGCGCGAGTATGGCTTTGCACAGGCGATGTTATTTGTGACGGCCGCCAATGAAGGCCGTGGGATTGACGCGTTGCGCGAACATTTGCTGCAACTGCCCGCCCGCGAACACGCCAGGGATCAGACGTTCCGACTGGCTATCGACCGCGCCTTTACCGTAAAAGGCGCCGGGTTGGTGGTGACCGGTACCGCGCTGAGCGGCGAAGTGAACGTCGGGGATACGTTGTGGCTGACCGGTGTGAATACGTCTATGCGTGTGCGCGGACTTCACGCGCAAAACCAGGCGAGCGAGCATGCCCATGCCGGGCAGCGCATCGCGTTGAATATCGCTGGCGATGCCGAAAAAGAACAGCTTAACCGTGGTGACTGGTTGCTTTCAGACGCCCCACCTGAACCGTTTACGCGGGTGATTGTGGCGCTGGAAAGTCACGTTCCACTCACGCAGTGGCAGCCACTGCACATTCACCATGCGGCCAGCCATGTGACCGGGCGCGTATCGCTGCTGGAAGATAATCTGGCGGAACTGGTATTTGATACACCGCTGCTGCTGGTTGATAACGACCGCCTGGTGCTGCGCGATATCTCCGCGCGCGCGACGCTTGCCGGGGCGCGGGTGGTCACTCTCAATCCGCCACGTCGCGGCAAACGTAAACCGGAATATCTGCAATGGCTGGCAACGCTGGCGGCGGCGAAAGATGACGGTGCCGCACTGGCTGTGCATCTGCAACGCGGGGCGGTAAATTTGCCCGACTTTGCGTGGGCACGCCAGTTGAATGGCGACGGCATGCGCTCACTCATTCACCAGCATGGTTTTATTCAGGCGGGTTACAGCCTGCTGAATGCGGAGGTCGCCGCGCGCTGGCAGCGCAAAATTCTCGATACGCTGGCGACTTATCATGAACAGCATCGCGATGAGCCAGGTCCGGGGCGTGAACGCCTGCGCCGCATGGCGCTGCCGATGGAAGATGAAGCGCTGGTGCTGTTGTTGATTGAGCAAATGCGCGACAGCGGTGATATTCACAGCCACCACGGCTGGCTGCACCTGCCGGATCACAAGGCCGGATTTACTGACGAACAGCAGACGACCTGGCTTAAGACCGCGCCGTTATTTGGTGACGAACCCTGGTGGGTCCGCGATCTCGCCCGCGAAACCGCCACCGATGAGCAAACGATGCGTCTGGTGTTGCGTCAGGCAGCACAGCAGGGGATGATTACGGCGATCGTAAAAGATCGTTACTACCGTAACGATCGCATTGTGGCTTTCGCCAGCATGATCCGCGAACTGGATCTGGAGAAAGGCTCAACCTGCGCAGCCGATTTTCGCGATCGGTTGGGCGTAGGGCGAAAACTGGCGATTCAAATTCTGGAATACTTCGACCGGATTGGCTTTACTCGTCGCCGTGGAAACGATCATCTATTACGTGATGCGTTATTATTTCCGGAAAAGGGATAATACAATTTATTTAAAATAAGAATGAATTGATACAATAAATAGTTTGAAACGAAAAGAGCCCATTAATTTGTAGCCTAATGTGCTCTTTTATTTTTTCATTAAATAAATGACCGCTGCGATCATATTTTATCCTGAGATTCGTTCGTATGCTGCAATTCCTTCTGAAACTATTAAGGATTGAGCATATGGCCGCTTCAATATTTTATATTCCTTCCGTGAATATAATAGGGGCTGATTCATTAAAAGATGCAATGAATACAATGACGGAATATGGCTTTCGTCGGACGTTAATTGTCACGGACAGCGTGCTGATGCAGTTAGGCATGGCGGGTCATATTCAAAGGGCATTGCAGGAACATGATATTTTCAGCGTCATTTTTGATGGCACACATCCTAATCCGACGACAATAAACGTCGCCGACGGCCTGAAGATCCTGAAAGAAAATGACTGCGATAGCGTTATTTCGCTGGGTGGCGGTTCCCCACATGATTGTGCCAAAGGGATTGCGCTGGTGGCCGCGAATGGGGGAGATATCCGCGATTATGAAGGTGTTGATCGCTCGGCAAAACCGCAGTTGCCGATGATTGCGATTAACACCACGGCAGGAACTGCGTCTGAAATGACGCGGTTCTGCATTATCACTGACGTCGATCGTCACATCAAAATGGCGATAGTGGATAAACACGTCACGCCGTTGTTGTCGGTGAATGACTCTTTGCTGATGGTCGGCATGCCGAAATCGTTGACGGCGGCGACCGGCATGGATGCACTGACCCATGCGATCGAAGCGTATGTCTCGGTGGCCGCCACGCCGATCACCGATGCCTGTGCGCTGAAAGCGGTGACCATGATTTCTGACAATCTGAGCATCGCGGTGGAATCGGGTGGCAATGTACATGCGCGCGAAGCGATGGCCTATGCGCAGTTCCTGGCGGGGATGGCCTTCAATAACGCGTCATTAGGCTATGTCCACGCGATGGCGCACCAGTTAGGCGGTTTCTATGACCTGCCGCACGGCGTGTGTAATGCCGTTTTGCTGCCACACGTTCAGGTGTTCAACAGTCAGGTAGTCGCCGCGCGTCTGCGTGACTGTGCGGCAGCAATGGGCGTGCATGTCGCGGGGATGACCGACGCCGAAGGCGCTCAAGCCTGTATCGATGCGATCCGCGCGCTGGCGCGGCAGGTCAATATCCCGGCAGGCCTGCGCGACCTGGGGGTGAAAGAAGAGGATATTCCGGTGCTGGCGACCAATGCGCTGAAAGATGCCTGCGGTCTGACCAACCCAATCCAGGCTACACACGACGAGATCATGGCTATCTATCGTGCGGCGATGTAATTCGTTTATCTGATTATCTGGCTTGCCGATCGGACTGGATTTGCAGGCCGGATAACGTGACCACAGTCGTAAAGCTATCACGACCTGGCGAAAAAATCGCCAGCGCCGACTACCCTTGTTATACCCCTGTAGCAAGGAGACGATCATGACCAATAATCCCCCCCGTATTCAACCCGGCGAGTATGGTTTTCCCCTGAAGTTAAAGGCCCGTTACGACAACTTTATCGGTGGCGGCTGGGTTGCCCCGAGTGATGGCGAGTATTACCAGAACCTGACGCCCGTTACCGGGCAACTGCTATGCGAAGTGGCTTCTTCCGGTAAAAGGGACATTGACCTGGCGCTTGACGCGGCTCACAAGGTGAAAGACAAGTGGGCGCATACTTCTGTTCAGGATCGGGCGGCGATTCTGTTCAAAATTGCTGACCGCATGGAGCAGAATCTCGAACTGCTGGCGACGGCGGAGACCTGGGATAACGGTAAACCGATCCGTGAAACCAGCGCAGCGGATGTCCCGCTGGCGATCGACCACTTCCGCTATTTCGCCTCCTGTATTCGTGCCCAGGAGGGTGGGATCAGCGAAGTGGATAGCGATACGGTGGCTTATCACTTCCACGAACCGCTCGGTGTGGTTGGGCAAATTATCCCGTGGAACTTCCCCTTATTGATGGCGAGCTGGAAGATGGCGCCCGCGCTGGCGGCAGGTAACTGCGTGGTGCTCAAGCCCGCGCGCCTGACGCCGCTGTCCGTTTTACTGTTGATGGAAGTGATTGGCGATCTCCTTCCCCCCGGCGTGGTGAACGTGGTGAACGGCGCTGGCGGTGAGATTGGTGAGTATCTGGCGACCTCGAAACGCATTGCCAAAGTGGCATTCACCGGCTCAACGGAAGTCGGGCAGCAGATCATGCAGTATGCCACGCAGAATATCATCCCGGTCACCCTGGAGTTGGGCGGGAAATCGCCAAACATCTTCTTCGCCGACGTGATGGACGAAGAAGATGCCTTCTTCGATAAGGCGCTGGAAGGCTTTGCGCTCTTTGCCTTTAACCAGGGCGAGGTCTGCACCTGCCCGAGTCGCGCACTGGTACAGGAATCCATCTATGAACGCTTTATGGAGCGCGCTATTCGCCGCGTAGAAAGCATCCGCAGCGGTAACCCGCTGGATAGCGTGACGCAAATGGGAGCGCAGGTCTCTCATGGACAGATGGAAACCATCCTGAATTACATTGATATCGGCAAGAAAGAGGGGGCGGATGTCCTGACTGGCGGACGGCGTAAGCAGCTTGAAGGTGACCTGAAAGACGGCTATTACCTCGAACCGACGATCCTGTTTGGTAAGAACAATATGCGCGTGTTCCAGGAGGAGATCTTTGGCCCGGTACTGGCGGTCACAACGTTCAAAACAATGGACGAGGCGCTGGAGTTAGCCAACGACACCCAGTACGGTCTTGGCGCGGGCGTCTGGAGCCGTAATGGCAATCTGGCGTATAAAATGGGACGCGGCATTCAGGCAGGACGCGTGTGGACCAACTGCTACCATGCTTATCCGGCCCACGCGGCCTTTGGCGGCTATAAGCAGTCTGGGATCGGACGCGAAACCCACAAAATGATGCTGGAACACTATCAGCAGACGAAATGCTTGCTGGTGAGTTATTCCGATAAACCGCTGGGACTTTTTTAACTGACGGCGTTATGCCCGATGACGCTTTGCTTGTCGGGCATGACGATTAATCCATCACCTTCACCTGTAACGGACGGAAACGGCTGTAAACCCACAGTCCCAGGCACGCAATCGACCCGATGAAAACGGTAAACAGTACCGTGATAAACACGCCGCTGAACAGCGCGGCAGGAATAGCCAGCAAACCGTGTACGGGTTGATCGTTCCATTTCACCAGGTCGAAGCCAAAGAGACTCAGAACACCGCAAACAAAACTGAAAGATATCATCGGGATACCAAGGCCAATGAGTAATAACCGGTAGATGATGGCAGCGTTGATGCGCTTGAGGCTAACGGTGGATGAGGCTTCCGCGTTGTTCATTTTTGTTCCTGTCGTATTAGTGTTAAAACATAATAAACTGCGACTTGCCTAAAAAACAATACACTAAAAAATGTACAGTATATAAAAAACCATATGTCGATATATAAATATGAGAATTGCATGGCATCTGGTCATTCCACTATCATTCTTAAACCCTTTTATTTTTGACTATATCCTCTGGGGGAATATGTTTCTTGATTATTTTGCACTTGGGGTGCTTATTTTTGTATTCCTGGTTGTTTTCTACGGAATTATTATTTTGCATGATATTCCTTATTTAATTGCAAAAAAACGCAATCATCCTCATGCCGATGCCATTCATGTCGCAGGGTGGGTGAGTTTGTTTACATTACACGTTATCTGGCCTTTCTTGTGGATTTGGGCCACGCTATATCGTCCGGAGCGCGGGTGGGGAATGCAAAGCACTGAGCCTGGCGTTGTGCAACTCCAGGAACGTATTGCCGGACTGGAAAAACAACTGGCTGACCTGAAATCCTCCACTGCCGGGTATTAATTATGGATTTACTGATTATCCTGACCTATGTGGCTTTCGCATGGGCGATTTTTAAGATCTTCAAAATTCCCGCCAATAAATGGACGATCCCGACAGCGGCGCTGGGTGGGATATTTATTGTCAGCGGCTTAATCTTATTAATGAATTATAACCACCCCTATACGTTTAACGCGCAAAAAGCGGTGGTGTCTATTCCTGTTGTTCCGCAGGTCACCGGCGTGGTGATTGACGTGACGGACAAGAAAAATACGCTGATTAAAAAAGGTGAGGTGTTGTTCAGGCTTGATCCCACGCGCTATCAGGCCCGGGTGGATCGTCTGTTGGCGGATATTGTGACGGCGCAGCATAAGCAGCATGCGTTGGGTGCTGAACTGGATGAAATGGCCGCTAATACGCAGCAGGCAAAAGCCACGCGGGACAAGTTTGCGAAAGAGTATCAACGCTATGCGCAGGGGAGCCAGGCGAAGGTGAATCCGTTTTCTGAGAGAGATATTGATGTTGCGCGGCAGAACTATCTGGCGCAAGAAGCCTCGGTGAAATCGTCAACGGCGGAGCAACAGCAGATTCAAAGCCAGTTAGACAGCCAGGTGTTGGGTGAGCATTCGCAAATCGCCAGTCTGAAAGCGCAGCTGGCCGAGGCGGAATATAACCTTGCACAGACCATCGTCCGCGCGCCGAGTGATGGCTATGTGACCCAAGTGCTGATTCGCCCGGGAACCTATGCAGCCTCGTTGCCCCTGCGCCCGGTGATGGTGTTTATTCCTGCTCAGAAGCGGCAAATTGTCGCACAATTCCGCCAGAACTCGCTGCTGCGACTGGCGCCAGGCGATGAAGCGGAAGTGGTGTTTAATGCCTTACCGGGCAAAGTATTCAGCGGTAAGTTGGCTGCGATAAGCCCCGTGGTGCCGGGCGGGACGTACCAGGCTGGCGGGACGTTGCAGTCGCTGAATACGGTGCCGGGATCGGAAGGCGTCATTGCGACGATTGAGTTGAACGAACATGCTGATTTAAGCGCATTACCGGATGGGATCTATGCGCAGGTAGCAGTCTACTCCGACCATTTCAGCCATGTCTCTGTCATGCGTAAAGTACTGTTACGTATGACCAGTTGGGTACATTACCTCTATCTCGACCATTAATTGTCGTTGACGGATGTTTGCTCGGGCCGCAACAAGTGTGCTTGAGCAAGTTGGTTGCGTATTTCACGCAGCATTTCATCAAGCACATACTGCACTCGCCAGGGCTGGTACTCCCGCTTTCGGAAGATTGCAACCAGGTCCAGCCACCACTCATTTTGTGCAGGAAAGCAAGGTACCAGCGTACCGGCCTGGAGATCGCCTTGTACGCTTTTATCAGGGGCAAAGACAATGCCCAGATGATTACGCGCCAGTTCCAGCGCCGACTGGGTGTTGTCACAAACGTAATTTCCCGTGACGCGATAATCACGAATCTCTTTACTTCCGGTGACGTTAAACCGCCAGATATTAGCGTCATCAATCATCATGGAATCAATCAGAATACAGGAATGATGCTCAAGATCGTCAGGTTGATGAATGGGATGCATCTCAAGATAAGTGGGGCTGGCGAAAGCGGTTACTGCATATTTGGTGATAAAGCTGGCAACCAGCGATTCGTCCTTGGGATGGGCATAGGTAATTAACACATCACAGTCATCAGGGAATTCAACGCCTTCAAAAAAGGCTTTCCGCTCAAGATTACACGTTTTCAGCGACAAAGTGATGTCGCCAATATCGTTGATTTGCGCAATGACGTGTTTAGACAAGTAAGCGATGATGCCTGTCGGCGCGTACACCGTTACCCGTCCCCGCTTTTCGTGCTTATAATCAGCAATGAAATGGTTAAGCTGCTCGTTTCTGTCGAGCATGTCATTAATGTAGGGCAGGAGCGCCACGCCAAAAGGCGTCAAGGTGAGTTGCCGGGTCGTCCTGTCAAAGACCTTAAGACCGATTTTTGATTCAAAATCAGCAAGATACTTACTGACATTGGCCTGTGCGATGCCAAGCACGGTAGCAGCATGGCTGATGTTTTCACTGGCAGCTATTACCGAAATGATCTTTAACTCCCGGTGCTTGAGTTGTAATTTATTCATCGCAGCAGCTCAATATATATAAGTTTTTATATATTACTATATAAATATGGGCCTTGCACCGAAGAATTTGTAAGCATTATTATTTCCGACGATTTGTGGCTTATTTTAAATGGAATGTCGGCATGTTAATTAAACGCAATATAGTAGCACTATTTGCTTTCTCCTTTATCGCCAGTGCATCAGCTTCAGAATTATCCATCGGTGCGGGTGCGGTATATAATGAATCTCCTTATCGTGGGTATAATGAAAATACCCATGCCATTCCCCTCATTAGCTATGAAGGTGAAGCATTCTATGTCCGGCAGACCGCTCTGGGCTACATTTTGTCTAAGAGTGAACAAAATGAATTTAGCGTGACCGCCTCCTGGATGCCGTTGGAATTTGATCCTTCTGATAACGACGACCACGCCATGAAAAAGCTCGACAAGCGCGACAGCACAATAATGGCGGGCGCGGCATGGTATCACCATGAAAGTTGGGGCAGCGTGAAGGTCTCTGCCGCCGCCGATGTCCTGGATAACAGCAACGGCTGGATGGGGGAATTATCGCTGTTCCGCAAAATTCCTGTCGGCCAACTTTCTCTGATCCCATCCGTCGGCGTTTTCTACTACGATGAAAATTTTAACAATTACTATTATGGTGTTTCAGGTAGCGAATCCCGCCACAGCGGCTTAGACCGTTATTCCGCGCAGGACAGTTGGGTTCCTTACGTCAGTCTGACCGCGAAATACCCCGTCACCGACAATATTGTTCTGATGGCGAGCGCGGCTTACAGCGTGCTGCCGGATGAAATTAAAGACAGCCCGATGATCGATCGTGACGATAGCTTCACCTTCCTGTCAGGTGTGAGCTGGCGCTTCTAAAGTCGTGAGAAGACTTGCCGGATGGTGGCCATTACCCCGGCCTGGGATTGTGTAAATTCGAGGTCTGCCGCCATTCGGCATATTTCTACCGCTATTCTGATAAGAGAACTACACTGTAATGATAATTGTCCCGGAACTGCCTGTTGCCGGGAGTCACTCCTCCTCTCCATGAAGCATAGTTGACCCATACAGCATATTAAACTGTAGTTTGTGATAAATATGCCCGTTTAACTTGCGCCGTCGAATATTCACACTGAAATAGAGTAACGCTCTGATAATTTGTTTTTAGATATTATTTAACAACGTCTGGATTTATCCTTCAGCTATTCATTCTGCACTTTACCAATAGCGAGATTAAAATGATCGCTTCAGGTATCTATTGAAATTAACTCTATTTTTTTTAAACTTGCGTAAGACAATATCTACAAGGACTTACACATGTTTAGCTATCGATAGTTCAGTAAAACGTGAGTATGTAATGATGGAATACCAGTTACATGGATTTATGATAGGTCGGGAAATATTTTTTGACATCAATGAGTCGAGAATTTTCAGGCTTCCGGTAAATAAAATGGACAGTGTAATTGCATTTGGTGGCGTATTTTTTAACCACACGATGTTACGCTTGTTTGTTTATCTTTTACTGAACGCCCGGACCCATTATGTTTCAAAAGATGAGTTACTCGTCAACGTCTGGGAAAAAAATGAATTAAGTGCTTCGACACAGCGTTTGTCTACGATGGTAAAAAATCTCAACAACAAATTATATTTGCTGGGATTACCCCAGCATTCCATCGTCAGCGTAAAAGGAAGCGGATACATACTGGCACTGGATAATATTCAACCGCTCTACAGTGTGGTAGATGAGGCAGATTATCAAATATAGGTATCACTCAATCGAGTGCCAGCTTATTCCGTAGCGTGATGTCGCCTGCGGATTATTACCCCTGGACGTCAATGCCCAGGGTTTTTTTTATATGTCAGGCAGAAAACGAGTCGCAAACATAAGGCGAATCCCCTGAACGTTTCAGGCATCTGACAAAATTCGACCATTTCCCTTGTTTGATCAAGGCAGCCGCGTCATTCTCTCTGGCACTCTGTGGTTTTACGGCGGAGGGAGGGAGCAATGAACCGGTTTATCATGGCGGATGCGGCAAAGTGTATTGGCTGTCGTACCTGCGAAGTCGCATGCGTGGTCTCGCATCAGGAGAATCAGGACTGTGCCGCGGTGTCAGCAGGACATTTTGTCTCACGCATCCGGGTTATTAAGGAAAATACGTTCACCACCGCCGTTGCCTGCCACCAGTGTGAAGATGCGCCGTGTGCCAATGTCTGCCCGACCCAGGCCATTCGTCGCGATCGTGGACATATTTTTGTTGAACAGGCGCACTGTATTGGCTGCAAAAGTTGCATGCTGGCTTCCCCGTTCGGCGCAATGAACGTCGTCGCACAAACCTCGCGCGTACAGGCAGTGAAATGCGATCTCTGTTGGCATCGTGATACGGGACCTGCCTGCGTGGAGGCTTGCCCGACGGGGGCATTGAATTGTCTGGATGCGGCGAGCGTGCAACGTCAGCGTTTACACGCTCAGCCTTTATAAGCGCGTCACCCGGCCTGGTTGGGCCGGGACAGCGTTACTGATTTTCCGCCCAGGCGCGTTCTACCTCTTCAGCCAGAATTTTTACCCCAGCTTCAATTTTCTCCGGATCGGGAACATAGTTCATACGCATACACTGGTGCGTGTGCGGCCAGGGCTTATCGAGCCCCGGGAAGAAGTAATGTCCCGGTACCATCAGCACACCACGTGCTTTCAGGCGCTGGTAGAGCAGTTCGGTGGTGATGGGCAGGTCCTGGAACCACAACCAGAGGAAAATCGCCCCTTCAGGTTTGTGAATTAAGCACCGATTTTCAGGTAAATAGCGGCGGATGATCGCAATAGTCTGCTGAACGCGCTGTAAGTAAAACGGCTTGATAACCGTTTCTGACAGTCTCATCAGGTCGTTGCGCTTAATCATCTCGCACATCATCGCCGGTCCAATCCCGCCGGGCGCGAGGCTGATGATGCCGTTCATATTGGCGATAGCCGTGATGATTTTTTCATTGGCGATGATGATGCCACAGCGCGAGCCAGGCAGGCCCAGCTTGGAGAGGCTCATGCACAGCACAATGTTGGGATTCCACAGCGGACGCGCTTCGCTAAAAATAATACTCGGGAACGGTACGCCATAGGCATTATCAATCACCAACGGAATACCGTGCTGGTTGGCAAGCGTGTCGAGTTTTATCAGCTCTTCATCTGTGATGACGTTACCCGTCGGATTGGTTGGTCGGGAGACGCAGATCATCCCGGTCTCTTCGCCAATGTGCAGATGTTCAAAGTCAACGTGATACTTGAACTGGCCCTCTGGCAGCAGTTCAATATTCGGTCGCGCCGAGACGAACAGATCCTCCTCCAGCCCGGAATCCGCATAGCCGATGTATTCCGGCGCAAGAGGGAATAGCACCTTTTTGGTGGTCCCATCGGCGCGACGGCCAGCAAAAAGATTAAACAAGTAGAAAAATGCGCTCTGACTGCCGTTTGTTAGTGCAATATTCTGCGGTTCGATATCCCAACCCAGATTCTCACGGAGTAGCGAAGCGAGCGCGGTCAGCAGCTCGGTTTTCCCCTGCGGACCGTCATAATTGCAAAGCGCATCAGTGAGTTTGCCGTTTTCCAGCATCTCAGTCAGGAGCGTATGGAAGTAATCCTGCATCGCCGGGATTTGTGCCGGATTTCCGCCGCCCAGCATGATTGCGCCAGGGGTGCGTAAACCGTCATTGAGGTCCTCCATCAGGCGGGTAATGCCTGAATGGCGGGTGAATTTGTCGCCAAAAAGTGAAAATGTCATAACGGATGGTCTGTCAAACGCTGAGTCGAAGTGGGTTACCTTAACGCTAGCACTGGCAGGGTGCAAATCGAGCTGACATACGTGTTTTGGCGTTTTGCGCTTATAATTTTCATAAAGGTGGCGTTTTATTCTGTGATGTCTGAGGGGTTTCAACCCTCAGACGCCGGTTCACGTTAGCGCTGACCTGCCCAGATGACCATTACGGTGTCGTCGCCGTGCTGGCGCACGAAACCGTACCCTTGTTTGAGTGAGAGCGTGGTTTGTCGGCCTGCGCCGATGGCCGGATGTCGGGCTCTGAACTGACCGAGGCGCTGCCAGTGGGTGACATTGTCGGCTAATTTACCGCTGACATCCTGCCAGTTCATATCTGAACGCGTGCCCTGTAACGGATCGGAACCCGTAGGACCGAAAGGCCGTAAGGATTCATCACCATAGAATATTTGAACGGCACCGGGGGCTAACAACAGCAACTCAGCCGCTTTATCACCACCTTCGCGGAACAGGCGAGTATCGTGCGAAGAGAGGTAGCTCAGCACATTAAAACCCTGTAATTTTTCCGCCATCTGTTGCCAGGTGAGATCCATACCAGACAGGCAATCGACTGTTTTTGCAGCCTGCTCCTGATAGTCAAAGTTGATCATGGCGTCAAAGCCGTGGCGATAGTAATCGCTTTGCATCACGCCGTGACCCCAGGCCTCGCCGGTCATCCAGAACGGCTTATCATCGAGCGCTTTGTCCGGGTTGGCTTTTTTCCACTCCACCAGCGCCGCGCTGGCCTGCGTTTTTAGCTGTTGCCAGGCCGGAAGTTCGACGTGTTTCGCGGTGTCGACGCGAAATCCATCGACACCGTAATCGCGCACCCATTGGCTCAGCCAGTGGGTCAGATAATCCCGGGGCGTGTAGCTTTCAATGGCTTTCGCGCGTGTATCGGTTTTGTGTTGATAAAACACCGGCAGGCCGGAGGGGATCGTCGACTCGGTCTTCAGATCCGGCAGAAAAGCCAGCGACATCGTGAGATCGTCAAAGCCAGGGTTGTCGTAATCGCCAATATCAGTACGGATCCACGCTTTCCCCCACCATTTTTCCCAGGCGGCCTTATCGCTAAAGTTGATGTAATCATTGAAGCTGTGCCAGCTTTGTCCGGCAGCGGGTTTCCAGTCTGTCCAGCGATCGCCGAGCGTTTTTTTCAGCTCATTGCCAGAAAGATAGAGCGCGCCGAACTGATATTCCTGCATATCTGCAAGCGTCGCGTAGCCGGTATGGTTCATCACCACATCAAAGAGAATGCGGATCCCGCGCTGATGTGCGCCGTCAATCAACGCGCGCAGATCGTCCTCACTGCCCATGTTGGCATCAAGGGTGGTCCAGTCCTGGGTGTAATAACCGTGATAGGCATAGTGCGGGAAATCGCCTTTTGTGCCGCCGCCCACCCAGCCATGGATTTGTTCGAACGGCGCGCTTATCCACAACGCATTCACGCCCAACTGTTGCAGATAATCCAGTTTGCGGGTCAGACCGCGCAAATCGCCGCCGTGAAACGTGCCGATTTCCTCCATGCCGTCTTTATGGCGACCGTAACTCTGGTCATTCGAGGGATCGCCGTTCTCGAAACGGTCGGTCAGCACAAAATAGACCGTGGCGTTGTGCCAGTCGAACGGAGCAGGCGCATCGGTCTCTGCCCGTTCCAGCAGTAACAGACCGTTACTGGTCGGAGCGGGTTGGAGGGTTATTCGTCCGTTTTTAACCATGGCGGTCTGTCCGCTGTAAAAATCGCGCACCACGCTGCCTTCCGGGAAGGTCTGTGCGACCTCTAACGTCAGTGGCGAACCCTCCCACGTCGGGCACTGGCGCACCACATTTGCTGTCGGTTCGGCCTCGCGCGGCACCGTAATCATCAATGTTGGCGTGCCAGAGCGGGTATCGATTTCCAGCGTGTAACTGCCGTCTTTGAACAGACGCCACTGCGGCGGGGCGCCTTCGCACGGGATCAGCGAAAGCATCTGATTGAGCTTTATCGCGTTAGCCGGCTGCCAGCACTGTTGGTCAAAATTTAGCGTTAATGAGCGTGTACCCTTAGTCAGCTCGGCGTGGCTGGCAAACTTACCGGTTCCCTCGGCGGTGAAGGCGGGGAAGCCCTGAGACGTCCATGTTGCGGCGCTCGCGATACCTGGCAGCAGCGCGAGGGCAATGGCGGCAAGTTTCATGATGCGGTCCTTTTTGCGGCGGTTTCAAATCATA
>OCAE01001015.1_pt1 | contig 14400 bp, 13 predicted proteins | sample 1495581 | NCBI WGS metagenome assembly OCAE01 (sample SAMEA2580278, study PRJEB22360) | human gut metagenome | biome: human gut; feature: human-associated habitat; material: faeces | place: Denmark | collected 2008/2010 | reverse complement strand
GAAAACGGCTAGGATTTGCAGCACTGTGTACAGCAGCAGCCGTAGTGGCAGGCTGTGTGGCATGCGGAGGGACAGCACAGCCCAAGGGGCAGGACAGCAGTCAGGCCGACGCGGGGGAAAAAGGGAAAGAGAAAATCAAGGTGACCTTTATCAAGAATGAGTGGCACGGTGACCCGAATGACATGGAAATCTATAAGATTCTGGAGGAAAAGACCGGAGTCGAGGTGGAATGGCAGGTTTACTCGGCGGCGACATGGGAGGATAAGAAGAATCTGATCTTATCCAGCGGGGATCTACCGGATGTCTTTTACATGAATGCCGTCAATGTCAACGATGTAACGAAATACGCTCCTCAGGGAATGTTTCTGGATCTGACGGATTACATCGAGGAATACTGCCCGAATCTCAAGAAAGCATTTGAGGAAATGCCGGAATATAAGAATATCTGTATCAATCCGGATGACGGGAAAATCTACAGCATCGGGCGTGCGGTGGAGAGAGAGGTAATGTATACGTCAGGCCTGCTCTACATCAACAAGAAGTGGCTGGATCAGCTGGGACTCCCTGTCCCGAAGACCGTTGATGAGTATTATGATGCACTGAAGGCATTTAAAGAAAATGATATGAACGGCAATGGCGATAAGGGGGATGAGATTCCATTCGTTTTCCATTATAATTCGTCTGTGCCGGATACTGCATACAGCTACCATCAGCTGTTTGGCTCTTTTGGATATGTGGATCCGGTTTTGACAGTGGGCGCCCATTTCATAGAAGATGAGAACGGTGAAATTGTCTATACGGCAGAACAGGAGGAGTACAAGGATGCAATCCAGTATTACCACAAGTTTGTGAAAGAGGGGTTGTGGGATTCTGAAGGCTTCACCACACCGGACACCTCAGTCATGAATGCCAAGGGAAATAACGATCCGGAAATTGTAGGCTCTTTTATGGCATATGATTCCACATTTGTCGTTCCTGAAAAATACAAAGAAGATTATATGATTGTTGAGCCTCTGGAAGGTCCGACAGGCAAGCGAATCTGGCAGAACAGCGCCAACAGCAACGGTAATGTCAATGGAACCCAATTCGTTATGACTGCATCGGCAAAGGGCAAGGAAGAGGCAATTATGAAATGGCTGGACGCCCATTTTGAACCGGAAATTTCGGCACAGCTGTTTTTAGGGCCGATTGGGACCACCCTGGAGAAGACAGACAGCGGAATGCTGGATTATGTACCTACTCCTGACGGGATGTCCTACAGTGAATTCCGGTATAAGAATGCCCCTGTACACGTACCCTGTAAGATTGCTTCCGAGGATTGGGGAAAGCTGGTCCAGGTCATGGATGAAGATATCAATAAGCTGCAGATCGCCAAAGAGCACTATGCTCCGTATGCCACGCAGTCCTCTCTGTTCCTGCTGCCGAATAAGGAGGAGAGTAAGTACTTTACCACGACGGCAAAGGATATCGATGACTATGTCAACAAGATGCAGGTAAAATGGCTGACGGAAGGCGGGATTGAAGCAGAATGGGATACCTATTTAGAGCAGCTGAATAAGCTGGGGATCGATAAATACAAAGAAACGGTAAAGGGGATACGGGAAAGGATGGCGAAGCAGTAGACGTGGACAGCGGAAAGAGAAAAAGTAATTTCCTGATATTTATGACAGACCAGCAGCTGGGGACGACCCAACAGAGCAAGGGACCGGCATACATGCCGAATCTGGAGCGGCTAAAGCGCCATGGTGTGACTTTTCAGGAGGCGTATTGTCCCTCTCCCCACTGCTGCCCCAGCCGTGCCAGCTTCTTTTCCGGGTTGTATCCCTCAGAGCACGGCATATGGAACAATATTGATCTGGCGGATGCATTTTCCCACGGTTTAAATGACGGGATTAAGCTGTTTTCAGAAGATTTGAAGGAAGCGGGATATCAGATGTATTTCAGTGGGAAATGGCATGTCAGCGCGGAAGAAGGGCCGGGCGATCGAGGATTTGGTCCCTGGATCTATCCGCCGCAGGAGGACCGGTATAAGCCATGGAAGAGGACTCCCTTTATGGGAGACTGGGATTGGCTTTTAGAGGAAGACGACATTGCTTTAGAAGAAGGGCGCAGAGAAGGGGAAATCTCCAGAATTGGATTTCCCCAGTACAGCCAGTACGGTGTGATGGAAAATCCCTTCGGTGACGGTGATGTTGTATCCTGTGCAGAAGGCTGGCTGGAGAATGTGAGCAAAGATGAGCCATTCTGTATGTATGTCGGAACACTGGGGCCTCACGATCCGTACTTTGTCCCACAGCAGTATCTGGATCTCTATCCGGATGAATCGATAGTGCTCCCGGAGTCCTGGAAGGACCGGATGCTCGATAAACCAAATCTCTACAGAAGGACGAGAGAGCGGTTTGACCAACTCGGCGAGGCGGAACAGAAACGTTCCCTGAAGCATTACCTGGCCTTCTGCTCCTATGAGGATGCGCTGTTCGGAAGGCTTCTCGACGTGCTGGAGCGGAGAGAGCTTCTTGAAGATACGGTGATCCTATACGTATCGGATCACGGAGATTATGCCGGCGCCCATGGATTATGGACGAAAGGCCTTCCGTGTTTTAAGGAGGCGTACCACATCTGTTCCGTCATGGGGTATGGCGGTATTAAGGCGGAAGGGACCGTGATCAGCCAGAGGGTATCGCTTCTGGATTATGCACCGACATTTTTAGAACTGGCCGGGATATTGGAAGCGGATAATCCGGAAGCGAAAAGGCGGTTTTCAGGCCGTTCCTTAAAGCCGTTTCTGGAGGGGGGCATTCCGGAACGATGGCGCTCGGAGACTTATACACAGAGCAATGGAAACGAGTGCTATGGAATCCAGAGGAGTATTTTTACAGACGAATACCATCTCGTTTTTAATGGATTTGATTTCGATGAACTGTATGATTTGAAAAAAGATCCGGACTGCATGATAAATGTGATGGAGGAACCCGGGTACGAGGCAGTTATCTATGACCTGTATAAGAAATTATGGAAATTTGCATATCTGCATTGGGACGCATTGGGGGACCCCTATATTACGACCGCGCTGGCACGGTATGGCCCTGGGATCATCAGGACGGCGAAACGGGAAATGAAAGGCTTTCCTTTTGCTTAAAATCACACCGCCGACACTGAGTCAGAGTATTTTCACTGTCACAGTCATCCCGGTGATAGGCACCCGACCAACGGCAGATGCTTTGCAGAATAGGAACGACAGAATTGCCTTTTTCGCTCAGTGTGTATTCCACATGGGGCGGTATTTCTTCAAACTGCCTGCGTTGGATGATTCCATCGGTGATGAGTTCTTTTAATGTTGAGGCGAGCACGGCATCGGAAATGTTGCTCATTTCTCTGCGGAGAATGCTGTAGCGCAGAGTTCCCTTTTCGGCGAGGACACAGATAATCCGGGATTTCCATTTGCCGCCGAAGATTTCCAGTCCGTACTCCAGCGGACATCGGATATCTTTTTCCGTTTTGTGCTGATACATTGGTCACACTTCCTCCTTTGAAAAAATGGCATCGTATTTGAATCATGAGAGAGCCTCTTACATGCTTTTAGTATAGCATAGGAATATCAATTGTAAAAGTAACTATGAAATTTATTAGTAACTCATAAATTTACTGATATATTGTTGTTCCCGAGCAATACGGTTATAATGCAGTCAGGCTCAGGTGAGCAAAAAATATACAGGAGGATGTTACTTATGACAGTAAAAGCGTATCTGTTCATTACAATGAAAATCGATCCGGCCAATCGTCCGGCGGCGGCAAAGGTCTACACAGACTACAGGAAAGTTTTTTTGGATACGATCGAAGGAGCGCAGACAAAGGATCTCCTCATCAGGAAAGAAGATGTGGCGGTTCTCCACGGATTTGACAGCGTGGAACATGCAGAGGCGTATTTAAGCAGTGATCTGTTTAAAAATGATGTGTTTGTCAGTCTGAAACCATTGTGGAATGCCGATCCGGAAGTTAAGATTTACAGTGCTGCCTGATAGAAAAAAAGGAGTCCGTACAGCCGGGAGCTGTGCGGGTTCCTTTTTTGATGCGTGAAATGTCCTGTATGACTATTTCACAGAAAAATCACCAAATTCTGTCCGTCCTTTCAGCTTTCTTTCAGCTTTTCATGCTAGGATAAAAACACCTTAAGAAAACAAAGCGCAGGTAATCACACAGAGAAAAGGAGGCAGGACCGATATGGCACAGGAAATTTTTGAACGTTATGAAAAGAAATATCTGCTGACAGAAGCACAGTACCTCGGTCTGAAGCGGGTGTTTGAGGACAGGATGGCAGCCGATGCATATGGAGTACATACCATTTCCAATATTTATTTTGACACAAAGGATTTTGAATTGATCAGAACGTCCCTGGATGGGCCTGTATACAAAGAAAAGCTTCGTCTGCGGGCTTATGGGGCGGTGAACGAAAAGAGTACGGTATTTCTGGAAATGAAGAAGAAATACAGCGGTGTGGTATATAAAAGACGCGTACCAATGGAACTGGTTACTGCAGTTTTGTATTTAAATAACGGGATTCTTCCAGAGTCGGAAAATCAGATTTTCCGGGAAATACAGTACATGAAACAGAGGTATCATCTGGAACCGGCGGCATACGTGGCTTATGACCGTGTGGCATGTTACTGCAAAACCGATGAAGAACTGCGGGTAACCTTTGACTGGAATATACGGTGCAGAAACGAAGCGTTAGATCTGCGGGCCGGGGCATATGGGACTTTTCTGCTTGATGCAGGCTGTGTCCTGATGGAAGTAAAAATACCGGGAGCAATGCCGGTCTGGATGAGCCGGGCATTTTCGGAGCTTTCCATCTATCCCGTGTCATTTTCGAAGTATGGGCGTTATTACAGGGAGTATCTGCTGAGAGAGGAAGGGGCGGAACCCGAATACAAACAAAAAACTATAAAAGGAGGGCGTGTCTGTGCTTAACAGTATTTTGACGGAAACAGTCAGCTCTGGTATTACATTGCCGCAGCTGGTTATATGTACCTTGACTTCACTGGGACTTGGGCTTGCTCTGGCATTCCTTCATACATATAGAAATACAAGCTCAAGAAATTTTGTGATGACGTTAGCGATTCTCCCCGCAGTGGTACAGGCGGTGATTATGCTGGTCAACGGAAATCTGGGAACGGGTGTCGCGGTAATGGGCGCGTTCGGGCTGGTGCGTTTCCGGTCTGCGCCGGGAAATGCCAGAGAAATTGGAAGCGTGTTTCTTGCCATGGCCATCGGCCTGGCGACAGGAATGGGGTATCTGGGAATCGCTGTTCTCCTGCTTATCATAATCGGAGCAGCAATTCTTGTTTTGGCGGCGGTTCCTCTTGGCAGCCAATCATTTGCGCAGAAAGAACTGAAAGTCACCATACCGGAAAATCTGGATTATGCCGGAATTTTCGATGATTTATTCGAAAAGTATACGAAGCGTGCGGTGCTCATGAAGGTACGCACAACAAATATGGGAAGTCTTTATGAGCTCTGCTACCGGATCGAACTGAAAAAGGAAGAGGAGGAGAAGGCGATGCTCGACGATATTCGGTGCAGAAATGGAAATCTGACGATAGTGTGCGGCCGGATAGTAGAGAACAGAGAGGAATTGTAAATGAGAAATATACATTTGAGGCTCCATTTTTTTACAGGGACTGATGTTACAGGAGTGAAAGGAGAGATGGGATGAATCAATTATTGAGACGCGGTCTGTTTCTCGTTATGGCTGGAGCGATTCTGATGACCGGATGCCAGAGCAAAAACGGAGATCAGGCCTTCGAAGATAATGAAGCAGAAGGCAATGGAAGCGCCGTAGGAGCAGAAACCGTGATAACCGGAAAGGGAGATTCTGTCTCAGTGACCGGAACGGGAGCCGCGGTGGATCAGCGTGTCGTGACGATTACGGCGGCGGGAACGTACCGGCTCAGCGGAGAGATTACAGACGGCCAGATTGCAGTAAATGCAGGCAAGGAGGACGAGGTCAGCCTGATTCTGGATGGCTTTACAATATCCAATGCCAGCTCGTCCGCTGTCTATGGAATAAAAAGCGGCAGTATCACAATTACCACGGAAGAGGGAACAGATAATTATATTTCCGATGGAACCCAGTACCAGTATGAGGAAGAAGGCGCCGATGAACTGGATGCAGCCGTATTCAGCAAGGACGATATCATTCTGGAGGGCAGCGGGACGCTGACGGTCACAGGAAATTACGGTTGTGGGATCCGAAGCAGGGACGATCTGAATGTGAAGTCGGGAACGTACGTGATTGACGCGGTTCAGGACGCCATGAAGGGAAAAGATTCAGTAGAAATAGAAGGAGGCACGTTTACCTTAAATGCTGGGGAAGACGGCATACAGGCCAGCAATGGCGAGGAAGAGGACAAGGGATATGTGAAGATTTCCGGTGGAACGTTTTCCATCACGGCGGCCGCCAAGGGAATTAAGGCGGAGACGCTTCTGGAGGTATCAGGAGGTACCTTTGATATTGATTCGGAGGATGACGCAGTCCACTGCAGCGGTGACGTGAACATTACCGGAGGAACTTTTACGATTGCCACCGGAGACGACGGAATCCATGCGGATAATCAGGTGGTGATCGACGATGGAACAATTACGATTATAGAGAGTTATGAGGGGATCGAAGGGCTGACGATCGATATCAATGGCGGCGTGATCGACGTTACCTCGGAAGATGATGGTTTAAACGCGGCCGGCGGAAATGACAGTTCCGGAAATGACGGCTCCGGTAATCTGGAGTCCGGCATGGAAGGAAGGCCGGGAGGCCCAGGCGGCGCTTTTGGTTCAACGGAAGGCGCCTATATCAAAATCACTGGCGGTGAGATAAAGGTCAGCGCCTCTGGAGACGGCATTGACTCGAACGGTGATTTCTATATGGAAGGCGGCACCGTGATCGTAGAGGGCCCGACAGACAATGGAAACGGGACGCTGGATTACGATGGAACCGGAACGATCAGCGGAGGAACATTTATGGGAACTGGCAGTTCCGGGATGCTGCAGTCATTTTCCAGTGACTCCACTCAAAATGTGATTGTCGTGTATTTTGCTGATACGAAAACAGCCGGCACGGAGTGGACGCTCACGAGCTGTGATGAAACGGTAATGCTGTCAGGGAATTCGGATAAGGAGTATTCTTCTCTAATTATAAGTTCCCCGAAATTAAAGGACGGGGAGACGTATCAGCTGGCTGCGGGAGCAGAATCCCTGGAAATCACTGTCTCGGGAATCATTACCCAGTCCGGCACCCAGTCCGGAATGGGGGGCGGAACGGGATCTGGAATGGAGGGAGGACCGGGATCCGGAATGGACGACTTTAAGAACAACGGCCCTCGGAATCGTGGATCCGGTGATAATGCTCCAGAGAAAGGCGGAGAAAGTGGCATAACAGATAATCCTCAGCAGGGAGGCGGCATGCGTGGGAATCGCGGCGCTGACGGCAGCGGAGGAGGGGAACCGGAGAGCTGAAGTAATAATTGAATGATATACGATTCCAATTCTCACTTTTTATGGTAAAATAGCCATAGAGAGTGGAAATTGGAGGTTGAAAGACTTTGGAAAAGAAAATTTGGCTGGACAAATTAAGGGCAGAAGACAGGGATACGGTATTTTCCATGACTTCCGCCCCGGAAATTGTAAAATATATGCGTTTTGATACCCATGAGAAGCCGGAGGAGGCAGAAGAACTCATCCGGCATTATACGGAAGGAGGAAATTACGGCTTTCTCATACGAATTGCAGACAGCGGAGAACCGGTAGGAGTCGCCGCCCTGAAACAGGATGAGGAGAACTGTGGAGAGTATTCGGTGTCTCTGTTCAGTTTTCAGAGATTCTGGAACAAGGGATACAATACCGCCGCGGTGGAACTGCTGAAGACATTTGCACAGGAACAGGGAATCAGAGGCCTGAAAGCTTATGTGGTGGAAGAAAATTACGGTTCACGAAAGGTGATGGAGAAATGCGGATTTCAGATACAGGAGATCCTTCATTTCGATGATTTTCCCTCTGGATTATACGTTTACGCTCTGCCAATGGATTCAAGCGTTGTACCAGATATAGAAAGGATAATACCATGAAACTGTTTGGAAAGAAGGCTCAGCCTAAAAAGGAAGAACCAAAGACGCAGGAAGCAGTCCTGACACTGTATGCCTGCAGAAAAGACGGGAAGGCCGTGCCGGATATTGCATGCCGTCTGTTTGCTGATGTGATGGACAGGATCTTTTATACGGACGAAGATGAATTTCAGATTCGTTTTAAGGATGGCACCGCAGCGGTTTTCCACCTGGTAACGGACGCCGAGGAGATGAAGGTGCAGTCCAATGGAATGGCCAATTTCTTTTCCCAGGCACCTCTTGAGAAAGAGGAGGTGAAGGAAGCGGCCCTCTGCCAGATGCGTCTGTTTAATTGTATTATAGGAATCCGGTTCGAAATCGACGGGGACAACGACAGGACAAACGGTATCATACACTCCATTTATGGCATGGCGGAAGAGCTCAGCGCCTTTGTGCTGTATCCCAATATGTATCTGTATCACTGGGATGGCCGCCTGCTGCTGTCGATTGACGGAAAGAGTGATTTTGAAGAGTTTTATCCGCACGCAGGCCAGCACCACGATTCTGGATCGTGAGGTGAATGAGGAAGAGGCAGACAGAGAACGGAAAATGCGTTCCATCGCCATTTTAAAGGAGAAGGGGATTCCCTTTCTTGAGCATTTAAAGGCGTCGGTGTTCGAATCGGAATGTAAAATTCCGGACAAGGAAGTGATCATTCATCGCCTTGCCTGTATTTTTACCGCTTGTGTCCAGTCTGAGATTTATACCAGCGGCCAGTTTGAAAACTGCAGGGAAATGGCGGCGGAAGAGATCGCACAGATGGAGGAAAGCTATCAGATCTCGGATTGGCTGGCACCGGAACGTGGCTATCTCGAAAATCCGGACAAGGATCCGGCGCTCCATAACCGGTTTGGCTGGCGGTACGAGTGCTGCTCTGTACTTTTGTGGGCACTGTCCATGATGGAGTTGAAGGAACCGACAGAAATTTGCGATGCCTCTGAGCTTGGGGCTGTCATGTGGAACCATACCTTTGACAGCCTGATGGAAGCAGCGGTGCTTCGCAGCAGGGACGAGATTCTCGACATGCAGGATCTGGTGCTGCGGTATGACTGGGCCTGCGTCGATGCGAGAGTCCACCACAAGGAGGTTCCGATGCTGAGCAGTGATATTGTTTTCGAATGGCATTATGCTCTCAACTGGCTGGTGCAGGCCGATGGAATCGCAGACTGGAACCGGGTGACAACGACGACGTAGGAGTGGAGAGACGGAGGGATTCACGGATCAACTGTTCGCCTGCGAAAACCGCGAGTTATCGGCAGCAGTAGATTTTCCATGAAATATGAAAAAAGAGGACAGGACACTGACCGCTTTCCACGCAAATTTATTTCACATATCTTTGTTTTCTCACATAGTTCTTTCGGCAGTGGCCGCATTCGATTTTTGCATCCGGCACCACTGCCGTAGTTTTTTTATTTCCCTGGCCGTAAGGACAATCTTCCATTTCCCATCATCCGCAGTTTCGATAAGTCCGGTCCGGTATCGCCCGTTCCTGGAAAATTTCCCTAATTCCTTTATAAAATGAATGTGAAATACATAGGCTCTGTTAGGAATGATAAACCAATTGCTGTCTGCATAAATAACATCCCGCCTGTGGAATTCCGTCTGCTTAAAACACTCATTAAAACTGACTCCCAAATAGAGTTCCTCCCGCTGCAGCCAGGATAAACGATGCAAGATAGAAGCAAAAAAACAAATATCCGGAAAAATTATGCAAAATCCCATCCCTGAAAATAGCATCAGCCAGAAATCTTTGTCAAGGCGTATGAGAACAGCAGCCAGGTCTCCCTGAATCATGGCTGCGAATAAGCCGGCGGCCGGAATCAGAAGTAATAAAAGGGCTGCCATGATATTGTAAATGAAAAGAAATTCCCATTTCCAAAAGAGAAGATTTCTTTTTGTTAAAAAAATAGTTATATTCGAATGCTTTTTCATTAGGAGGAACCTGTCTTTCCGCAGCTGAGTGTTTAGTCGTTCAGATTAATTACCGCCCCTACAGGGCAGGTCTCCTGACACAACCCGCACCGGAGACAATGGTTTCCCACAATCTGATAAGGCTCCCCCGGCGTGATGCATTTTTGCGGACATGCCTCCGCACACCGCCCACATCCGATACATGCGTCAGTGATGGAAAATCCGCTTACTTCCTCATCCGCCCCTCCGTAGGAGAAGCTTTCCCGGTTGATTGGATAGTGAAGCAGATCAAACCATTCCCCGCTGCCTTCATAAATCAGAAATGCATCGAGTATATAACGGCTGTCACCCGGATAGACCTCATTCATACCCGGATTCTGGAGAAATACCTCGTCCACCCATTTCTTATCTGCAAGGCGCAGGCGTCCCGTGAATTTCAGCGATTGGCATTCCGGGCACATGGCGCTTAAGGCAATCTCACCGCTGGCGGCCAGCTGCTTATAAAAAGGCTTGCCTTTAGAGGTTACGATATACATCCCGTCATCATTGGCGATCATGATATTGATGATCCGGCTCTGCGGATGGCCCCCGGCGTCCACCGTTGCGGCGGATGCGATTTTGACCTGCCGAAACATAGTTACATACTTCTTTGCTTTTTCGTTCATGGAAAACACCTCCTGATAATGTAAGCTTACTCCCTTTAACATGAAATGTAAATGTTTTAATGTGAAATGTAAATGGCAGGTACTGCGGTATTTTGCCAAATCTACTTGAAATCATTCTTCGTCTGGTCAGCCAGATGCACGCTGAATAACAAAAAGCTAATTTTAGGTCATGAATCTGATATTTTTGCCATGAATCTGATTTTTAGTTCGTGGAGATTACGATATACTCAGAGTAAATATATTACATTATGAAAGATAATCACTGAAATAGACAGAAATTCAGGAGGATGATGCAGTATGCAGTACGGTTATTTTGATGATGAGAAAAGAGAATACGTGATTACGAGACCTGATACACCTGCGCCGTGGGCAAACTATCTGGGGTCTCCCGAATACGGTGCAGTCATTTCTAACAATGCAGGTGGCTACAGCTTTGCAAAGTCAGGTGCAAACGGCAGGATTTTACGCTATATATTTAACAATTTTGACCAGCCGGGACGCTACATTTATATCCGCGACAATGACAGCAGGGATTACTGGTCAGCATCATGGCAGCCTGTCGGAAAGGATTTGGAGACATACCAGAGCAGGTGCCGTCACGGAACAGCGTATACGAAAATAGAAGCGGATTACAGCGGCATTCATTCAGAAGCGCTGTACTATGTGCCGCTTAACAAGTCCTATGAGGTGTGGGATCTGAAAGTGACGAACAGCTCTGGCTCGGCGAGAAGTCTGAATATCACAGGATATGCAGAGTTTACAAATAACAACAACTATGAACAGGATCAGGTAAATCTTCAGTATTCGTTGTTTATCACAAGAACTGCCTTTGACAAGGACCGCATTCGTCAGACGATACACGGCAATCTTGACGGCCTGGAGAATGGAGAGGAGGTTGACAACAAGCTTGTGCTTGACCGCTTCTTTGGACTGGCAGGAGCAGAAGTAGCATCCTACTGCGGAGACAGGGAGAAATTTATTGGACGCTATCACGGCTATGAAAATCCTGCAGGTGTCATGAACGGAAATCTCGGGAATGAGCTGAGCTACAATGAAAACGGGTGCGGAGCGCTCACCGCCACACTCACGCTTGAACCCGGGGAAACAAAAGAGATTGCATTCATACTGGGAATGAAGTACAAAGACGAAGCTGACAAAATACTTGCAGGCTACCGGCATGCTTCGGAAACCTGCGCAGAGGAATTCCATGAACTGACTGCCTGGTGGCATGGAAAGCTGTCTCATTTCCAGGTAAAGACACCGGATGCGTCGTTTAATACAATGATTAATACATGGAATGCCTATAACTGCTTTATGACCTTTCTATGGTCGCGGGCTGCTTCGTTTATCTACTGTGGACTCCGGAACGGATACGGTTATCGCGATACGGTGCAGGATATTCAGGGGATTATCCATCTGGCGCCCGGAATGGCAGCCGGGAAAATCCGTTTCATGCTCTCTGCACAGGTTGACAACGGCGGCGGGCTTCCGCTTGTAAAATTCACACACCACCCGGGACATGAGGATACACCGGATGATGATGCCTATGTACAGGAAACAGGACATCCGGCATACAGAGCGGACGACGCGCTGTGGCTGTTCCCTACGATATATAAATATGTGTCGGAATCAGGAGACCTTGCATTTATCGATGAGGTGATTCCATATGCCAACAAGGGCGAAGGGACGGTTTATGAGCACTTAAAACGTGCGGTTGATTTCTCCATGAAGCATTTAGGACTGCACGGCATGCCGGCAGGACTTTACGCGGACTGGAATGACTGTCTGCGGCTGGGAGCGGAGGGAGAGTCCTCCTTCGTAGCATTCCAGTATTACTATGCGATGACGATTCTCAGGAAATTTGCCGGGTACAAAAAGGATGAAAGCTACATTGCATTTCTTGACGAAAAACAAAAGCAGCTCGGAGAATTAATTCAGAAGCTTTGCTGGAATGAAGACAGGTTTATCAGGGGCTTTACAGAGAAAGGAGAGGTCATTGGAAAGAGAACGGATCAAGAGGCAAATCTGTGGCTGAATCCTCAAAGCTGGGCGGTTATCAGCGGATTTGCAACAGACGAACAGGCGGACAAGGCGCTTGACACGGTGCATGAGAGACTAAATACGGAATACGGCGCCGTGCTTATGGATCCGCCATATCATCTCGATGCCTTTGACGGCGCCCTTGCAGTCATTTACAACGCGGGTGTCAAGGAAAATGCCGGTATTTTCTCACAGTCACAGGGCTGGATTATTCTCGCAGAAGCGCTTCGCGGGCATGGGGAACGGGCCTTTGCCTATTTTAAGGAAAATGCACCGGCAGCTCAGAATGACAGGGCTGAAATTCGTAAGCTGGAACCGTATTGTTATGGACAGTTCACAGAGGGGAAAGCGAGCCCGCATTTTGGACGGTCTCACGTGCACTGGCTGACAGGTACGGCCTCCACAGTCATGGTCGGCTGTGTCGAGGGTATCCTCGGTGTACGTCCCGACTTTTGGGGATTGAAAATAGCGCCTTCCATACCAAAAGAGTGGGATGGCTTTGAGATAGACAAGGATTTCAGGGGAAAACATCTGCACATTACGGTTTACAACCCGGAGCATGCAGAATCGGGCTTTAAAAAGCTGACAGTTAACGGGGTTCAGATGGAAGAAAACTATATTCCGGCAGAAATGCTCAGAGAGAAGACGGAAATCGAATTATACCTATCATAAAATTTTTATATTATGATGCGATAGAAGTGAGGGCAAATACATTTCAATCAAGGAGGCATTTATTATGAAGAGAAAAATTGGCGTTATGACAATCTGTGCTGCAGTTATGCTGGGAAGCCTGCAAGCCGGAATGACCACGGTACAAGCCGCGCCGGCGTATTCCGGAAATCACTATGGAACGGGCTTTGACGCTTATGATGAAGCGACAATGGAACTATCCAGCTGGTCGAACGGTGGTATGTTTAACTGTATCTGGAATCCGGGAAATGTGTCATTCTCAAATGGAATCATGAGTTTGAAGATTGACCAGGATCAAAAAGGATATACAGGCGGCGAATTCCGTACAAAGGAGTATTTCGGATACGGAATGTATCAGGTAAACATGAAACCAATAAAGAACCCGGGCGTTGTGAGTTCCTTCTTCACCTATACTGGTCCAAGCGACGGTACGAAATGGGATGAGATTGATATTGAATTTCCGGGATATGATACAACCAGGGTACAGTTTAATTACTTTACAAATGGAGTAGGAAACCATGAATACGTGTATAATTTAGGTTTTGACGCTTCGGAAGGCTTCCATACCTACGGATTTTATTGGGCGCCCGACAGGATCACATGGTATGTAGATGGCAATCCTGTATATTCGGCATCGGAAGATATCCCCGACACTCCGGGTAAAATCATGATGAACGCCTGGCCGGGTATTGGCGTAGATGATTGGCTTCAGCCCTACGACGGCAAGACGCCGTTATACGGATATTATGACTGGATAGCTTATGACTGTCCCAATCAGGATTGATATGAAAAAATGACATGATTTTGATATTTTTTATAACTCAATAAAGCACTATGATAAATAATATTTCAGGAGGGTTTTTCTATGAAAAAAGTAATTAACATCTTATTAATGGCAGGCATGGCAGCCGGGGCACTTGCGGGGGGGGGGCATCAAGCTT